>Ga0180216_1000185_pt1 | contig 73957 bp, 53 predicted proteins | sample eDN3rd37CBELigMG_FD_128879 | JGI IMG/M metagenome (GOLD analysis project Ga0180216, IMG submission 128879) | Enriched Miracle-Growth compost microbial communities from Emeryville, California, USA - eDNA 3rd pass 37_C BE-Lig MG (version 2)... ... | reverse complement strand
CGGCACGGGCCGCGGAGCGGGGACGCCGGGCTTGCGCACCGCTACACGACGGTGTCGAACAACTGGCCGACCCCGTAGGTCACCACCATCGCGAGCGCACCACCGAACACCACCCGCACCACCGCCCGGCCCCGCCGGGCGCGGCCGAGCCACGCACTGATCGATCCCGTCGCCGCCAGCGCACACAACACCGCCACGAACGTCACCGGGATACGCACCGTGTCGGGCGCCGCGACCACCATCAGCAGCGGCACCAGCGCCCCCAGGGTGAACGACACGGCCGACGACAACGCCGCCACCCACGGATTCGCGAGTTCGGTCGGGTCGATCCCCAACTCCACTTCGGCGTGCGCGGCCAGCGGGTCCCGCGCCGTCAACTCCTCCGCCGCGGCACGCGCCGTGACCGCCGACAAGCCCTTCCCCTCGAGCAGCGCGGCCAGTTCGGCGAGTTCGGCCTCCGGCATGGCGGCGAGTTCGCGACGTTCCGTGTACAGCGCCGCGCGCTCGGTGTCGCGTTGGGCGCTCACCGACACGTATTCGCCCAGCGCCATCGACACCGCCCCCGCGGCCAGCCCGGCCGCACCGGCGGTGAGGATCGCCGACTCGTTCGCCGTCGCGGCCGCGACACCGACGACCAGTCCCGCGGTCGAGACGATGCCGTCGTTCGCGCCGAGCACACCCGCCCGCAGCCAGTTGAGTTTGCTCGCCAACCCGGCGGTGTGCGGTTCGCGGTCCTCGTGCGGCCTGCGGGAATCGTTCGGGGACGACGGATCCGGACGTGACATGTCGTGAAGCTACACCGGCGGTCGGCGGCGCGGTGGGATACCCACGGCGGAGAACCGGCGCGCCTCCGCGGCGGCGACCGCCCATTCCGGATCCCCGGGCAGCGCACCCATCGGGTCCCGCTGCGCGCACGGCACACTCGTATCGACCGGCAGCACCGCGCGTTGCACCGCCCGCGCGACCCCCACCGGCCGATGAGCGGCCGGGACCAGGCGGCCGATCCACCGGCGGTCCCGCGCCGTCATGTCGTGTCGCAGGCTCTCCATCAGCGCCGCCACGGTTCCCGACGGCACCTCCGTCAGCCACGAGCCGATCCGGCCGATCACCGCGCCCGGCAATCCGGCGACGGTGACCTGGGCGCGCGGCATGCCCGTGATCTGCCCGTAGAGGCGGAGCAACTCGGGATAGCGCAGCGACTGCCCGCACCCCACGTCGAACGAGTCCGTGGGGGTGTCGGCGACGGCCGCCCCGAGCACCGCGGCGACCAGGTCGACGACCGCGATCGGCTCGACCCGCGAGTCCATCCAGTCGGGTACCACGGTCACGGGCAGGCGCCCGCCGAGCTGGCCGAGCACTTCGAAGCTCGTCGACCCGGAGTCGAGCACCACCCCGGCCCGCAACGTGATGACCGTCCGGTGGGAGCGGGACAGTTCCTGCTCGACCTCCCAGCGGGAGAGCAGATGCTCGGACAATTCGTCCGGCGCACAGTCGGGGACGAACCCGGAGAGGTAGACCACGCGCGTCACCTGCGAGGCATCGACCGCGCGTCGCACCGTGCGGGCCGCTGCCAGGTCGATGTCCCGGAAGTGCGCCGAGCGCATCCCGTGCACGAGATAGACCACGACGTCGACATCGTCGAGCGCGGATGGGAGAGTGTGCGCGTCGGTGACGTCCACCCGCGTGGTCTCGACCCGGTCGTGCCACCAGAAGCGTCGCAGGGACGCGGGGTTCCGGGCGGCGGCGCGCACGGGGCAGCCGGCGGCGAGAAAGGCGGGAACGACCCGGCTGCCGACGTAGCCGGATGCACCGATCACGAGAACCCTCATCCGCTGTCCCGTCCCTTGTCGCCTTCGGGAGGATGCACCGTGTAGGACGGCGGTGAAACATCGGGACCGGTTCCCGCCACAAAAATAGTGTTACCGTTGGTCACAAATACAGTGGCCGGTATCGAAGGAGGCCTCCCATGTCGATGCTGCGCGACAGCCCACTCCGACATCGGATCCTGTTCGTCCTCGCCGTCCCCCTCGGCGCCGGACTGCTGTCCGCCCTCGGACATCTCGTCCAGCGCCGCCACGGCCGGCCCACCTCCGTCTCCGAATCCCTCTTCGCCATCGCCAGCAGCCTGCGCCGCCGCACACTGTTCACCCGGCCCACCGGCGACCACCCACCGGCCCCCGAGACGCCAGGACAACCATGACCACAGGACGACCATGACCACCCACACCGTCACCAACGGGCCCGTCCGACTCCACGTCGTCGAAGAAGGCAACCCGCACGGACCGACCCTCGTCCTCGTCCACGGCTGGCCCGACACCCACGCCCTGTGGGACCGCGTCGCACCCCTGCTCGCCGACGACTTCCGCATCCTGCGCTACGACAACCGCGGCGCCGGCGCCTCCACCGTCCCCCGCGAGGTGGCGCACTACCGGCTCGAACACCTCGCCGCCGACCTGCATGCCGTCATCGACGCCCTCGCCCCGAACGACCCCGTCCACCTGCTCGGCCACGACTGGGGCGCCGTGCTGTGCTGGGAAGCGGTATGCGAACCCGACGCCGGCGAGCGCATCGCCTCCTACACCTCGATCTCCGGTCCCAACCTCGACCACCTCGGCCTGTGGATGCGCCGCCGCCTCCGGCACAAACGCCCACTCGGCCCCGCCGAACAGGCCCTCGCCTCCGCCTACACCCTCGCCTTCCAGATCCCCGGCCTGCCGAATCCGGTGCTGCGCGGCCCGCTCGCCCGCCACTGGCCGGCCTTCGTCGGATTCTTCGACCGCACCGACCCCGCCGCGATCGCCCCCGTCGCCCCGACCCTCGCCGACGACATGGTGCACGGACTGTCCCTGTACCGGGCGAACATCCGCGCGCGGCTCGCCCGACCCCGCGAGCGGCGCACCGACGTCCCGGTCCAGCTGATCCAGAACCTGCGCGACCGAGCCGTACGCCCCGTCGGCTACGAGGACACCTCCCGCTGGGTCACCGACCTGCGCATCCACCCGCTCGACGCCGGGCACTGGTCGCCGCGCTCCCATCCCCGCGACATCGCCGCCGCCACCGCCCGATTCGTGCAGCAGATCGACGCGGCGCGCCCCTGACCACCCGACCTCAGCCGGACGACTCCGCGCGCGGCGCCGACTCCACCGGCGCATCGTCGTCGTGCACCGGTAGCCGCCGCGGACCCGGACCCTGCTGCCCGAGCACGTCACCGGGATTCGCGAGCGGACACGACGCCAGACTCAGGCACCCGCAACCGATGCAATCGGTGAAACTGTCGCGCAACGCGGTGAGATCCTCGATGCGGCGGGTCAGCCGGTCGTGCCACGCCCGCGACAGCCGCGCCCAGTCCTCCGTCGTCGGCACACGACTGTCCGGCAACGAATCGAAGGCATCCTTGATCTCCTCCAGGGACACCCCCACACCCTGCGCGACCTTGATGAACGCCACCTTGCGCAGCGTGTCGCGACGATAACGCCGCTGATTGCCCGACGTGCGGCGACTGGTGATCAGACCACGCGACTCGTAGTAGTGCAGCGCCGAGACCGCCACCCCGGAACGGTCCGCCAACTGCCCGGGTGTCAGCCATATCGCAGGGTTCATCGGGCCCCCTCCTCGCCCCGCACACATCGTGATCGAGTTGTGCTGCACAGTACCGGCCCCCGAAGACACCGGGCACCCGGGCCGAGCCGAGCATCCCCGGGTCAGAACGACGGCGGCCCGAACTCGGCAGCGACCTCCGGCGCATCCATCCGCAACATGTCGTACGCGGTGTGCGCCCACGTCCGCACCGACTTCGGGTACGGCCGCTCGAACCGTTCGCAGACCCGCGCCGTCGCCAACGCCGCCTCGAACCGCCACTTACGGGAACCGCTCACGAACGTCCGGGCCTGGAACAGATAACTCGATGCGGGGATCGTCACGCCGACCACCGTAGAACCTCCGACCGGCCCAGCGGGGGAGCGGCACCCCGCGCGCCCCGCCGCTGCCGCCCGTCCCGACCACATTCCTAAGGGAGTGTTAGGAACCGCCACAGCCCCTTCCGCAACCACTGTGACCCGAACCACTGTGGGGAGCGCACAGATCCAGGCAGCGAAAGGAGTCCCCGGTGAGCACCACCTCGACGGGCGAACGCCGAGTCATCGGCAACGTGTTGAAAGGCTCGGTCGGCAACCTGATCGAGTGGTACGACTGGTACGTCTACGCCGCGTTCAGCGTGTACTTCGCGAAAGAATTCTTCCCCGAAGGCGACCCCACCGCCCAACTGCTGTCCACCGCAGCCATCTTCGCCGTCGGATTCCTCATGCGACCGATCGGCGGCTGGATCATGGGCCGCTACGCCGACCGGCACGGACGACGCTCGGCGCTGACCCTGTCGGTCACCGTCATGGCCGTCGGTTCCCTCATCATCGCCGTCACCCCGTCCTACGCGACCATCGGACTCGCCGCCCCACTGCTCCTTGTCCTCGCCCGCATGATGCAGGGACTGTCCGTCGGCGGCGAATACGCCACCAGCGCCACCTATCTCGCCGAGGTCGCCTCACCCGGACGCCGCGGCTTCTACTCCAGCTTCCAGTACGTCACCCTCGTCGCCGGACAACTCATCGCCCTCGGCGTCCAGATCGTCCTGCAGCTCACCCTCTCCGCCGAGGCCATGCAGGCGTGGGGCTGGCGCATCCCGTTCGTCATCGGCGCCGTCGCTGCCGTCGCCGTGATGTGGCTGCGCCGCACCATGGACGAATCCGAAGCCTTCACCGCAGAAGTCGCAACCAAGAGCACCGCCGACCTCCCGAACGGCAAGCCCGAACAGGGCGGCATCCGGATGCTGCTGCAGTACCCCCGCGAATGCCTGCTGGTGTGCGCGCTGACCCTCGGCGGCTGCGTGGCGTTCTACACCTACACCACCTACATGCAGAAATACATGATCAACACCTCCGGCATCTCCAAGGACACCGTCGCCTGGATCAACTTCGCCGCCCTGCTGGTGTTCATCGTCCTGCAACCCATCGGCGGCGCCCTCTCGGACCGCATCGGCCGCCGCAAACTGCTCATCTTCTTCGGTGTCGGCGGCACCGTGCTGACCGTGCCACTGATGACGATCCTCGGCAGCACCACGAACCCGCTGGTCGCCTTCGGGTTGATGATGCTCGGCCTGACCGTCGTCACCGGCTACACCTCCGTCAACGCCATCGTCAAGACCGAACTGTTCCCCACCAAGGTCCGCGCACTCGGCGTCGGCCTGCCCTACGCGCTGACCCTCGCGATCTTCGGCGGCACCGTCGAAACCGTCGCGCTCGCCCTCAAGCGCGCCGGCCACGAATCGCTATTCTTCTACTACGTGACCGGCTGCATCGCCGTCTCGCTCGTCGTGTACTTCTTCATGCGGGAAACCTCCGACGGCTCACCCCTGGACCGCACGAGCACCCGGACGGACACCCCCGACGAGCACGCCGACCTGGCCACCTCGCGGCACTGATCGAAAGGGAACCACGTGCAGATCGCGGTGGTCGAGGACGACGACGGAGTCGGCGACGCCCTCGTCGAAGCCCTCACCTCCCACGGCCACCGGCCGATCCGCATGCGGCGCGGCGCCGACCTGCTCCTTGGCCACCGCGACCTCGACGCCGTCATCCTCGATCTCGGGCTCCCCGACGCGGACGGCCTGCAGGTGCTCCGGCAACTGCGGGCCGTCAGCGACGTCCCCGTCGTGATCCTCACTGCGCGCGGCGACGAACGCTCGGTGGTACGCGGCCTGCGCGGCGGCGCCGACGACTACCTCGTCAAACCGGCCCGCCTGGCCGAACTGCTCGCCCGCGTGGACGTCGTCACCCAACGGCGCCGCGCGCTGTCCGAGACCTCCCGCATCGTCCGGGCCGGCGACGTGGTCGTCGACCTCGACGCCCGCGAAGTGGAGGTGGGCGGCGAACCGGTCACCCTCACCCCGAAGGAATTCGACCTGCTCGCCGTCCTCGTCGCCCGACCCGGCGCCGCGGTCAGCCGCCAACAACTCATGGACGCCGTGTGGGGCGACGCCTATGTGGCGATCTCCCGGTCGCTCGACGTGCACATGACCGGGCTGCGCGCCAAACTCGCCCGCCCCGGACTCATCTCCACCATCCGCGGCTACGGCTACCGGTGGGGCGGCTGACATGCAGCGACGGGTCCTGGCGGTGCTGCTCGTCTTCGCGACCGTCGCCGTCGTCGCCTTCGCCGTCCCGCTCGCCCTCGCCACCAGCGCCGGCCGCACCGCCGTCCTGGGAGCGAACCGGGAAGCCGACGCCCACCACTTCGCCACCCTCGCCGTGCAGATGCGCGCCCCCGGCAGCACCGCCCTGCTCGACGAGGAGGTCACCCGCTACCACCGGCTCTACGACGAAGGCGTGCTGATCGTCGACGCGCGCGGCGCACCCCGCGCGAGCGCGGGCCTGACCCCGACCGACCCCGGTGTGCCGGAGGCGATCACCGCCGGTCTGCGCAACCAGAAACAGGGCATCGGCGGCCCGTTGACCCCGTGGTCCCCGCACCGGGCCCTGCTCGCCGTGCCGGTGGGCACCGGCGCCCAGGTCGAAGGAGCCGTCGTCGTCGACGTGTCCACCGACGCCGCCCGCCGCGACATCCGCACCTCGTGGCTGCTCATCGTCACCGGCGCAGCGGCGGCGCTCGTGCTCGTCACCATCCTCGCGACCGTCCTGTCACGGTGGACGGTCCGCCCGCTCACCGCGCTCACCGCGCGGGTCGCGGCGCTCACAGCCAGCGTCCCGGCGCTGCATCCACGCTCCCGCCCCGGTGACACCACCGCCTCGGTCCGGTATCACGGCCCCCCGGAGGTCCGGGAACTCACGCAGGCCTTCGACACCATGTCCGAGGCCGTCCGCACGTCCACCCGCGCCCAGAGACAGCTCATCGCCGACACCGCGCACCAACTCCGGAACCCGCTCGCCGCCCTGCACATCCGACTCGACTCCCTCGAACCGCACGTCGCCGCCACCGGCGTGGAGACCTACCGGCGCACGGCCGTCGAAGTCGACCGGCTCGGCGGCATCCTCGACGGCCTGCTCGCCCTCGCGACCGCCGAATCACCCACCGACGTCACCGAGACGGACGGGCACGACGGGTGCGATGTCGGCGCCGTCGTCGCCGACCGCGTGGATGCCTGGTCCGAGGCCCTGGCCGAGGCCGGTATGACCGTCAGGGTGGACGAACCGTCCGGGCAGCGCCTGCGCGCCTGCTTCTCCGCCGACCATCTCGCCCAGGTCCTCGACGTGCTGCTCAGCAACGCGAGCAAGTACGCGCGCTCGGCCACCGGGGTCCGCATCACCACCCGGCGCAGTGGCGGGACCATCCGGATCCGCGTCGAGGACGACGGTGCCGGAGTCGCACCCGAGGAACTCGGCGACCTCACCTCCCGGTTCTTCCGCGGATCGGGCGCCGCCGGGCCCGGCACCGGTCTCGGGTTGTCCATCGCGGTCGCGCTCGTCGAGAGCGGCGGCGGCACCCTCGACCTCGCCGCAGCCGATCCGCACGGACTCGCCGTCACCGTGACCGTGCCCGCCGACCCCCGATCGGAGGCATCATGATCACCCGCCGTGATCTTCTGCGGTCCGTCGCGCTGCTCGCGGTCGGCGGAGTCGTCGCCGGCTGCGCACCGACCGGGCAGCGTGAGGAACTGATCCTGGCGGCAGGGGAGGAGGGCGGCTTCTTCTGGGAGTTCGCGGAGCTCACTGCGGCCGCCGCGGACCGGGCCGGTCTTCCCGTCGCCATCGTGCCGGAACGCACCCCGGGGTCGGTCACCAATCTGGCCGCATTGGTGGCGGGGAATGCGGAGCTGGCGTTGACCCTCACCGATGTCGCGGTGCGCGCTTACGACGAGGGCGCCCGGTTCACGGCGATCGGGCGGGTCTACGAGAACTACATGCAGCTGGCTGTGCGTGCGGACTCGCCGATCCGTGAGATCGCCCAGTTGCGGGGCGCACGGATCAGCCTCGGAGCCCCCGGATCGGGGGCCGAGTTCACCGGCGAACGTATTCTCGACGTCGCCGGGCTCGCCGATCCGGGAGCCGTCATCCGCGTGCACCTGTCGATGGCCGACGCCGGCCGCGCGTTGGTGGACGGCAAGATCGACGCGGTGCTGTGGGCGGGTGGGGTGCCCACCCCGTCGTTCGCGAACCTGGGAGTGCCGCTGCGGCTGATCGATCTGTCCGTCCTCCTCGAACCGCTGCGAGCCCGATTCGGTCCGCGATACGAACCGGTGCTCATCCAGCCCGGCACCTACGGGCAGCCGGACGCCGTCGCCACCATCGGATTGGGCAACCTGCTGCTCGCCGGGGCATCGGTGTCGGACGAGGCGGCCGCCGCACTGGTGGATCTGCTCGTCGACCACGCCTCCGAACTCGTGCCGGCTCAGGCCACCGGCAGTCAGTTCCTCGACCGGCAGTCGCTGATCGTCACCGCCGGTGTCCCGCTGCATCCGGGAGCGGTGGCCGCGTACCGGCGCCATCACGGCTGACGAGACTGGCAGGCAGGGGAGACGCACCCCGAAATGGTGCCGACCCCGGGGACACAGTGGGGCAGAGGGCATGTGGTGTCGTCGAGATGCGGGGCGGAGATCGGACCGGACCTCGAGGGGCGCGAGGAGATCGAGACCGGATCGGCTGTGCACGAGGCGTGCGCGGGGCACAATGGAACCGTTCTTCGCCCCTGAGTGTGTGAATGCTGTTGTACACCAACACGATTCATGGATAACGGTGATTATCCATCAAATGCGGAAGAGGCGAGAAGGGGCGATCGGTGGTCGCAGCACCCCGGGGGACGGGATGAGTTCGCGCCGCCGCATGCGCATCGTTCGGGTGATCTACTGCGCGATGTGCACGCGACGACGACACGGTGTCGCCGCAACGCGCTGCATCAGCGCACTGCGAACAACTGCAGTGTGCATGTCGCGGTGGTCGACGCCGATGAATGTCCGGCGGAACGCGTACCGGATCGGGCCGGCGGCTCGATCCGGTACAGGCGCCGCCGGGTCGAGTCGGGCCGCATGGGATCCGAAGCCAGGCCGGAGACGAGCCGGGGGGCGAACCGAGGCCGGATGACATGTGGGGCGACATCGCATCGATCCCAGGTCGACCCACAGGGTCTCCGGACACCCCGGGGCCCTGCCACGCCTGCCCGGAGGAGGCCCGATTCCGGTCGCGTTAACATAATGTAGATTATCGGCAATATTGATATGCGCCGTGACCTGGGGTTCGGCGCAGATGATCCCGAGGCTCCGACGGGCGTCCGGATTCTTGTCTCTGCGGCGTCGTTGCGTGCACTGCATCGCGTTGCGCGACATGTCGTCCGTCGCGTGTTGTTCCCTTGCATCCCGCGGTGTGCGAACAACGCCCGCACCGATTCGCTCTCAGCACTCGACCTGTCGCGCAGCCAGTATCCGGCCCGTGCCGACCCGGTCCACGGCCTGTGGCCTGCCCAGGCCGCCGCCTCGCGCCCGTCCGCTGCTTCGGACGTTCGAGACCCTCCCTCCGGGCCCGCCGCCCTCGTCCCCTGCTTGTTGCTCAACCGCCGCGAAAACGTCACAGTGACGTTTTCATGCGGGTCCGCGGGTCCTGTGGTGAACGTGAATCTGCGCCGATATCATCGGCGCGGCAGTGACGACGCGATCCGGGAAGGTCGACCGTGGCGCAACCGCGGCTCCTGCGCTTCTGAGTGGTCTTCGTGATCACCGCTGTCCTGTTCTATCCCTGGGGTGTCGCGGCGGTCGTCCTGACTCTTCTGCGGTCGCGTCCCGCCGGGTCGAGGGTGCGGACTCCCCTCCTCCTCCTCCACCACCACCCCGGATAGCCGACCTGGAAACGTCACTGTGACGTATTGATCCCAGGCTCCGGGGAGATCGGTGTCACGACGGTCGCCGCAACCGCCGCAACTGCGCGGACAGGTAGTCCCGGGCACGACGATGGCCACCGACCCGGACGAGTTCGTCGGCGAGCTCCTCGAGCTGTCGCGTCAGCAGCTCCTCGTCGGGCGTCCAGCCGTCGCGCTGCCGGCACCGGTCGAGCCATTCGACCGGTGCGACGTGTCCGCGGTCGGCGTTGCAGCGTCGGCAGGCGGCGACCTCGTTGGCGGTGATACTCGGCCCACCCTTCAGGCGCGGCACGAGATGATCGGTGGTCGGGGTGATCAACCGTCCGAACTCCCGTCCGCACCACAGGCACCGTCCGTCCTGACGGTCGAGGGCGAGCGAGAGTCGGGTGACGCGGTCCATCCTCCGATCGTGGCGCATCGGCGTCACCGGGGTCGCCGATGGGGCCGATCGGTGTCCCGCGGATGGTTCAGGGACGTGCTTCGAGGACGAGATTGAAGGGCGTCTCGGTGGCGCGCCGGAAGGTGCCGAAGCCGGCTTCGGCGGCGACGTCGGCGAGCCGCCGCTCCCCTGCCTGGGCGCCGAGCCCGAGCGCGACCGGCTGGTCGAGCGACGACGGAGTGCACAGCACCGTCGATGCGGCGTAGTACATCCGGCCGACCGGGTTGAGATTCTCGGGCAGGCTGTCGCGGGCGAACGGTTCGACGAGCATCACCGTGCCGTCGTCGGTGAGCGCGCCGCGCGCGTACCGCAGCGCGCCGACGGGATCACCCATGTCGTGCAGGCAGTCGAAGTAGCAGATCAGGTCGTAGTCGGATCCGGGGAAGTCGGTCGCCGAGGCGACGGTGAAGGTGGCGTTGTCGACGCCCTGTTCGGCGGCCAGTTCCGTCGCCCGCGCGATGGACGCGTCGTGGTAGTCGAAGCCGCGGATGGTGGACTGCGGGAAGGCCTGCGCGAGCAGGGTCGTGGAGACACCGTGGCCGCAGCCGATGTCCGCGACGGTGGCGCCGGCGCGCAGTTTGTCGACGACCCCGTCGAGGGCGGGCAGCCACATGTCGACGAGGTTGGCGCGGTAACCGGGGCGGAAGAACTGTTCGGTGCCGACGAACAGTTCGGGATCGTGTTCGTGCCAGCCGAATCCTTCGCCGTTGCGGATGCGTTCGGCGATGCGGCTGCGGTCCTTGTACACGGAGCCGATCAGGTGGAAGCCGCCGGCCAGGTAGACGGGGCTGTCCTCGCGGGCGAGGGCCATGGCGTGTTCCGGTGCCAGGCTGAACGTTCCGGCGTCGGGGTCGTAGGTGAGATAGCCGCTGGCGGTCTCGGCGGAGAGCCATTCGCGCAGATAGCGTTCGCGGATGCCGGTGCGGTCGGCGAGTTGTTCGCTGGTGACCGGGCCGGCTTCGTCGAGCGCGCGCCACAGTCCGAGTTCGGCGCCGATGAGTACCAGTGCGCCGTTCATGGCCGCACCCATGTCGACGACGAGTTGTCCGAGGGTCTGCTCGAGTCGTGCTTGGTCGGGTTCGTGTATCTCCGTGGTCATCACGCACCTCCTGGCGATGGGAGTACTCGCTCACGGTAGGTCGCGTGGCCGGTTCCTCGGCGACGGCTCGGGTTCGATCGGGTGTCGATCCGGGTGGTGGTGCGTAGCGGGAGGTCACGAACCGGGTGATGGTGGGAGGATTCGGGGGTGCGTGGCGTGTTGCAGACAGCTACGCTTGTAGCAGACTGCAACATCAGGAGGCCGTCATGACGTCGTCCACCGACAAGGTCACCCGCTTCGACGCCGAGCTCGTCGACAGCGCCATCGCCGAGGGCGGCCGCCAGAACCGCACCGGACGCCAGCAACTCGAATACTGGGCCCGTATCGGCCGCGCGATGACCGCCCACGAGACCGCCTCTTTGCATCGGGTGCACGAGGCGCTGGCCGGGACGCGGGAGCTGAGTGAGCTCACCGCCGCGGAGGGACGGCTGTTCGACGCGGAGATCGATGCGCGCCTGGCGGACGGGCTGGCCCGCACCGACTACGCCGAGATTCTCGCTGCGCGTGGGGTCACCACGGTGGTGCTCGACGACGAGGGCCGGTTGGTCGAGCAGCGTCCCGACGGTAGTCGCCGGGTGCTCGACGACGCATGAGGCGTCTGGATCTGATCGTCGGTCCCAATGGTTCCGGTAAGTCGACGTTCGTCGAGTTGTCCCTCGCTCCCCTGCTGCCGTGCAGCGTGTTCGTCAACGCGGATGTGATCGCGCGGCAGCGCTGGCCCGACCGGGCGGAGGAGATGTCGTACGAGGCGGCGCAGCTCGCCGCGTCGGCGCGGGATCGGTTGCTGCGGCAGGGCCGGTCGTTCATCGCGGAGACGGTGTTCTCGCATCCGTCGAAGCTGGAGTTGATCGACCGCGCGCACGAGGCGGGCTTCACGGTGGTGTTGCACGTGATGCTGGTGCCCGAGGCGATGTCGGTGCTGCGCGTGCAGCATCGGGTGGCCTCCGGTGGGCATGCGGTGCCGGAGGACAAGATCCGGGCGCGTTATCGGCGGTTGTGGCCGCTGGTGGTCGAGGCGATCGGTCGCGCCGATCAGGCGTCGGTGTACGACACGGCGTCCGGGACCCCGGTGGTGGTGGCGCGGTTCGCCGGCGGGGTGCCGGTGGGTGCGGTGCGCTGGCCGGGATGGGCGCCGGCGGCGCTCACCGGGCTCGGTTGAGACCGAGCCCGGTGAACTGGGACGACGAGATCAGTTCGTCGCCGCGCTCGTGGTGAACGGCAGCACCAGCCGCGAGGGGTGCGCGGCGTCCCGGTAGATCTTGTGGGTCACCGGGCGGCCGACGGGCAGGTGGAAGGCGTCCGGCGGCAGCAGTGCGTTGTGTTCGTCGGCGAGCGGTTCGTTGTTCGACAGTTCCACGACGAGCTTGTGGCCCGGCATGAAGGTGTTGGCGAACGGATACAGCCGCAGCACGTATTCCTCGATGGTGCCGGGTTCGACCGGCACGGCGCGGGTGTGCGGGTGGTAGGGGTCGCCCTCGGTGGTGCGTTCGGGGTCGAGTTCGCGGTGGGAGGCCTTGAGGTAGCCGGTGGTGATCAGCTGCCGCTTGCCGTTCGGGGCGTAGTCCCACATGCGGAGGATGAAGTTGGTGTCGGGCTGGTCGATCTCGGCGAAGATGTGGGCGGCGCCGGTGCCGATCATCTCGGTGGGTTCGGCGAACACCGGGGTTTCCCAGCGCAGGATCTCGACCTTGTCGGTGACCGTGAGCGGGGCCTGGTAGAAGCCGTCTGGGGCGGCGTACTGCGTGCTCATGGGTTCGGGTTCGGTGGACAGCTTGCCGCGCGGCCGCAGATACAGCGCCCGGTGCTCGACGTCCTTGGGGGGCCACTGGTCGGCGGTGACGCGCCGGCGAGAGCCTTCGACGAAGACGTTCACGGCGGGTTCGTCCATGATGCCGTTGTCGATGCCCTTGATCCAGTAGTCGTACCAGCGGAACATCGTGTCGTGCTCTTCGATGAAGGGCCGCGACTGCATGGGCGGGTAGGGGCCGATGTCGAGCTTCTTCGGTCCCTGCAGGGCGTGGAACAGTTCGATGGTGCCGTCCATCGTCCAGCCGCGGCCCTGGTCGATCTGCAGGTAGACGGGGATGTCGATGTTCCGGGCGAGATTGATCGGGTTGCGTTCCTCGTACCAGTCGCCGTCGAGTTCGTTGGTGATGATGTCGAACCACGCCTCGTGGTGCTTCGGGTAGTGCAGCACGTGCACGAGATTCGGCCAGGCCGCGACGTCCGGGTCGGCGAGCCGCTGCTCGACCCGCGCCCGGATCTCGTCGGGGGTGTAGGTCTCGAGCATGCGGGATTTGACGCGGTCGGTGAACGCCCAGCCGGAGTCGCCGCCGCGGCCCTCGCGGGCGGCGCGGGGCATGAACCACATGATGCCGCCGTGGTAGGTGGTCTCGTAGAAGTCGTAGTGGCCGCCGGAGACGAAGATGGCCTTCAGGTGCGGGGGTCGTTCGGCGGCGGCGAGGACCTGCATGGACCCGAAGTAGGAGATGCCGATCATGCCGACGTTGCCGTCGCACCACGGCTGCGCGGCGACCCATTCGATGAAGTCGTAGGCGTCCTGTCCGAGGGAGACCCCGCCGGCGTTGTAGTTGCCGATGTGTTCGCCGTCGGAGTCGCCGGAGCCGCGGATGTCGCCGATGACGTGGACGTAGTCCTCGGCGACGACGCGGGCGATGTCTCCGGCCTCGATGCAGCCGTCCCACATGGGGCTGGGGCGGCGCTGTGGCGGGGTGGTCAGGGCGAGGGCTTGGAGTTCCTTGCCGTAGGGGCTCAGGGCGACGAGCGCGGGGCGGGGCTTGTCGTCGACGCCGTGGTAGGCGTCGGCGGCCAACTCGACGCCGTCGCGCATGGGGACTCGCAGGTGCTTGCGGATGTGGATGGTCTGTCCGCCTGCGTCGAACGTTTCGAACTCGGCCATGAGAACCTACGACTCCTCTTCGTGTCGGTGCTGGTGCGAGAACTGGGTGCGGTAGCCGTGCAGTGTGGTGAAGAACGGGGACGGTTCGAGGGTGGGATCGCCGGTGTAGCCGAGGTCGTCGGCGACCGGGGCGAAGGGCGAGTACGCCGAGTCGGTGTCGAGCAGTCCGTGGCACAGGCAGCGGTGTGCGGCGCCGCGCACTCCCCCTTCGATGTCGACGCTCTCGCGGAGGGCTTCGGCGGCCTGGTCGCGGTCGAGTTCGACGCCGTAGGGGGTGCCGTCGGTGCGGCGGTAGGGGTGCCCGAGATAGAGGGTCTCGGGGCGGATCGTCTCGCGCAGGTAGGCGAGGCTGTCGCGGTAGGCGTCGGGGTCGGTGTAGCCGGGGAACCCGTTGGCGGCGCCGTGTACCTGGACGGCGTCGCCGACGAACACGCTGTTCTGGCCTTCGACGACGTAGGCGACCGATCCCGGGGTGTGCCCGGGGATCGAGTGCACGGAGATCTCGACTCGTCCGCCGAGGGAGATGGTTTCGCCGCCGCGCACGAGCATGGTCGGTTCCATCTCCCCGGAGATGACGGCCTCGGCGGCGGCGGTGACCTTCGCGGCCCCGTCGGGGTCGTCGAGGTACCGGCCGCGGCCGGTGAGGTAGTCGTCGACGTGTGCCTGCCGGGAGCGCAGCAGCGGGGCGTCGGCCTCGTGGATGACCACCTGCGCTGTGCGGCCGGTGGCCTCCCACAGGGCGTGGGCGCCGCCGATGTGGTCGATGTGCCCGTGGGTGAGCAGGATCCACCGCACGTCCTCGAGCCGCCGGCCGAGCTTGTCGAGGGCGGGGGCCATGCCCTCGGCCGGGGACGACGCGATGCCGGTGTCGACGATCGCGGGCTGTTCGGCGTCGATGTAGAAAGTGTAGAGCCCGAAGCGTCCCCACGGGGAGACGATCGGGTGGATCGGTGCCTCACTCATGCCGGCTGCCCTGGAGGAAGGCGGCGGTCTCGTCGAAGACCTGTGCGTATTCGGGGATCCACGAGAAGTTCTGCACGAAGCCGTGGTTGGCGCCGGCGTAGCGGCGCAGTGTCACCGGCACCCCGGCCTCCTCGAGTCGCCGGGCATAGCGTTCGCCTTCGTCGCGCATCGGGTCGAACTCGGCGGTGACGATCAGCGCGGCGGGCAGACCCGACAGGTCTTCGCGCTTGATCGGTGAGACGCGCGGGTCGGCGGGGTCGGCGCCGCTGTCGAGGTAGAAGGCGTTGAACGGCTTCAGGCCGGCGGTTTCGAGGCCGTAGCCGACGGCGTTCTCCCGCATCGACGGGTAGCGGTCTTCGTCGAAGTCCAGGTCGAGGGACGGGTAGTACAGCACCTGGTGGGTGATGCGGTCGAACCCGTCGTCGTGGGCGAGGCCGGTGACGGCGGCGACGAAGTTGGCGCCGGAGCTGTCCCCCGCGACCGCGAGAATCTTTCCGTCCCAGCCGAGTTCATCACCGTGCTCGGCGGCCCAGCGCACCGCGCCGTAGCAGTCGTCGAGACCGGCGGGGAACTGTGCTTCGGGGGCGCGGCGGTAGCCGACGGAAATCACCGTGCAGCCGGTGGACTTCGCCAGGTGCCGGGCGACGTGGTCGTGGGTGTCGAGGCTGCCGAGGAAGAACGCGCCGCCGTGGAAGTAGACGACCAGGCCACCGGTGTCGGTGTCGGTCGGGGTGTAGATCCGCACCGGCACCTCCCCTGCCGGGGTCGCCGCGATCGTGTCGCGGACGTCGTGCAGGGGCAGTCGCTCCTCGAGCGGCGGAACCTGCGCCTGCTCCCCGGCGCGCATCGCGGCCGGATCGAGTGGTCCGGGCGGCGGGGCGGGCAGGTCGGCGAGGATCCGGGCGATCTCGGGGTGCAACGGCATGGCCGGTCGTCTCCTTCGGGCGGTGAACGGGTGGGGTGAGGGTCTACGGGGCGGGCTGCTGCGCGCCGGGCTTCTGGCCCGGGAAGACGTCCTGGACCTCGTCCTCGGTCCAGCCCTGGCGGGAGATGCGCTGCAGTTCGTCGGTGACCGGTTTGCGCTGCGCCTGGAAGGCGGCGAGCGCCGCGGCGACGGTGTCGGTGTCGCGCAGGCAGTCGGCGAGCGCCCCGGCGTCGAGGATCGCCGAGTTCGCGCCCTGACCCTGGTGGTGCAGCATCGAGTGGGCGGCGTCGCCGATGAGCACCACCGAGTCGCTGTGCCAGCGCTCGATCGGGTCGATGTCGTAGACACCGCGGATGTTGACGATGTCCATGTCGAGGCCGGCGGTGATGTCGACGATGCGCTGGTCGAATCCGGCGACGGTGGCGAGCATGTCCTCCTTGCTCACCTGCGGCGCCCAGTCGGGGTCGGGGCACAGGGCGGTGATGTCGAAGGACACCTGGCCGCGGTGGCGCAGCGGCAGCAGGTACACCTTGGTGCCCTTGCCGATGTACATGCGCAGGTTGTCGTCGGTGACCATGCCGTGCGCGTCGGCGACGTCGATGACGGCGCGGTAGGCGCGTTCACCGGAGAACACCGGTTCGGCGTCGGAGAACAGCTGCTCACGGACCACGGATTTGATGCCGTCGGCGCCGATGACCAGGTCGGCGTCGACGCGGGTGCCGTTGGTGAAGGTCAGGGTGCTGCGGTCGCCGTGGTCTTCGATGCGCTCGAGCCGGTGGCCGAGTTTCACCATGCCGTCGGGCAGGGAGGCGATGAGGGTGTCGATGAAGTCGCCGCGGTGGATCAGGTGGGTGTGCTTCTGGTCGCCGTGCGCCGGCCAGGTGTCCTTCATGATCGGCTCGCCCGTGGCGGTGAGGATCTCGAAGTAGTCGCTCGGGGAGCTGACCTTGGCGATGTCGTCGAAGATGCCCCATTCGCGGAAGCGTTCCATGCTCGACGGGCGCAGGCCGATGCCGGCGCCGACCTCGCGGATCTCGGGGGCCTGTTCGTAGACGGTGACGTTCGCGCCGAGCAACGACAGGGCCCGGGCGGCGGCCGCACCGGCATAGCCCGCGCCGACGATGGCGATGGTGAGGTTGGTCGGATCCGAGGTCTGCATGTGGGTGTCTCTTTCGGAGGGCGCGCAGGGGGCGCGCCGGGAGATTCGGGTCAGGGTTGCGCGATGGTGAGGAAGTCGGCGGGGTTCTCGACGAACAGCTTGGTGATGGTGGCCTCGTCGAGTCCGGCCTCGCGCAGGTCCGGGATGAGGTCCTCGAACAGGTAGTTCACGGTGTGTCCCTTGACGCCCGGCCAGCCGAGTGGGCTGCAGTTGGCGTCGACGCCGGCCAGGGCCTGATCGAGGTGGCCGGCGTTGAGGAAGCGCAGGAAGTGGGCGAGGCGCTCTTTGCGGGGGCGGGCCCAGAACGGCGGGTCCTCGAGTTCGGTTTCGTAGCCGAAGGTGTCGAAGCCGACCCGGCCGCCCTGCTGCGCGATCCAGGTGTCGCGGGTCTTCTCGGCGTTGACGCCGTCGTCGGCGTGCCCGAACAGCACGCGGTGCAGCGGCAGGCCCTCCTCGGTGAAGATGGCGATGGCGTTCTCGGCGTCGATGGCGAGGTGGGTGAGGATCGGTACGCCGGTGGCGAGGGCGGCGCGGGCGGCGGCGCGGTAGATGCGCTTGTCGAGTTCGGTCATCTTCCCGCCGCGGGAGACACCGACCTTGATGACGCCGGCGCGGCTTCCGGTGTCGCCGATGCCGACGGTGATCTCGTGCACGAACTGGCGCATCAGGTAGTCGACGGAGGCGCGTTCGAAGAACGGCAGGGCGGTGTCGCCGCCGACGAAACCGGTGCAGGCGACGATGTGCACGCCGGTCTTCGCGGAGAGGGACTTGTAGTAGTCGATGTCGCGGCCGTTGCAGATGCCGGTGACGTCGACGAAGGTGCCGCCGCCGTACTCGTGGAACTTGCGCAGCTTCGGGACGGTCTCCTCGTAGCGGACCTCGGGGCTCTTCCACCAGCGGGTGTCCAGCTCGGAGCCGGGCATGCCGTATCCGATGTGCTCGTGGACGGCGACGATGCCCAGTTCCTCGGGCGCGATCGGGCCCAGGACGGTGTTGACTCTCGACACAGCAATTCCCCTTCGGGACGAAGACTTCTCGGTGATGGGTGGTCGGCGGCGGTTCAGCGCGCGGCCAGCAGGTCCTGCGGGTTGGCGAGGAGGATCTGCTGCACCGCGTCGTCGGTGAGACCGGCGGCGGTCAGCTGCGGTACGAAACCGGTGAGCACCGTCTCGTAGGGCAGATCGTTCGCCGGATGCCCCTTGGCGACGCCGGTGGCGCTCGACGACAGCAGGATCCGGTGACCGAGACCGGCGTCGACGAGATCGCGGACCAGGGTGACACGCTCGGTGTCGGAGATGTGGGTCTCGTCGTCGGTCCCGACGTGGTCGAGGGCGATGTAGGCGCCGCGACGGGCGATCTTCTCCGGGGCGCCGGCGGCGACGGCGTCGCGGCGGTCCAGGCCGGCGACGACGATGCGGTCGGCGGGCAGCTGTTCGCCGAGGGCGACGTCGAGGTCGGCGAGGGCGTCGGCGCCGTAGCGCAGGATCGCCGCGACCCCGGTGTCGCGGGCGGCGCGGGCGGCCCCGCGGAACAGGCTCTCCTCGGTGGCGGTCATGCCGTCGGGATTCGCGGCGGTGGTCACCAGGCCGGCGGGGCCGCGGCGTTCGACGCGCGGCACGACCATGCCCTCGGTGATCTCCTGGGTGAACAGGTCGGCGAACTTGTCCGCGGGCCACGGGGTGGGCGGGTTGGTCTGCGGGGTCAGGAAGTAGCCGCCGAGCAGGTTCTCCGGGCCCAGTCCGGTGGAGGCGACGATGTGCACCCCGGAAGCGCGGGAGAGGTTCTCGTACAGCGGCACGTCGCGGCCGTGGAACATGCCGGTGGCGTCGACGACGGTGCCGCCGCCGGCGGCGCGGAAGGCGCGGAGCTTGGCGAGCAGCGTCGTGAAGATCTCGGCGCGGTCGAAGTCGATGTCGTAGGCGTGCTGCGCGCCGGGCAGTACCGACAGCAGGGCCTCGTGGATGGCGACGACACCGAGGTCGTCGGCGGGGACGGGGCCGAGGACGGTGTGGACGGTGCGGGGCGCGGCGCCTGTCATCGGCACTTTCCTTTCGTCGGCATCGCTGGTTACGCGACGTGGTGGCAGTCACAGTACGGATTCGGATTACAGACTGTCAAGTGAATTGGCGGAACGACGTGTGACTGTACTCGCCGGTAACTGCTGCGTCGAGGATAGGATTTCGCCCATGTCGCTCCGTGCCGCCCAGAAGCAGATGACCTACGAGCTGTTCCTCGCCAAGGCGCTCGAACTGTTCGGCACCAAGGGCTACGCCGCAACCACCATCGACGACATCGCCACCGCCGCCGGATCCACGAGAACCACCTTCTACCTGCACTTCTCGTCGAAGGCCGACGTGATGAGCGCGCTGCTGACCAAGGTCGACTCGATCCTCACCGCCGCCGACGACCCGTCGCTGACCGAGGTCGTCGCCTCCGGCTCCCGCGCCCTGATCCGGCAGTTCCTCGACCGCAAGCTCACCCAGTGGGACGAGATCGAGCCGTACATGACCGCCTCCTACCAGGCGGCACACGAACCGGACGTCGCGGCGAAGACCGAGCAGTGGTTCGAAAGCGCCGTCGCCGACATGACCGCCGGTCTCGACCGGGCCGCCCGGCTCGCCCCGGACCGCCGCCGCATCCGCTGCGTCCTGGCGTTCGGGCAGCTCGAACACATGTCGCGCCGCTACTTCTCGCTCGGCTGGCGCACCCCGCGCGAGATCTGCCTCGACGAACTCACCGCCTCGTGGTGCTACCTGCTCGACGCGCAGAACGACTGAACACCGGCGCGGTCACTCGCCGAGGGTCGCGCCGGTGGTGGCCTCGACGAGGATCGCCCGCAGCCAGGAGATGAACGCCGTGTCGGCCAGGCGCGGATTCCACACCGTGTCGATCCCCAACGGCGGCACCGGCAACGGGAACTCCTCGATCCGCAGCGGCAACTGACGGCGCATCTGTGCCGCGACCCGCCAGGTGTGGATCGCGACCCCACCGGCACGCGCCACCAACTGCGGCACCATCAGAAAATCCGAGACCAGACCGCCGATCCGATAGGGCACCCCGGCCGCATCCAGCGCCGCATAGGGAGTGATGCGGTGTCGCGCGTCGTAGGCGGTGTGCGGCACGGATTCGAGCAACTCCAGCGCCCCGGCGTCGGGAGCGGTGTCCGGGTGGGCGACGACCACCCACCGGTTCTCGTAGAGCCGCTCGCGCGGATAGGGCGCGGCGAACGCCTCCGACACGAGCACCACGTCCACCCCGTCGTCGGTGAAATCCGCCGGTTGCGGCTCGACGAAGGTGCGGATGCGCACCGTCGCGTGCGGGGCCCGCTCGCCGATCGCCCGCATCAGCTCCGCCCCGACCACGAAGGCGGTGCTGGTGGTCATCGCCAGGGTGATGGTGCGCTTGTCGCGGGCCGGGTCGAAACCGGGGAAGTTCACCACCCGCGCGGTCTGCCGCAGCACCTCCCGCAGCGGCGCGATCAGCTCGACGGCGCGCGGGGTGAGCGCCAGCCCGCTCCCCTGCCGCACCACCAGTTCGTCATCGAGCAACCGGCGCATCCGGCCCAGCGCATGACTCATCGCCGGTTGCGTCATCCCGACCCGCGCGGCGGCGCGGGTGACCGAGCGTTCCTCGAGCACCGCCAGCAGCGGCACCAGCAGGTTGAGGTTCACCGCGGCCAGCCGCGCGAGGTCGGGATCGGCCGGATGCTCCGAAGGGCGGGTCACGCCCCCGAACCTACCGAGCCGCCGTCGCGGTGCTCGGCAGTTCCCCGGTGGCCGCGGCGCGCCGCAGCCGCGGGATGGGGATGCGGTGGTTGATCGCCACCGCCACCCCCGCGCCGTCCGGATGCCGCCAGTGCAGCAGCGCCGCGTCGCGCGGACCCTCGCCGGTCAGGACGGTGGGCTCCCCGTCGACGGGCAGGTGCCCGATCGCCTTGAGATGCAGTCCGAACTGTTCGGTCCAGAAATACGGATCGGCATCGAACTCGGGTGTGGCGTCGCCGAGCAGCACGGCCGTTGCGGCGATGCGGGCCTGCTCGATCGCGCTGTTCCACAACGGGATCCGCCGCACCATCCCGCGGATCGGCACGTGCGCGACGTCGCCGGCGGCGACGATGCCCGGCGCGACCCGCCCGCGCGAGTCGGCGACCAACCTGCCGTCGGTGAGCACCCCGGACCCGTGCAGCCACTCGACGTTCGGGATGTCGCCGATCGCGGCGACGACCAGCTCGGCGGTGACGCGGCTGCCGTCGTCGAGGGTGATCGTCCCGGCCGCGAAGCCGGTGGCGGTGCCGTGGACGAGTTTGACCCCGGCGGCGGTGGCGGCGGTGGTGAACAGCTCGGACAGATACGGCCCGAACTGCGGGCGCATCGGGGCGGTGTCGGCGACGACGGTGACCTCGCAGCCGGCCTGTGCCGCGGCGGAGGCGACCTCCATGCCGAGCGGGCCGGCGCCGACCACCGCCACCGACGGGCGGTCGGCGAGCCGCTCGCGCAGGGCGAGGGCGTCGTCGAGGGTGCGCAGCACCAGCGCCTCCCCCAGCGGCCGGGGGCGCGCGCCGGTGGCGATGACGAGCCCGTCGAACGTCAGCGCGGTGCCGTCGTCGAGGTGCACGAGCCGTGCGTCCACGTCCAGGCCGACCGCGGCGACGCCGAGGCGTTCGGTGGCGCCGTGCGCGGGGGCGGCGAGTTCGTGGGAGCCGCCGTCGGTGAGCAGCGCCTTCGACAGCGCGGGCCGCGAGTAGGCGGGGACCGGTTCGTCGCCGACGACGGTCAGCTGCCCGGTGAACCCGGCGCCGCGCAGGCTGTCGCAGGCGGTCTGCCCGGCGATGCCGTTGCCGACCACCACGATCCGCTCTATCACGATGCCCGGGGGAACTGCGGTGCTCATGCGAGCTTCAGGGCGGCGACGGGGCACACCCGCACGGCGGCGCTCGCGGCCGCGGCCTGCGGGCTGCCCTCGGGCACCTCGACGATGTCGAGGACGAGTTCGCCGTCGTCGTCGAGGTGCATCAGCTCGGGGGCGGCCTCCTCGCACAGGCCGTGGCCTTCGCAACGGGGACGGTCGAGGGTGATCTTCATGCGGGCACAACCTCCAGGATCTCGAGGGCGTCGATGGAGCGGGTGGTGTTGCTGGGCACCCGGATCGGCTCGGCGGCGACGAGGCGACGCGCGTGCCGGGCCAGGGCGGCGATGATCGCGTGCGCCTCGAGGCGGGCCAGGCCCTGCCCGGCGCAGCCGTGCGGGCCGTAGCCGAAGGACAGGTGATCGACCGGGTTGCGGGCCACCCGGAACGAATCCGGGTCGTCGTAGTGCCGCGGGTCGCGGTTGCCGGAGCCGAGCAGCACCGCTGCCTGCGACCCGCCGGGGATCAGGTGGCCGTCGATCTCGACGTCGCGGGTGACGGCCCGGCCCCAGGCGTGCAGCGGCGCCCAGTAGCGCAGCACCTCCGCGAAGGTGGACGGCACCAGCGTCGGATCGGCGCGCACGAGGTCGAACTGGTCGGGGAACGCCGCGAACAGCGCGATGAGGTTGCCGATCGAGGCGATGGTGGTGTCCACCCCGGCGCCGAGATACTGGTGGATGATGTGTCCGGCGCTGCCGGCGGGGATGGCGCCGCGCGCCTCGGCGTCGAAGATGCCGCGCCCGACCGAGCCGGGAGTCAGATCCTCGGCCTGCACCTGTGAGCACCACGCGTACAGCTCCCCGGCGATGGGGAAGTTCTCGGCGGTGCGCTGGTTCATCGGGCCGAGGACCTCCATGGCGGCCTGTCCCCAGCGCAGCATGTTCGCGCGTACCTCGCCGGTGAAGCCGATGAGGTCGGCGACGACCTCGAGCGGGAAGGCGCGGGCGAGGGCGTCGATCGCCTCGAAGGACCCTGTGGTGACGAGGTCGGCGACGAGCGTGTCGGCCTTGGTCTCGATGGTGGTCTTCAGTCCGCGCAGTGCGCGCGGCGAGAGGTTCTCGGTGAGGGTGGCGCGCAGCTCGGTGTGGATAGGTGGGTCCGAGGCCAGGGAGGTGCCGCGGAGGGCGTCGTTGGCGGCGGGGTTGAAGGCGATGGCGCGGGAGGAGAACGTCGCGGTATCCGCGAGGGCGCCGCGGATGACGTCGTAGCGGGTCAGGGCGTAGACGTCGTGGCGCGGCAGGTACACCACGGGGCCGAGTTCGCGCAGGTGCGTGAAGGTCGGATAGGGGTCGACGAGGACGTCGTCGGCGAACAGGTCGACGTCGGCGGTGGGAGGGCTGCTGGTCATGCCCTCAGTGAAGCGACCCCCCGAGGATTAATCCAACTCATAATGTGCATCCTTCATCATGCATAGCGTGCATGACGTGGGTGTCAGTTGCGCCGGTCCCCGTTGCGGCCGGCGGCCTGCACCTCGATCCGTCCCCACCGGCGCAGCGCCGCGTCGCTCTCGGTCAGCCGCGCCGAGAGCACCGCAATGATCGTCTCCACCGCCCGGGCGCTCACCATCTCGTGGTGATCGCAGTCGAGCCGGTACTGGTGGATCTCCCCGGCGATCACGTTGTGCCAGGCCGCCACCGCCGGGACCGGCGCCTCCGAGCGGGCCGCGGTGAAGAACAACGCGTCCCCGTCGAAGGTGTCCGGTTCGTGCCGCCGCGCGGCGCGGGCGGTGTCGGTCGACCCGGCGTGCAACCGTTCGAGGTGGTCGGCGGTCAATCCGGTGCCGCCACCGAACGCCTCGTCGAGCACCGCGGCGGCGTGCTCGAAGCTCGGCTCACCGTCGTCGACGGGAAGCCCGAGATCACGCAGCATCTCGCGGGTGCCGACGGCCGGGGACGCCCCGACCACGAGGTGGCTGTCGAGCAGGGCGAGGGTGTCGACGAGTTCGCCGGCGCGGCGCAGTTCGACGGCGACGGCGTGCGCGACCACCCCGCCGAGCGACCAGCCGAGCAGGTGATACGGGCCGTGTGGCTGCACCCGGCGGATCTCCCGCACGTAGTGGCGGGCCAGCGCGGTGATGGTGTCGTGCCGCGGACCACCGGACAGGGCCGGCAACTGCAGACCGTAGACGGGCCGGTCGTCGTCGAGGCGGTGCGCGAGGGTGCTGTACGGCCAGGCCAGCCCGGCGGCGGGATGGATGCAGAACAGCGCGGTGCCGGTACCGGGGCGCAGCGGCACGAGCACCCGGAACGCCTCGTCGATGCCGTTGTCCGCCTCGGTGTCGCCGCTGCTCAGGTGTGCGGCGAGTTCTGCCGGGGTGGGGTGGGTGAAGATCGACGCGATCGGCACGCGCCGCCCGAGTCGTTCCCCGAGCGCCGGTAGCAACCGGGTCGCCAGCAGCGAGGTGCCGCCGAGGTCGAAGAAGTCGTCGTCGACGCCGACCCGGTCGAGGCCGAGATGCTCGGCGAACAGGTCGGTGACGAGCTTTTCGAGGTTGGTGCGCGGCGCCCGGTAGTCCCCGGCCGGGGCGGTGAAGTCCGGGGCGGGCAGCGCGGCGCGGTCGAGTTTGCCGGCCGGGGTGAGCGGGATGTCGTCGAGCACGGTGATCACCGCCGGCACCATGTGCGGCGGAAGATGCTGCGCGACGAACGTTTTCACCTCGGCGGCGGTGATGTCGGTATCGGGGGCGAGGCGGATGTAGGACACCGGCACCGCCTGCCCGGACGGGGCGGTGTGGCCGAGGGTGTGGGCGAAGACCACCTGCGGGTGGGCGGTCAGTGCGGCGTCGATCTCGCCGAGTTCGACGCGGAAGCCGCGGATCTTGACCTGGAAGTCGGTGCGGCCGACGTAGTCGAGGCGATGATCGGCGGTCCAGCGCACCAGATCACCGGTGCGGTACATCCGCTCCCCCGTGCCGGTGGGGTCGGGCACGAACCGGGCGGCGGTCAGCGCGGGCCGGTCGTGGTAGCCGCGGGCCAGACCCGGCCCGGCGACATACAGTTCCCCGGCCACCCCGACCGGGACGGGCTGCAGCCGCCCGTCGAGGACCAGGGCGCGGAAACCGCGGCTGGGGGTGCCGATGGTGACGGGTTCGCCGACGGTGAGCGGGTCGCCGAGGGAGGTCATGATCGTCGCCTCGGTGGGACCGTAGGCGTCGATCACCCGCCGCGACGGCGCCCAGCGCGCCACCAGCTCCGGCGGCAGCGCCTCGCCGGCGACGAGCAGGGTGTGCAGTTCGGGGACGGTGTCCGGGTCGAGCGAGGCCAGCGCCGTGGGGGTGATGAAGGCGTGGCTGACGCGCTGCGCGCGCAGCACCGCGGCGAGCTCGTCACCGCCGTAGACGTGCGGCGGCACGATCACCAGCGTCGCCGCCGCGCACAGGGCCATCATCTGCTCGAAGATCGACGCGTCGAAGCTCGGTGACGCCAGATGCGACACCCGGGCTGCGGCGGTGACCTGCAGCCGCTCGCGTTCCTCCCGGGCGAGGGAGGCCAGGCCGCGGTGGGTGACCGCCACACCCTTGGGGCGCCCGGTCGAGCCGGAGGTGTAGATCAGGTAGGCCGGATGATCCGGGCGCAGCACCGTCGGCCGGTCCGTGTCGTCGATCGGTGCGACCGGCCCTTCGGTGAGGTCGAGGTCGTCGAGGACGAGCCAGTCCACCTCGTCGGGCAGCGCGGCGCGGTGCGCGGCGACGGTGATGCCGACGCGCGCGGCGCTGTCGTCGAGCATGAACGCGATGCGGTCGGCCGGATAGGTGGGGTCGACCGGGACGAACGCCGCGCCGCTGCGCACCGTCGCCCACACTGCGGTGACCGACTCGAGCGAGCGTGGGATCGCCAGGGCGATGACCTGTTCGGGTCCGGCGCCGCGGTCGAGCAGGCGCCGCGCGAGCCGGTGTGCGCGGGCGTCGAGTTCGCGGTAGGTGACCTGCCGGTCGCCGTCGACGACCGCGACCGCGTCCGGGGCGGTGGCGACAGCGGTGTCGAGCAGGTGCGGCCACAGCACTGCCGGTTCGGCCTCGGGTCCGATGGCGGGCACCAGCGCGGTGTGTTCGGCGGCGGTGAGCAGGTCGAGATCGCCGACGGGGCGGTGCGGGTCGGCGGCGATCGCGTGCAGCAGCCGGGTGAACCGGTCGGCGAAGCCGCGCACCGTCTCGATGTCGAACAGGTCGGTGGCGTAGACGAAGGCGGCGTCGAGGCCACCTTCGGCGTTCTCCCCGACGAGCAGTTCGAGGTCGAAGTTGCACACCGTCGGGTCGAGGGCGACGCCCTGCACGCTCAGGTGTGGAAGTTCCACCGCGGGCAGTTCGGCGGTGTGGAATTCGAGGGAGACCTGGAACAGCGGTGAGTGCGCGGTCGAGCGGGTCGGGGCGAGTGCGTCGACGACCCGGTCGAAGGGCAGGTCGGCGTGGGCGAAGGCGTCGAGGTCGTTGTCGGTGACGGCGGCGAGCAGGTCGGTGAACGACTGCTCGGCGGGCACCGCGGTGCGCAGCACGACGGTGTTGACGAACATGCCCACCAGATCGTCGAGGGCGCGGTGTCCGCGACCGGCGATCGGGGAGCCGACGGCGATGTCGTCGCTGCCCGACAGGCGGGCGAGGAGCACCGCGAACGCCGCGTGCACGGTCATGAACACGGTGCTGCGCCGTGCGGCGGCAAGTTGCTGCAGCCGGGCGAGCAGATCGGCGTCGACGGTGAAGCGGGTGATGTCGCCGCGGAAGGACTGCTGCGGCGGTCGCGGCCGGTCGGTGGGCAGCGGCAGCACCTCCGGCAGCCCCGCGAGGCGCTGCCGCCAGTAGGCGGTCTGGTCGGCGGCGAGGGTGCCGGGGTCGTCCGGGTCGCCGAGCCGGTCGAGTTGCCACAGGGTGTAGTCGGCGTACTGCACCGGCAGCGGCCCGAACGCCGGGGTCTCACCGCGGCTGCGGGCGGCGTAGGCGATCATCAGGTCGCGGGCGAGCGGACCGGTGGAGCCGCCGTCGGCGGCGATGTGGTGCACGACCAGCACGGCGAGATGGTCGTCGCGGCCGAAGGAGAACACCCGTGCCCGCACCGGGATGTCGACGGTGACGTCGAATCCGGCGCCGAGGAAGTCGGCGATGGCGGTGTGCACGGTGTCCTCCCCGGCGGGTACCACGTCCAGCGGCAGCGGGGCGTCGGCGGCGGCGAGGATCCGCTGGTGCGGTCCGGCCGCCGAGGCCGGGTAGACGGTGCGCAGGCTCTCGTGCCGGGCCAGCACGTCGTGCAGGGCGGCGCCGAGCGCGGCCGGGGACAGATGCCCGGACAACCGGATCGCCAGGGGGATGTTGTAGGCGGCGGAGGTCGGGTCGAACTGGTTGATGAACCACAGTCGCTGCTGCGCCGGGGAGAGCGGGATGTGCTCGGGGCGCGGTCCGGCGACCGGGCCGGAGGTGGTGTCGGCGGCGGGTTCCTCGATCTCGGTGGCGGGCCGGTCGTCGAGGTGCGCGGCGAGCGCGGCGACGGTGGGGGCTTCGAACAGGGCGCGCACCGGCACGGGTCGGCCGAGCCGATCGCCGAGGCGGGCGACGGCGCGGGTGGCGAGCAGCGAGTTGCCGCCGAGGTCGAAGAAGTTGTCGTCGACGCCGAGCCGGTCGAGGCCGAGCACGTCGGCGAGTTCGTCGGCGACGAGCGACTCGAGCGGGTCGGTGGGTGCGGGGCGGTCGTGGGCGCCGGCGGTCAGGTTCGGTGCGGGCAGGGCGGCGCGGTCGAGTTTGCCGACGGGGGTCAGCGGGATCTCGTCGAGCACGCTGATGACGGTGGGCACCATGTGTGCCGGGAGATGCTCGGCGACATGGGATTTCACTGCGGCGTGGTCGATGTCGGCGCCGGGTGTGGGGTGCAGGTGGGCGACGAGGACCGTCTCCCCGCTCGGGGCGCGGTGCGCGACGGTGGCGGCGAACCCGACGGCCGGGTGGGCGGCGAGCACGGCGTCGATCTCGCCGAGTTCGACGCGGAAACCGCGGATCTTGATCTGGAAGTCGCTGCGGCCGACGTATTCGATGCGCAGATCCCGCCGGTCGAGGTCACCGACCCAGCGCACCAGATCGCCGGTGCGGTACATGCGTTCGCCGGGGGCGCCGTAGGGGTCGGCGACGAACCGGGCGGCGGTCAGCGCGGACCGGGCGTGGTAGCCGCGGGCCAGACCCCAGCCGGCCAGGTACAGCTCACCGACGGCACCGAACGGCACGGGTCGCAGCGCGGTGTCGAGGACGACGGCGTGCACCCCGCGCAGCGGACCGCCGAGGGTGAGTGGGTCGTCGACGCCCAGGGGGTCGCTGATCGCGGCCATGATGGTGGTCTCGGTGGGCCCGTAGGCGTCGACGAGACGCCGGCCGGGCGCCCAGGTGGCCTGCAGGTCCGCCGGCCACGCCTCCCCACCGACCGCGAGATCGGTGAGGTCGGTCAGATCCGTCGGGTCGAGGGAGGCGAGCGCGGCGGGGGTGATGAACCCGTGGGTGACCCGCTGCTCGCGCAGCAGCGCGCCGAGTTCGGCGCCGCCGACGATGTGCGGGGGCACGATCACCAGTTCGGCGCCGGACCCGAACGCCAGGAGGTATTCGAAGATCGACGCGTCGAAGCTCGGCGACGAGACGTGCATGACCCGCGCGCCGGGTCCGGCACCGAAGCGGCTGCGCTGGTCGCGGGCGAAGTTGTCCAGGCTGCGGTGGGTGGTGATCACACCCTTGGGGCGGCCGGTCGAGCCGGAGGTGTAGATCAGGTAGGCGGGATGATCCAGCCGCAGCGCGACGGGGCGGTCGGTGTCGTCGATCGTGGTGGTGTTCTCTCCCGTGGCGTCGCGGTCGAGGTCGTCGAGCAGCAGCCACGGCACCGTGTCCGGGAGCCGGTCGCGGTGTGCGGTGGTGGTCAGGCCGACGGTGGCGCCGCAGTCGTCGAGCATGAATGCGACGCGTTCGGCGGGATAGCGCGGGTCGACGGGCACGAACGCCGCCCCGGTCTTGGTGATCGCCCACATCGCGGTCACCGACTCGATGGAGCGGGCGATGCCGAGGGCGACGAAGGTCTCCGGTCCGGCGCCGCGGCGCAGCAGTACCCGCGCCAGCCGGGTGGAGCGTTCGTCGAGTTCGCGGTAGGTGAGCACCCGCTCCCCCTCGCGCAGGGCCGGCCGATCCGGGTGTGCGGCGGCGGTCGCGGCGAGCAGCTGCGGCAGGGTGGCGTCGCTGCCCCCGGCCGGTCCGTGCACCGGCAGCAGCGCGGCGTGCTCGGTGGCGGTGAGCGTCGGCAGCGCGGTGATCGGGGCGGCCGGGTCGCCGGTGAGGGCGTCGAGCACGGCGGTGATGCGCGCGGCGATCGCGGCGACGGCGTCGCGGTCGAAGACCTCCGGCAGGTATTTCATGCGCAGGTGCACCGCGGTGTCGGTGTGCACGACCACCGACAGCGGGTAGTGCGCGGCGTCGCGGCCGGTGATGTCGGCGACGCGCATGCCGCCGAGGTCGGTGTCGCGGTCGAGACCGGCGCGTTCGACGGGGTACGACTCGAAGACGGTGAGGGTGTCGAATCGCACGGCGGCCCCGAGGTGCCGGTCGAGGGTGCCCAGGTCGAGATGGTGGTGATCGAGCAGGGCGACCTGTTCGGCCTGCACCCGGTCGACGAGCGCGCCGACGGTGTCGTCGGGCCGCACGGTGATGCGCACCGGGACGGTGTTGATGAACAACCCGACCATTGCCTCGATGCCGGGGATCTGCGGTGGCCGCCCGGAGACGGTCGCCCCGAACACCACGTCGGTGCGGCCGGTGAGGGCGCCGAGCACCACACCCCAGGCGGTCTGCACGAGGGTGTTGACGGTGACGCCGCGGGCGGTGGCGGTGTCGTGCAGCCGTACCGACAGGGTGGTGTCGAGGTCGAGGTCGAGGTCCTCGGAGATCCCGGCGGTGGTGCCGGGGCGGTGCTGCGGGGCGAGCAGGGTCGGTTCGTCCACCCCGGCGAGGGCGCGGCGGTAGGCGTCGAGGGAGGCCTCGGGGTCGCGGTCGGCGAGCCAGGTGAGGTAGCTGCCGTAGTGCGGCGCCGGGGGCAGTGCCCGCTGGTCCGAGTCGGTGGCGTAGAGCATCAGCAGTTCCCGGATCAGCACCGGGGTGGACCAGCCGTCGAGCAGCAGGTGATGGTTCGTCAACGCCAGCAGGTGCCGGCCCGGGCCGGTGTGCACGACGGTCGCGCGCAGCAGCGGCGCGGTCTCGGTGTCGAAGCGGGTGCGTCGATCGAGGGCGAGCAGTTGCGCGGCGGCGTCGTCCGGGTCGGGGTCGTCGCTGGTGTCGGCGACGGTGAACGGCACCTCCACGTGGGTGGGGATGACCTGGACGTGTCCGTCGCCGGCGGCGGGGAACGCCGCGCGCAGCGCGGGATGCCGGTCGAGCAGCAGTTGCAGGGAGCGGCGCATCCGGCTCGCGTCGACCTCGCCGCGCAGGTCGAGGACGAGTTGCACGATGTACGCGTCGGGGCGGTCCCCGGCGAGCAGGGCGTGGAAGAGCAGCCCGGTCTGCAGCGGCGCGGTCGGCCACACCGTGTCCAGGCGCCCGTAGCGTTGCTCGAGGCGTTCGATGACGTCCTGGTGCAGTCGCACCAGCGGCAGATCCGAGGGGGTCAGGCCACCGGCGTGCGGGCTGCGGGTGTGCCGGGTCAGTGCGGTGGCGGCGGTGGCGAAGTGGTTCGCCAGGGCGGTGACGTCGGTGTCGTCGAGCAGCCCGGCCGGATACGACCAGTGCACCTTGAGTACCGGCCCGGTGGGGGTGTCGGCGGTGACGGCGTTGATGTCGAGCACCGCGGCGGCGGGCATGTCCGGGCTCTGTGCCCCGCCGCGGGGGAAGCCGTCGATGGGCAGCCAGGGGGTGTCGGTGTCGGTGACCCCGGCGGTGGGGCGGCCGAGATAGTTGAAGCTGACCTGCGGCGTCGGTGCGTTCGCGAGTTCGGTGGCGGTGTCGGGATCGAGATAGCGCAGCAGCCCGTAGCCGGTGCCGTGGTCGGGGACGGCGGCGAGGTGTTCCTTGACGGTCTTGACGGCGCGACCGGCGGCCGGGCCGGCGGCGAGCGCGTCGTCGAGGTCGATGTCGGTCAGGTCCAGGCGCAACGGGTGGATGGTGGTGAACCAGCCGACGGTGCCGGACAGGTCGGCGCCGGCGGCGGCGTTGCTGTCACGGCCGTGCCCTTCGAGGTTGAGCAGCAGCGGGGCCGGGTGGTGGCCGCGGTCGCGGCGCCACGCCGCCACCGCGAGGGCGAGTGCGGTGAGCAGGCCGTGGTCGACGGCGCCGTGGAAGGCGTTGGGCACGGCGGTGAGCAGCGCCTCGGTGACGGAGGTGGGCAGTTCGGTGGCGACGGTGGTGACGGTGGCGTTGGTGTCGCGGACCGGGTCGAAGGGGCGGTGCCCGAGGGGCGGGTTCGGTCCGTCGAGCACGCTGCGCCAGAAGTCGAGTTCGGTGCGGCGCTCGGGGGCGGCGTCGCGCAGGGCGTGGGCCCAGCGGCGCACGCTGGTGCCGGTGTGCGGGGGCAGCAACGCACCCCTGCCGGCAGCACTGCCGGCCGTGGCGGCGGCCCACGCGGCGGCCAGGTCGGGGACGAGGATGCGCCAGGACACTCCGTCGACGGCGAGATGGTGGATGACGATGAGCAACCGGCCGGCGCCGCTGGTGGCGTCGAACCACACCAGCTGCACCACCCGCCCGCTGTGCGGGTCGAGGCGGTCGGCGGCGGCGTCGAGTTCGGTGGCGGCCAGGGCGAAGAAGTCGTCGCTGTCGGCGGCGCTGGTGACCGGCACCCGGTGGACGACGGTGTCGACGTCGACGCTGCCCGGGGCGGGTACGTGCAGCACGTGTCCGCCGGGAGCGTCCGGCACCGGAAGCAGGTGCACGCGCAGCATGTCGTGCCGGTCGAGGACGGCGGTGACGATCGCCCGCAGCGTCGCCGCGTCCAGGCCGGTGGGCAGGCGCAGCAGCAGCGCCTGCGAGTAGCGGCCGATGCTGCCGCCACGGTCGAGCATCCAGTGCGCGATCGGCGGCAGCGGCATGTCCCCGACCCCACCGCCTGGCAGCTCCGCGAGGGTCTCCGCGGGGGCGGTGGTGCCGACGACGGCGGCGAGCGCGGCGGGGGTCTTGTGTTCGAACACCTCGCGCGGAGTCAGGTCCAGGCCGGCGGCCTTCGCGCGGGAGACCAGCTGGATGGACATGATCGAATCGCCGCCGAGGGCGAAGAACGAATCGTCCACCCCCACCGTCGGCAGACCGAGGACCTGCGCGAACAGTTCCACCAGCACCGCTTCGGGGCCGCGCGCCGGGGCGCGGGAGACGGTGGTGCGGGCGGCGAAGTCGGGGGCGGGCAGCGCACGCCGGTCGAGTTTGCCGGTCGCGGTGACCGGCAGCGTGTCGAGCACCACCAGGGTGGACGGCAGCATGTACGCGGCGAGTTCCCCGGCGGCATGGTCGAGCACCACCTCGACGTCGAGATCGTGGCCGGTCTCGGGCACCACGTAGCCGACGAGCCGGTCGGTGCCGGAGGCCGGGTCGGTGTGGACGACGACCACGGCGCGGCCGACACCGGGGGCGCGCAGCAGCGCCGCTTCGATCTCGCCGAGTTCGATGCGGAAACCGCGTAGCTGCACCTGGAAGTCGGCGCGGCCGAGATATTCGATCTCGCCGTCGCGGGTGCGTCGTGCCAGGTCCCCGGTGCGGTAGAGCCGGTCGCCGGGGGCGCCGTGCGGGTCGGCGACGAATCGGGTGGCGGTCAGATCGGGGCGGTGCAGGTAGCCGCGGGAGAGTTGGGCGCCGGAGACGTACAGTTCGCCGATCACCCCGGTGGGCACCGGATGCAGCCGGTTGTCGAGGATGTGCAGGCGCAGCGACGGCAACGGCGGGCCGATCAGGCTCGCCGCGGCGGTGGCGGCGAGTTCGCGGGTGATGGTGCGGGCGGTGACGTGCACGGTGGTCTCGGTGATGCCGTACATGTTCACCAGCGTCGGGGCGGTGTCGTCGTGGCGCCGGTACCAGCGGTCGAGCTGCCCGAAGTCGAGGGCTTCCCCACCGAAGATCACCCGGCGCAGCGCCGGCAGGTCGGTGCCGGCGGCGCGGTCGGCGTCGATGAGCTGGTAGAAGGCCGTCGGGGTCTGGTTGAGCACGGTGACCCGTTCGCGGCGCAGCAGGGCCAGGAATTCCTGCGGGTTGCGGGCGGTGTGGTAGTCGACGACGACGAGCCGGCCGCCGTGGGCGAGGGCGCCCCACAGTTCCCACACCGAGAAGTCGAAGGCGTAGGAGTGGAACAGTGTCCACACGTCGGAGGCGTCGAAGCCGAACATGTCGGTGGTGTCGGTGAGCAGGGTGACGACGGTGCGGTGCGGCACCATCACGCCCTTGGGGCGGCCGGTGGAGCCGGAGGTGTAGATGACGTATGCCGCTGCCTCCGGGTGCACGTGTGGCAATCCGTCACCGCCGCTGGGCATCTCGTCGAGGCGGGTGCGTACGGCCGGGTCGTGCAGGTCCACGATCGGTGGGGTGTGCGGGGGCAGGGCGGTGGCGTGGTCGGCGGTGGTGAGCAGGCACACCGGGGCCGCGTCGTCGAACATGTACGCGAGCCGGTCCGGGGGGAACGCCACGTCGATGGGCAGATAGGCGGCGCCGCTGTGCAGCACGGCGAGCAGCGCGACGATCAGGTCGGTGCCGCGCGGCAGGGCGACGGCGACGAGCCGCTCGGGTCCGGCGCCGTGCTCGATGAGCAGCCGGGCCAGGCGCTGCACCCGGTCGGTGAGTTCGTCGTAGCGCAGCGTCCCGTCGGGGGCGGTGACCGCGATCGCCGCCGGGTCGAGTCCGGCGCCGCGGGCGTACAGATCGAGCAGCGATGCCGAGGCGGAGCCGAGCACGCTCGCCGAGGCGGAGCCGAGCACGCTCGCCGTGGCCGGGCGCAGCGGTGCCGGGGTGGCGGGGCGTTCGTCGTCGGTGAGCAGGTCGACGTCGCCGATGGGGCGGTGCGGGTCGGCGGTGACCGCGTCGAGCAGCCGCACCAGCCGTTGCGCGAAGGAGGCGACGGTGTCGGGATCGAACAGGTCGGTGGCGTAGGTGAACGCCGCGGGCATTCCGCCGCTCTCCCCCGCCCCGGCCGGGTCGGGGTCCTGCAGGGTCAGTTGCAGGTCGAACTTGGCGACGGGCAGTTCGGGGTCGAGGGCGTCGACCTCGAGTTCGGGCAGCTGCAGGTGGGCCCGTTCGGTGTTGCCGTATTCGAGGACCACCTGGAACAGCGGGGACCGGTCGGTCTCGCGGGTCGGGGCGAGCACGTCGACGAGGGTTTCGAAGGGCAGCTCGGTGTGCCCGAAGGCCGCGAGGTCGATCTCGCGGGTGCGGTGCAGGTGGTCGGTGAACGACAGGGCCCCGTCGACGGGGGTGCGCAGCACCACGGTGTTGACGAACATGCCGACCAGGTCGTCGAGGGCGCGGTGGCCGCGACCGGCGACCGGGGAGCCGATGACGATGTCGGATGTGCCGGTCAGGCGGGCCAGCAGCGCCGCGAACGCCGCGTGCACCGCCATGAACACGGTGGTGTCGTGCTCGGCGGCCAGCGCCTCGAGGCGCCGCTGCACATCGGCGGGCACGGTGAAGCGGTGCAGGGCGCCGTGGAGGCTGCGCTGGGTGGGGCGCGGCCGGTCGGTGGGCAGCGGCAGCAGTTCGGGGGCGTCGGCGAGGGTGTCGCGCCAGAACCGCAGCTGCGCGGCGGCGAGGGAGGTCGGGTCGTCCGGGTCGCCGAGCAGCCGGCGCTGCCACAGTGCGTAGTCGGCGTACTGCACCGGCAGCGGCGCCCAGTCCGGGTCCGTCCCGCCGGTGCGGGCGGTGTAGGCGAGCATCAGGTCGCGGGCCAGCGGCGCCATCGACGAGCCGTCCGCGGCGATGTGGTGCACCACCACCGCCAGGACATGGGTGTGGTCGTCCAGGCGCCACAGTCGTAGCCGCACCGGCACCGCCGCGGCCACGTCGAAACCGGCACCGACGAAGTCGGCGAGTTCGGTGGGCAGGTCGGCGGCGGTGACCGGCTGCGCCGTCAGCGCCGGCAGCACCCGGTCGGTGTCGACGACGACCTGGCGCGGGCCCTGTTCGTCGCCGGGATACCAGGTGCGCAGGCTCTCGTGCCGGTCGAGTACGTCGCGCACCGCTCCGGTCAGTGCCGCGACGTCGAGGCGGCCGGACAGGCGGATGGCGAGCGGAATGTTGTAGGCGGCGGAGGTGGTGTCGAACTGGTTGACGAACCACATGCGTTGCTGCGCCGGGGACAGCGGCAACCGTTCGGGCCGGTCGGCGGCGACCAGCGGCACTCGTCCGTGCCCACCGTGGTCGTCGAGGATGCGCGCGGCGAGCGCCCGCACCGTGGGGGCTTCGAACAGGGCACGGACCCCGGCGTCGGTGCCGAGCGCGGCGTTGAGGCGGGCGACGACGCGGGTGGCGATCAGCGAGTTGCCGCCGAGGTCGAAGAAGTTGTCGTCGACGGAGACCTGCGGGTGGCCGAGGACCTCGGCGACGATCTCGGCGACGGTGGCCTCGAGGTCGGTGCTCGGGGGACGGTAGTCGCCGCCGAGCCGGGTCAGGTCCGGTACCGGCAGGGCGCGGCGGTCGAGTTTGCCGACCGGGGTCAGCGGCAGCTCGTCGAGCACCACCACCGCGGCGGGCACCATGTGGCCGGGCAGTCGGGCCGCGGCCCAGGCGCGCAGTGCCCGCGGATCGATCTGCGTGGCGGTGGTGTCGGTGGTGTCGGGCAGCACGTAGGACACGAGCACGGTGTCGCCGCTGGGTGCGGTGTGCCCGATGGTGTGGGCGAAGGCGACCGCGTCGTGGGCGGTGAGGGCGGCGTCGATCTCGCCGAGTTCGATGCGGAAGCCGCGCACCTTGACCTGGAAGTCGGAGCGGCCGAGATATTCGACGGTGCCGTCGTGCCGCCAGCGCACCACGTCTCCGGTGCGGTACATGCGTTCGCCGGGGGTGCCGTAGGGGTCGGCGACGAACCGGGCGGCGGTCAGGTCGGGGCGGCGATGGTAGCCGCGGGCCACGCCCGGCCCGGCGATGTACAGCTCGCCGGCCACCCCGACGGGGACGGGCCGCAGCCGGTCGTCGAGGACGGTCTGGTGGAAGCCGACGGCGGGGCCGCCGATGGTGACGGTGTGCCCGGGCAGCAGTTGCGGGCTGACGCTGGTCTCGATGGTGGCCTCGGACGGGCCGTAGCCGTTGAACATGCGGCGTCCCGGCGCCCAGCGCGCCACCAGTTCCGGTGGGCAGGCCTCACCGGCGACGACGAGGACCTCGAGGTCGTCGAGTCCGGTGGGGTCGAGGGAGGCGAGCGCGGTGGGGGTGATGAAGGCGTGGGTGACCTTCTCCTCGCGCAGCAGCCGGGCGAGTTCGTCGCCGCCGTAGATGTCCGGCGGCACGATCACCAGGGTGGCGCCGGCGCAGAACGCCTTGGTGAACTCGAAGATCGACGCGTCGAAGCTCGGCGACGCCAGGTGCGAGACGCGGGCCTGGTGGGTGATGGTGAAGTGGCTGCGCACCTCGGCGTTGAGGTTGGTCATGCCGCGGTGGGTGACCACCACGCCCTTGGGGCGGCCGGTGGAGCCGGAGGTGTAGATCAGGTAGGCCGGGTGGTCGAAGTGCAGCGGGGCGGTGCGGTCGGCGTCGGTGATCGGCGCGTCGCTCGTCGCGGCGATCCGGGCGGCGACGGCAGCATCGTCGAGCACCAGCCACGGCACCTCGGCGGGCAGCGTGTCGCGGTGCGCGGCGGTGGTGATGCCGAGGGCGGCGGCGCTGTCGGTGAGCATGTAGCTCACCCGCTCCGGTGGGTAGGCGGGGTCGACGGGCACGAACGCCGCGCCGGTCTTGGTGACCGCCCACACCACCGCGACCGATTCGAGCGAGCGGGTCAGCGCGAGCGCGACGACGGTTTCCGGGCCGAGGCGGTATTCGTCGATGAGCAGTCGCGCCACGCGGGTGGACCAGGCGTCGAGTTCGGCGTAGGTGACCTGCCGGTCGGCGAAGCGCAGGGCGACGGCGTCGGGCAGGATCGCGGCGATCGAGGTGAGCAGTTCCGGCCACAGTTGCGGTGAGACCGGTGGCAGGCCCCGCGCCGGGGTCAGGTCGGCCAGTTCCCGGTCGGTGACGATGTCGATGTTGCCGACCGCGATGTCGGGGGTGTCGGTGATCGCCTCGACGATGCGCACGAACCGGTCGGCGAACGAGGCGACGGTGGCGGCGTCGAACAGGTCGGTGGCGTAGGTGAACGACGCGCGGATGCCGGCGGGGCCGTCGGCGTCGGTGGTCTCGGCGATGGACAGCTGCAGGTCGAACAGCGCCAGCATCGGGTCGAGGTCGATCACCCGCACCGACAGGTCGGGCAGCTCGATCTCGGGGCGTTCGGTGTCCTGGAATTCGAGCAGCACCTGGAACAGCGGGGTGTAGGCGGTCGAGCGGGGCGGGTCGAGGACCTCGACGAGCCGCTCGAAGGGCACATCGGTGTGCCCGAAGGCGGTCAGGTCGCCGGTGCGGATGCGGTCGAGCAGCGCGGTGAACGGTTCGTCGTCGTCGACCCGGGCGCGCAGCACCACGGTGTTGACGAACATGCCGACCAGGTCGTCGAGGGCGCGGTGGCCGCGACCGGCGACGGGGGTGCCGACGACGATGTCGTCGCTGCCGGACAGGCGGGCGAGCAGCACCGTCAGCGCGGCGTGCACCAGCATGAACACCGAGGCGTCGTGGGCGCGGGCGATGTCGAGCAGCCGGCGGTGCGCGGCGGCGTCGAGGGTGAACGGGATGCGGGCGCCGCGCCGCGACGGCTGCACCGGGCGGGGCCGATCCAAGGGCAGTTCGAGCAGTTCCGGGGCGCCGGCGAGGGCCTCGCGCCAGAACCGGAGCTGTTCGGCGGCTAGGGAATCGGGGTCGGTGTCGTCGCCGAGCACCCGGTGCTGCCAGAGGGTGTAGTCGACGTACTGCACCGGCAGCGGCGTCCACTGCGGGGCCTGCCCGGCGTGGCGGGCGCTGTAGGCGGTGATGACGTCGCGGGCCAGCGGCCCCATGGAGAAGCCGTCGGCGGCGATGTGGTGGGCGACGAGGACGAGCACGTGCTCGTCCTCGGTCAGGGCGAGCACCCGGATGCGGATGGGGATCTCGGTGGCCACATCGAATCCGGCCGTGAGGATCGGGCTGAGTTCGGTGTCGAGGTCGGTGCCGTCGTCGACGGTGAGCACCGCCAGGTCGGGGACGGCGGCGCCGGCGGGCACCACGACCTGAACGGGCCCGTCGTCGGTGAGCGGATAGCGGGTGCGCAGCGATTCGTGCCGGGCGACGACGTCGCCGATGGCGTGTTGCAGCGCCGCCTGGTCGAGCCGGCCGGTCAGGCGCAGGGCGACGGCGATGTTGTAGGCCGGGGAGGTGGTGTCGAACTGGTTGATGAACCACATCCGCTGCTGCGCCGGGGACAGCGGGACCGGGTCGGGGCGCGGCCCGGCCACCGGGGTGCCGCGCCCGGCGCCGGCACGGTCGGGCTGGTCGAGGTGCGCGGCGAGATCGGCGACGACCGGATGGTCGAAGATCTCCCGGATGCCGAGCTCCCCGCCGGTGTCCGCGGCGAGCCGGGCGGCGGCGCGCATCGCGAGCAGGGAGGTGCCGCCGAGGTCGAGGAAGTGATCGTCGGCGCCGACCCGGTCGACGCCGAGCAGGTCGGCGAAGACGGTGGCGACGAGCTGTTCGGTGGGGGTGCGCGGCGCCCGATAGCCGGCGGCGGCGGTCGGCGCCGGTGGGGCGGGCAGCGCCTTGCGGTCGAGTTTGCCGTTGGGGCCGACCGGCAGCGCGTCGAGGACGACGAGGGCGGTGGGCACCATGTAGTCCGGCAGCTGCGCGGCGAGATCGGCGGTGACCGCGGCGGTGTCGATGCTGCGGCCCGGGGTGGGCACGAGATAGCCGGTGAGCCGGTCGTCGGCGCCGTGGTGGACGAGCACCACCGCCTGCCCGATCTCGTCGCGGCCGCGCAGCACCTGCTCGATCTCCCCGAGCTCGATGCGCAGACCACGGATCTTGACCTGGAAGTCGGTGCGCCCCAGGTACATCAGGGCGCCGTCGGCGCGGCGGGTGACCAGGTCCCCGGTGCGGTACATCCGCTCCCCCGGCGCCCCGAACGGGTCGGCGACGAACCGGTCGGCGCTCAGGCCCGGGCGGTCGAGATAGCCGCGGGCGAGCTGGATCCCGGCCAGATACAGTTCGCCGGCGGCGCCGGCGGGCACCGGATGCAGCCGCGCGTCGAGCACGTAGGTGCGGGTGTTCCACACCGGACGCCCGATGGGCACCGCTCCGTGGTCGGTGTCGGTGGTGGTCCAGGCGGTGACGTCCACCGCGGCCTCGGTGGGCCCGTACAGATTGTGCAGGGCGGTGCGCGGCAGGGCCTCGCGCAGCGCAGCGGCGGTCTCGGCGGGCAGCGCCTCCCCCGACGCGAACACGTGCCGCAGCGCGAGCGGTTCCCGGTCGCGGCCGTGCAGGGCGTCGACGAACACCGCGAGCATCGACGGCACGAAATGCGCCACGGTGACCCGCTCCTCGGCGAACAGCCGCAGCAGGTAACCGGGATCGCGGTGCCCGCCGGGGGCGGCGACGGCCAGCCGCGCCCCGACCTGCAGCGGCCAGAAGAACTCCCACACCGACACGTCGAAGGTGGCGGGGGTCTTCTGCACCACCGTGTCGTCGGTGGTCAGCGGATAGGTGTGCTGCATCCAGCGCAACCGGTTGACGATCGCGGCGTGCGGCACCGCCACGCCCTTGGGGCGGCCGGTGGAGCCGGAGGTGAAGATCACGTAGGCGAGATGCGCGCCGGTCGGCTCCGGCCGATCCGCCGAGGTGAGCGCCGCGGGGGATTCGTCGTCGAGGTCGAGCCGGTCGATGCGCAGCACCTCGGCGCCGGTGTCGGGCAGGGCGTCGGCGACATCGCTGGTGGTGAGCACCGCGCGCGGGGCGGCGGTGTCGAGGACGTAGCGCAGCCGCTCGGCGGGATGCTCCGGATCCAGCGGCAGGTAGGCGGCACCGCTCTTGACGATCGCGTACATGCCGACGAGCAGATCCAGCGACCGCGGCGCGGCGAGGGCGATCACCCGGTCCGGTCCGGCGCCGGCGCGCAGCAGCCGCCGCGCGAGCCGGTTGGTGACCGCGTCGAATTCGGCGTAGCCGAGGGTGCGGCCGTCGACGGTGACGGCCGGGGCGTGCGGGGTCGCGGCGACCTGCGCGGCGAACAGTTCCCCGAGGGTGGTGGCGGGGCCGGTGTCGGCGGTGGTGGCGTTCCACGTGTCGAGGACGGTGCGGCGTTCGTCGGCGGTGAGCAGCTCCACGTCGCCGACCGGCACCGCCGGATCCGCGGTGACCGTCTCGAGCAGCCGCACGAGGCGCTGCCCGATCGCGGCGGCGGTGGCGGGATCGAACAGGTCGGTGGCGTAGGACAACGCGCCGCGGAGGGCGTGGGTGCGGCCGTCGGCGTCGGCGACCGCGCCGAGCTGCAGATGCAGGTCGAATTTGGTGGTGTGCGTGTCGATTTCGGCGATGTCGACGTCCAGGCCGGGCAGGGTCAGGTGCGCGCCGGTGGTGTCGGCGAAGGCGAGCATCACCTGGAACAGCGGCGAGTAGGCCGCCGAGCGGGCGGGCACCACGGCGTCGACGAGCCGGTCGAACGGCAGGTCGGTGTGCGCGAAGGCCGCCAGGTCGGTGTCGCGCACCGCGGCGAGGAAGTCGGCGAAGGACAGGTCGGCGGGTACGGCGGTGCGCAGCGCGACGGTGTTGACGAACATGCCGACCAGGTCGTCGAGGTGGCGGTGGCTGCGCCCGGCGACGGGGGTGCCGACGACGATGTCGTCGCCGCCGGACAGGCGGGCGAGCAGCACCGCCAGGGCGGCGTGCACGACCATGAACTCGGTGGCGGTGTGGGCGTGGGCGAGCTGCCGGATCCGCCCGTACAGCTCCGGGGCGATCTCGACGTCGACGCTCGCGCCGCGGAAGGACTGCTGCGGTGGGCGCGGCCGGTCGGTGGGCAGCGCCAGCAGGTCGGGGGCGCCGGTGAGGATCTCGCGCCAGTAGTCGAGTTGCCGGGCGGCGCGGGAGGTCGGGTCGTCGACGTCGCCGAGCAGCTCCGCGAACCACAGGGTGTAGTCGGCGTACTGCAGCGGCAGCGGCGCCCAGTCCGGGGCGGTGCCCGCGGCGCGGGCGGCGTAGGCGGTGACCAGATCCCGGGACAGCGGCGCCAGCGACGCGCCGTCGGCGGCGATGTGGTGCACCACCACGGCGAGCACGTGCTCGTCGTCGGCGACGCGGAACAGCCGCATCCGCAGCGGCGGGTCGACGGTGACGTCGAAACCGGCCGCGACGACCGCGGCGACGTCCGCGTCGAGATCGGCGGTGGCGGTGGGGGTCGGATCCAGGGCGAGGGCGTCGACGGGCAGCACCTGCTGGATCGGCCCGGCCGGGGTGGCCGGGTAGACGGTGCGCAGCGCCTCGTGCCGGTCGAGCACATCGCGTGTCGCCGCGACCAGTGCCGCGTGGTCGAGGGCGCCGCGCAGCCGCAGCGCGATCGGGATGTTGTAGGCGGCCGAGGACGGGTCGAGCTGGTCGACGAACCACAGCCGCTGCTGGGCGGCGGAGACCGGGATGCGGTCCGGGCGTGGCAGCACCGGCGCCGGGGCGGGCCGGTCGATGTCGTCGCCGGCGGGCAGGTTCGCCGCCAGCGCCCGCACGGTGGGGGCCTCGAACAGCGACCGCACCCCCAGATCGGTGCCGAAGGCGTCGTTGATGCGGGAGATCACCCGGGTGGCGACCAGCGAGTTGCCGCCGAGCTCGAAGAAGCTGTCGTCGGCGCCGACCTCGGCGACGCCGAGCTGGTCGGCGAAGATCGCGGCCAGCGCGGTCTCGGTGGGCGACATCGCCGCGGCCCCACGGGCGCCGGCGAAGACCGGTTCGGGCAGTGCCTTGCGGTCGAGTTTGCCGACGGCGGTCAGCGGGATCTCGTCGAGCACCATGATCGCGGCGGGCACCATGTGGGCGGGCAGCCGCGCCGCGAGCGCCGCGGACAGCTGCTCCGGGTCGAGGGTGCAGCCGGCGTCGGGCAGCACGTAGGACACGAGCATCTGTTCCCCGGAGGGCGCGGCGCGGCCCAGGGTGACGGCGAAGGCGACGTCGGGGCGGTCGCTCAGGGCGGCGTCGATCTCGCCGAGTTCGATGCGGAACCCGCGGATCTTGACCTGGAAGTCGGAGCGACCGAGATATTCGACGGTCACCGAGCGGGCGGGACGGTGCGGGTCGCGGATGCGCCAGCGGGTGACGTCGCCGGTGCGGTACATGCGCGAGCCGGGCGGGCCGAAGGGGTCGGCGACGAAACGGGTGGCGGTCAGGCCGGGCCGGTCGTGATAGCCGCGGGTGACGCCCGGCCCGGCGATGTACAGCTCCCCGGCGACCCCGACCGGCACCGGGTGCAGCCGGCCGTCGAGGATCAGTTCGTCGATGCCGCACACCGGGTGGCCGATGGTGACGGTCTCCCCCGGCACGAGCGTGTCGGTGATGTTGCAGACGATGGTGGTCTCGGTGGGCCCGTACGCGTTGTACATCCGGCGGCCGGGTGCCCAGCGCGCCACCAGTTCCGGTGGGCACGCCTCGCCCGCGACGGTGACCGCCTCGCATTCGACGCCGGTCGGGTCCACCGACGCCAGCGCGGCCGGGGTGGAGAACAGGTGGGTGACCTGTTCGCGGCGCAGCAGCGCCGCCAGTTCGTCGCCGCCGTAGATGTGGGCGGGCACCACCACGAGGGTCGCGCCGATGCCGAAGGCGGTCATGTACTCGAAGATCGACGCGTCGAAGCTCGGCGAGGAGAAGTGCGAGACCCGGGCCGCCGGGGGCGGGGCCAGGCGGGTGTGCAGGGTCGCCGACAGGTTCGCCAGGCCGCGGTGCGGCACCACCACGCCCTTGGGGCGGCCGGTGGAGCCGGAGGTGTAGATCAGGTAGGCGGGATGGTCGAACAGCAGGGTGGCCGGCCGGTCGTCGTCGGTGACCGGCTCGGCGCCGGCCTGCGCGATCCGCGCGTCGAGCTCGGGATCGTCGAGGACGAGCCAGGGCACCGTGTCGGGCAGCTCGGCGCGGTGCGCGGCGGTGGTCAGGCCCAGGATCGCCCCGGAGTCGGTGAGCATGTATTCGATGCGTTCGGCCGGATATTTCGGGTCGACGGGCACGAAGGCGGCCCCGGACTTGGCGATCGCCCAGATCACCGCCACCGATTCGAGGGAGCGGGCGATGCCGACCGCGACGAACGTCTCCGGTCCGGCGCCGGCGTCGATGAGGACGCGGGCGAGCCGGTTGGACCAGGCGTCGAGTTCGCCGTAGGTCATACGCCGGTCCTCGCACACCACCGCCTCGGTGTCCGGCACCACCGCGGCGACCGCGCACAGGATCTCCGGCAGGGTCTGCGCGGAGCGGGCCGGGTCGCCGTGCGCCGGGACCAGCCCGGCGACCTCGTCGCTGCCGACGAACGGCAGATCCCCGATGGGCAGGTGCGGGTCGGTGAGCACCGCGGTCAGGGCGCGGCCGAGTCGCCGGCCGGTGGTGGTGCCGGTGTGCGCGTCCACCCGGTCGGGCCGGTAGCCGGTGCGGACCTGCAGGGCGGTGCCGGTGGTGTCGATCGTCACGCGCAGCACCGCGTCCGCGGGGGCGGGGGTCGGGTCGTCGAGGGCGAGCACCACCGGGCAGGCGGGGGCGAGGCCGGCGAGCACGGCCGGGTCGACCTCGGCGTGGTCGGCGAGATCGGCGCCGAGGGTGCGCACGCGCCGCACCAGCTCGGCGAAGGGCTCGGCCGGGTCCACCTCGACGCGCAGCGGCAGCACCCGCCCGTCGCGGGCCACGCCGACGAGGACGTCGTCGTGACCGGTCAGCCGGGCGGTGAGCGCCGCCGTGGCGGCGTGCAGCACGGCGGCGACGGTGGTGTCCGGGGCGCCGCCCTCGGTGGTGGCGAAACGCGCGGCGAGCGCTGCGGCCGTGACCGCCAGGCGGTCCTCGACGTCGATGGGGGTGTCGTCGGCGGGGGCGGTGACGGGGCGGGGCAGTTCGAGTCGTTCGGGGGCGCCGGCGAGCTGCTGCCGCCAGAAACCGGCGTCGGCGGCGGCGCGGCGGCGCTGCTCGCCCAGGGTCACGCTGGCCGGATGGATCGCGGCGACCGCGCGGTCGGGGGCGCTGCGCAGGAAATCGTCGAGCAGGTCGACGAACCGGTCGTGGTGGGCGCGCAGTTCGTCCTCGTCGTAGCGGTGGGGGTTGCCGCGGAAGTCGAGGAAGGTCCGGGCCGGGTCGCCGCTCTGATAGATGTTGACCAGCAGGTCCTCGACGGGACCGGAGGTCATGATGTGGAACTCGCCGCGGATGTCGCCGAGCACGATCTCCTGCCGGAACAGCATGACGTTGACCATCGGCCCGGCATAGCGGTACGGGTCGCCGGCGGCGCCGGTCTCGCGGCGGATGTCCTCGAGGCTGAATCGCTGGTGGCGCAGCGCCCCGGTGAGTTCGAGCTGCACCCGCCGCACCAGGTCGGTGCGGGTGTCGTCCGGGTCGACGGAGATGTGCAGCGGCGCGGTGTTGACGAGCATGCCGCCGGAGCGGCGGGCCATGGCGGTGGTGCGGGCGAAGACCGGCAGGTTGATCATCACGTCGTCGCGGCCGGTCATCCGCGCCAGATAGCACGCGAACGCCGCGATGACCGCCGCCGTCGACGACAGTCCCGGTTCGTCGTCGACCGCGGTCAGCGCGTCGACGAGGTCGTCGGGGAGGGTGTGGCTCGACAGCAGCGACACCGCCGCGGTGGGGGCGTCGCGTTGCGCCAGGGTCGAGCCGTCCTCGAGTCCGGCGACCCGCTCGATCCAGTAGTCGCGGTCGGTGCGGTAGCGCTCGGAGGTGCGGTACTCGCGGTCCCAGTCGTACAGGGCGCGCAGGTCGGCGGCTTTCGACGGTTCCGGCTCGCGGCCTTCGATCTCCGCGGTGTAGAGGGCGGCGATGCGGTTGACCATGGTCATCGCCGCGAATCCGTCGAGGGCGACGTGGTGGATGCGGGCGTACCAGAGGAACCGGTCGTCGGCGACCTGCAGGATCGTCATGTTCACCAGCAGGTCGTTCGCCAGGTCCACCGGGGTGGCGTAGTCGGCGGTCATCCACTCGTGCGCCGCGGCCATCGGGTCGGGTTCGCCGCGGAAGTCGAGCAGCGGGATCTCGTTGCGGTCCTCGACGGTGGGGTCGACGTACTGGACGGGTTCACCGTCGATGTCGACGACCCGCAGATAGGCGGACTGGAACTCGGCGCCGGCGCGATATCCGCAGCGTCGCAGCAGATCCAGATCCGGGGCGCCGCGCAGATCCACATACTGCGCGATGCACACGGGTACCTCGGGCGCGAGCTGCTGCGCGAACCAGATGGCCCGTTGCGCAGACGACAGCGGGAAAGCGCCGGCCGGTATCTGCGGACGACGGTGTCGCAGCGACATATCCCCTCCGAAAGCGATGTTGTTGGCCGTGATCGGCGTGTGTCCCCCGACATCGCGTGCAGGAGCCGATCCCGGTGCCGCGCTGGGCGTGCGGCGCCGCGATCGGACCCCCGTTCGATCGTGTGACCCCGTGTGACCGGGGCCACACAACAAGCTAGACCACCTGTACGACCGGTACGACCGGATTGCGGCGACGACCGCAGCACCGCCCGCCGCTGCGCCCCACAGGTCGCCCCTCTACCGTCGCGGCAGCGGTGCGGAACCGCGGGTGACCTCGGAAATCGTTCCCCCGCAGGCGATCAATCGCGTTTCGATAACGTTTTCCCGACCGTCGGGAGGAATGTCCTGTTCGTGACCGGCGTGACGAATGAGGTCGCCTCCGAAGCCGGATCGGGCTCGCCGGAAACGCCCCGAAACCGGACAGCTCTCCTTATTCTCGAAGCGGCCGTCACCTTCGTGCCCCCGTGCCGCGACCCGTGCGTGATCGGATCGCGACCGGATCGTCTCGTCCCGCCCGCTCGACCCGATTCGAAGGAGCCCGAGATGTTGCGTCGCCGATCCGCCCCGCTCGTCACCGCCCTGCTCGCCGCGGCCCTGCTCGCGGCCCCCGCCCAGGCCGCCGCCGACACCGCCCCGCCGGGGGTGCCGCTCGATCAGCTGCGCGCGGAGGTCGCCGACTCCCCCGAGACCCTCGCCGCGCTCGAGCGGCTCGTCGCCGACTCCGGCTCGGCGGATCCGTTCGCGCCGCCGCCGAAGAACATCCCGCAGCCGTTCTCGTCGCCCGCACCCACCGTCGGTCCGGGCTGCGGCGGCGGTTTCGTGCCGTTCGCGATGACCACCGCGTGGGTGCATCCCGGCCCGCACGGTCAGGTGCCGTTCGGGTCGATCGAGGTGTTCGTCGAACCCACCGCCGGTGCGCCGGTGACCGCCTCGGACCTGAAGTTCGTGTGGATCAACATGGAGAACATCCGGGCCGGGGTCGCCACCCTCGACAACAACGGCGGCGGGCTGCAGTCCGCGGTGATCGACAGCGGTCCCGGCGCGGTGCTCGGCGCCCTGTTCGGCTCGCTGCAGTACGCCAACGGCGCGTTCTGCCAGGTGATCTACACCATGGGTGGCTTCTTCGCCTGAGCCGGCGCCCCCGGATCGGGGCGGTCAGCGCAGTCGTTCGGCGTCGCGGGCCAGATCGAGCAGCTCCGCGCACAGGGCGGTCAGCTCGTCGGCCGCGGCGCCCTCGGCGACCGCGGTGGCGACGTCCTCGGCGGCGCAGCGCACCCGGAACGCGCGGTCGGCGAGGGCCTCGACCTCGCCGGCGGTGAGCACCACCGAATCCTCGGGCAGTCCGGCGCGGCGGGCGCTGCTGCGCTGCTCGTAGGCGCGTTGCCGGCACGACTGGCGGCAGTAGCGGCGTCGCCGGCCGGTGCCGATCTCCGGTACCGGGCGCCCGCACCACAGGCACGTGCTCGCTCGGGTGTCACGTCCGGTCACGAGCGTCACTGTACTGCCCGCCCGCACCCCCGGCGGGGCGGCGGGAATCCCGGACGCACGCGCCGGTGCGGGCACCGTGCGCGCGGCGGTGCGGCGGGTCGGTAGACTGGCCCCTCGGCTCCTCGGTGGGCCGCGGGAACGGAATCGGCTCCGCAGACGTTGAGCACAGTGGACGTCGAGCTCGGCGTCGATGCCGCACGGCATCGTCACCCGGGCGGAGCACACAAGGAAGGACACCACCATGGCAGATCGTGTACTGCGAGGCAGCCGACTCGGGGCGGTGAGCTACGAAACCGACCGCGACCACGATCTGGCGCCGCGGCGAATCGCGCGCTACCGCTGCGACAACGGCGAGGAATACGACGTGCCGTTCGCGGACGACGCGGAGATCCCCGGCACCTGGATCTGCAAGAACGGCCTCGAAGGCACCCTGGTCGAGGGCGCCGCACCGGAGCCGAAGAAGGTCAAGCCGCCGCGCACGCACTGGGACATGCTGCTCGAGCGTCGCTCCATCGAGGAACTCGAGGACCTGCTCAAGGAGCGTCTGGACCTGCTCAAGGCCAAGCGCCGCGGCGCCTGACACCTGCGCCGCCGAACACGTACGTGTGCCGCCCCGGACGATCGTCCGGGGCGGCACACGTCGTTACGGACCCCGCAAGCGCAGCCCGACGGGACGGTGGTTCCGCGAATTCGGTTGCGGCCCCGCCACGAATCGATCAATCGTCGATATCGGCCGGACGGTGCGTGCAATCATGATCGCACGCCGATCGATCATGATCGGCACGCCCGATCCACGACCTTCGCGCCGGTGCTCCGGCGGGTCGCTTGCAAGGGGGTGAGTGTCCGTGACCGACCGTCACCACACTGCGGTGGACGCGCCGTCGACACAGGCCGCCGCCGAATTGGCCGACCTGCGTGCCGAACTCGACGACATCGACCGGACCCTGCTCGACGGGATCCGCGCCCGCCTCGAGGTGTGCGGACGCGTCGCCGAACTCAAGCAACGCCACGGCCTCGACGTGCTGCAACCCGGCCGCATGGAGGTCGTGCACCGCCGCGCCCAGGACTACGCGTACCGGCACGGCCTGTCCGGCGACTTCGTGCGCTCGCTGTACACCCTGCTCATCGACGAGGCGTGCCGGGTCGAGGACCGCATCGTCTCCGGCGGCGCCACCGCGGACCGGGTCGGCTCCGGTCGCCGCGGCGACGGCACGAACTGAGGCCCGTCGTGTCCGCGCCCCGACCGATCCGCACGGTGTTGATCGACAACTACGACTCGTTCACCTACAACCTCTACGACCTGATCACCCGCGTCAACGGCATCCCGCCGCGGGTGCTCACCAACGATCGCAGCTGGGACGAGCTCGTCGCCGAACCGTTCGACAACATCGTCATCTCCCCCGGCCCGGGCCGACCCGACCGGGCCCGGGACTTCGGGATCAGTGCCCGCGCCCTCACCGACGCCGGGGTGCCGCTGCTCGGGGTGTGCCTGGGCCATCAAGGGCTGTGCCAACTGTTCGGCAGCGCCGTGATCACCGCCCCCGAACCGGTGCACGGCCGCACCAGCCCGATCCTGCACGACGGCACCGGCCTGTTCGCCGGGCTGCCGTCGCCCTTCGAGGCGGTGCGCTACCACTCGCTGATCGCCGACCCCGTCCCCGACGAGCTCGTCGCCACCGCCCACACCCCGGACGGGTTGCTCATGGCCGTCGCGCACCGGCACCGCCCGCTGTGGGGGGTGCAGTTCCATCCCGAATCGATCGGCACCGCCCACGGCGCGCAACTGCTCGCCAACTTCCGCGACGCCACCCCGCCGCGCAGCCCGATCACCGTCACCGCCCCCGCCGATCCGGAACCGGCACCCGAACCGGCCCCGCGCTATCTGCTGGCCAGCCGCCGGCTGCCGCTGCACCCCGACCCGTCCGCGGTGTACGAGGCGCTCTTCGCCGCCGGCCCGCACGGCTTCTGGCTCGACGGCAGCGCCGCGCTGGAGCCGCAGTCGCGGTTCACCGTCCTCGGCAACGGCGCCGGACCCCGCGCCGACTACCTGACCTACCGGGTCGGAGAGGGCATCGTGCGCGAACACCGCGCCGACGGCACCGTCGAGGAACACCGCCGCCCCGTCTTCGACCATCTCACCGCCCGCCTCGCGGAGCGTCGCGTCGCCGCCCGCGACGACCTGCCGTTCGGGTTCGCGCTCGGCTACGTCGGCTATCTCGGCTACGAACTCAAGGCCGACGCCGGCGCGCAACTCGTGCACACCTCCCCCTACGCCGACGCCGCGCTGGTCTTCGCCGACCGGGCGGTGGTCGTCGACCACGACGACCGCTGCTGCTATCTGCTCGCCCTGACCGAGGACACCGACGATCCCGAGACCCTCGCCTGGTTCGACGCGACCGCCGCGATCCTGTCGGCGCTGCCCGAACCGGTGACCGACGAGCAGATCCCGGTGCCGCTGATCGGCGCGGACGGTGGCCCGCAACTGCGGCTGCGGCACTCCCCGCAGCGTTATCTCGATCTGATCGCCCAGTGCCAGAACGAGATCCGCAGCGGCGAGACCTACGAGGTGTGTCTGACGAACACCGTCACCGTCGACGGTGGCATCGACCCGCTGAGCACCTATCGGGCGCTGCGCCGCATCAGCCCCACCCCCTACAGTGCGCTGCTCGACTTCCCCGAGGTCGCGGTGCTCAGCGCCTCCCCGGAACGGTTCCTGCGCATCGACGCCGACGGCACCGTCGAATCGAAACCGATCAAGGGCACCCGCCCACGTGGCCGCACCCCCGGCGAGGACGCGGCGTTGCGGGACGGACTGTGGGCCAGCGAGAAGGACCGCTCCGAGAACCTGATGATCGTCGATCTGGTGCGCAACGACCTATCAAGGGTGTGCGTGCCCGGCTCGGTGCACGTGCCGGCACTGTTCGCGGTGGAAACCTATGCGGCGGTGCATCAGCTGGTGTCCACGGTGCGCGGCACGCTGCGCCCGGACGTCTCGGCGGTGGACTGTGTGCGCGCCGCCTTCCCCGGCGGATCGATGACCGGTGCCCCGAAGCTGCGCACCATGGAGATCATCGACAAGCTCGAGGACGGCCCCCGCGGGGTGTACTCCGGGGCCATCGGATATCTGTCGCCGACCGGTGCCGCCGACCTGTCGGTGGTCATCCGCACCCTCGTCGCCACCGCCCACGAGGTCACCTTCGGGATCGGCGGGGCGATCGTGGCGCTGTCCGACCCGGACGACGAACTCGAGGAGACCCTCGTCAAGTCCGTGGTGATGCGCCGTTGCCTCGCCGCGGCCCGCGACACCACCCCGACCGACGGGACCGATGCGATCGGCTCCGCGGACCCGGATGATCTCGTCGACGGGCCACCGGTGCTGCCGGGGCGGGCCGGGCCGTGACCACGCCCGGCCGGGTGATCGTCGCCGGCGGATCCGGCGCCGTCGGCGCCCTGCTCACCGCCGCGTTGCGCGAGGCCGGCCGTCAGGTGCTCGTCGTCGACCCGGCCGCCGACCCGGCGACCCCCGACATGCTGCGCGCCGATCTGACCGCCCCCGACACCCGCCTCGCCGCGGCTCTCGACGGCGCCGACATCGTGGTCCTCGCCGTCCCCGACGTCGTCGCCAGCGCCGCCCTGCCGGTGCTGGCGCGGCTGCTGCCCCCGCACACCCTGCTGGTGGAGACCCTGTCGGTGAAGACCCCGATCGCCGCGGCGCTGCACACCTACCGGCCCGGCGCCCCCGCGCTCGGCATCAACCCGATGTTCGCCCCCGATCTCGGGTTGCCCGGCCGGCCCGTGGTGGCGGTGCGTCACCACGACGCTCCGGTCGTGGCCGAGTTCGTTGCGGCGCTGCGCGACTGGGGTGCGGCGGTGGTCGAGGCCACCGCCGACGAACACGACCGCATCACCGCCGCCGTGCAGGTGCTCACCCACGCCGCGATCCTCGCGTTCGGCATCGCCCTCGACCGGCTCGACGTGCCGGATGCCGCCGCGCGGGTCGCCGCGCCGCCGCACACCGTGCTGCGGGCGCTGCTCGCCCGCGTGTCCGGGGGCACCGCCGAGGTCTACCACGACATCCAGCTCACCAACCCGTACGCCGTCACCGCCCGCCGCGCCCTCGCCGAGGCGGTCGCCGATCTCGACGCCGCCACCGACGCCCTTCCCGATTTCGCGGCGCTGCTCGACCGGGCCCGCGCCGCGCTCGGCGACGGGCAACCCGCCGCCGCGCAGCTGTGCGCGCAGCTGTTCGCGGCACTGCCCCGCGATCCGGGTGCGGTCGGCGGTCCGAGCGAGGAAAGGAGCCGGACATGAACGAGTCCGACATCCCCGGCCCGCAGCTGCGCGCGCCGGAACTCCCGCAATACGACCCGTCCGATCCGGCGGAGAGCGCGGTGATCGCCGGGCTGACCCGCTCGTGGCCGCGCCGCGCCGCCGTCAAGAAACCCGAGGTCGATCTCGATGCGCTGTTCGAGGCGGACCGCGCCGACTATCCCGAGCAGATGCTGCCCTTCGCCGAGCATCCGCGTTATCTCGCGCTCGACGAGCAGCGGCAGGCGCGGCTGCGGGCCTGGGCGTGGATCGCCTACAACAAGAGCGTCGTCGACATCGAACAGCACGTCGTCAACCCCGGCTTCGCGTTGATCACCGAGGACGCGTTCGGCATCGGCCCGTCCGACACGGTGGTCACCGGGGTGCTGCAGGCGATGGTCGACGAGCAGTACCACACCCTCATGCACCAGCAGGCCAACGTGCTCACCCGCCGTCGCCGCGGCTGGGCGCTTCCGGAGTCGGTGCTGCCACCCTGCCCGACCGTGCGGGAGCATCGCGCCGCGGTTGCGCGCGCCGAGACCCCGCGGGATGCGGCGCTGGTGCAGTTGGCGTTCACCACCGTCGCGGAGACCTCGATCAGCGCCTATCTCGCGTTGCTCACCACCGACCCGGAACTGCAGCCGGTCAACCGCGCGACGGTGGCGGTGCACCGCCGCGACGAGCTGTGCCACGCCTCGCTGGCCGGTGGGCTGCTCACCGCGGTGCTCACCGAACTCGACGACACCGATCGGGTGCGGCTGCTCGACGCGCTCGGCACCGCGGTCGCGGCGTTCACCGGCTCCGACACCTCCACCTGGGCGGCGATCATCGCGCACGAGAACATCCCCGGCGGCGACGAGCTGGTCGCCGACACCATCGCCGTGACCGAGGGTCGGCCGGTGGTGCAGGACTGCAGCGCCATCCGCCGGCTGTGCGCGGGCCTGGGGCTCGGAGAGGAACTCGACGCCCGCTGGCCGTGGCCGCGCAGCGCCTAGCGCTCGGCCGCGCAGCGCCTGGAGCATCGGCCGCGCGGGCCGGTTCAGCGGCCCAGCAGTGCCCGCAACCGTGCGAGACGGCTGCGCAGCCCCCACACGGTGACCCGCACGAGGGCCTCCTGCACGATGTTGCCGTTCATCTTCGACTCGCCGATCTCCCGTTCGGTGAACGTGATGGGCACCTCGGCGACGGTGAACCCGGCCTGCAGGGTGCGCCACGCGAGATCGACCTGGAAGCAGTAGCCGTGCGAGGCGATCGCGTCGAGGTCGAGCTTCTCGAGCACCTCACGACGGTAGGCACGGTAGCCGCCGGTGATGTCCTGGATCGACACCCCCAGCGCGAGACGCGAGTAGATGTTGCCACCGCGGGAGAGCACCTCGCGGTGCCACGGCCAGTTCACCACCGTGCCGCCGGGCACGTACCGGGAACCGAGCACCAGATCGGCGCCGGCATCGACCTTCTCCAGCAGCAGGTGCAGCTGCTCGGGGGCGTGGCTGCCGTCGGCGTCCATCTCCACGAGCACCGTGTAGCCGTGCTCGAGCCCCCACCGGAAACCGGCGATGTAGGCGGCACCGAGACCGTTCTTCTCGGTGCGGTGCAGCACCGCGATGCGCTCGTCGGCGGCGGCGAGTTCGTCGGCGAGGTCACCGGTGCCGTCGGGGCTGCCGTCGTCGACGACGAGGACGTGGGTGTGCGGCAGCGCAGCGTGCAGCCGCGTGATGATCCGACCGAGGTTCTCCCGCTCGTTGTAGGTCGGAATGATCACCAGGGTGCGGGCGCTGGGTGCGCTGTCGTTCCCGGCCGGCGTCGCCGCTGCCATCAGAGGTCCTCCTTGTCGAACCGGCCACCGGCCGGTGCTCCTGCTGCGCCGGTGCTGGTGCGAGCTGCCGCACCGGCCTTCTCCCGCCGTCCTCGCACCAGGGCGAAACCGGCGGCGGCCACGGCCGCGGCGCAGAGCACGAGCTCCGGCGCCACTCCGAGCCGACTAGCCAGCGTAACGTCTGCGCGCAAGGGCACCTGCGCCACCAGGGCATCGGGCACGAACAACGGTGTGCTCTGCTGCACCCGACCGTCCGGTTCGACGATCGCGCTGACCCCGCTGGTCGCCGCGACGATCACGGCCCGGCCGTGCTCGACGGCCCGCAGCCGCGACATCGCCAGCTGCTGGTAGGTCATCTCGGTGTCGCCGAAGGTGGCGTTGTTCGTCGGCACCGCCAGCAGCTGCGCGCCGGCGTCGATCGAATCGCGGAACGCCCGATCGAAGGCCACCTCGTAGCAGGTCGCCACCCCGATGTCGATGCCGCCGGCGGTCACCATGCCGTCCCCGTCGCCGGGCACGAAATAACCGGCGCGGTCCGCGTACTCGGAGAACAGTCGGAAGAACGACCGCCACGGCAGGTACTCGCCGAACGGCTGGATGATCTTCTTGTCGTGCCGCTCCCCCGGACCGGTCTGCGCGTCCCACACGATCACCGAATTGGTGGTGGTCCGGTCGCCGTTTGCGAGCACCGCCCCGACGAGGATCGGCGCGTCGATCGCGGCGGACGCGGCGGAGATGTCGCGGGCGGCATCGGCGTTGCGCAGCGGGTCGATGTCCGAGGCGTTCTCCGGCCAGATCACCACATCGGGGGCCGGGGCCCGCCCGGCGGCGACGTCCTCGGCGAGCGTGAGGGTGCGGGCGACGTGGTTGTCGAGCACCGCCTTGCGCTGGGCGTTGAAGTCCAGGCCCAGGCGCGGCACGCTGCCCTGGATCGCCGCGACCGTCACCGTCGACGACTCGTCGGTGGTGGTGCGCACCAGCGGCCACGCCGCCGCGGCGAGCAGCGGCCCGAGCAGCGTCACCGCGACCGGCGCCGTCCAGGCCCGCGCCGGGCGAGCACGGCAGGAGGCGGTCAGGGCGAGGGCAGCGAGCCCGGCGCCGGTCGCGGCGACGGCGAACGACACCAGCGGGGCACCGCCGACGACGGCGAGGGAGACGAACCCGCCGTCGGGTTGCCCGAACGCCAGCCGACCCCACGGGAATCCGCCGAACGGGACACTCGAACGCAACCATTCGGTCAGGCTCCACGCCGCCGCGATCCACAACGGCGCGACCGGCAGCGACCGCAGGTGCACCACCAGCGCCCCGAACAGGCCGACGAAGACCGCCTCGGCGGCGGCGAGCGCCAACCACGGCAACGGACCGACATAGACGCCGATCCAGGGCAGCAGCGGCACCAGGAAACCGAGGCCTGCGAGATAGCCGTAACCGAACCCGGCGCGTCGCCGCATCGGCACTGCAGTCGATACACCGACCAGGAGCGCGATCCCGACCGGGGCGAGGAACCACAACGGCCGCGGCGGGAACGACGCGAACAGCAACAGTCCCGCGACGACGGCGAGCAGCGCCCGCAGCGCGACGACACGCACCGCCCGCGCGGTGACCGTGGCGAAGGGTCGGCCGGTCACCGCGCGTACACGACCCGGCCGCGGTGCACACTGCGCACCAGCACCGGATCGGCGGTGCCCGGGGTGAGATCCGGCAGCGGCGCCACCCGCGACCGCGGATCCGTCGACCACCGCTGCACCGAATCCTTCGGGGCGCTGACCACCAGCTCCCCGACCTCCCAGATCGCATACGACGCCGGCGCCCCCGGATCGAGGGTGCCGGCCATCCCGTCGCGCACCCCACCGGCGCGCCACGCACCGCGGGTCGCGGCGGCGAACGCCGCCCGCGGCGAGATGCCGCTGCCCTCGGTGCGGTGGTGCACCGCCGCCCGCAACATCGGCCACGGCCGCGGCGCCGTCACCGGCGCATCGGAGCCGAACGCCAACGCCAGACCGGTCGCCGCCAGCGGCGCGAACGCATTCAACGCCGCGGCGCGTTCGACACCGAGCCGCTGCGCGTACATCCCGTCCGGCCCGCCCCACAGGGCGTCGAAGCTCGGCTGCATGCTCGCGATCACCCCGTACCGCGACAACACCTCCGCCTGCGCGACCGTGAGCGACTCGACGTGCTCGAGCCGATGCCCGCGCGCGGCGAGCGCCGGTCCCCCGACCTCCGCGGCGACCGTCTCGAACGCCGCGACCGCAGCGGTGGTCGCGGCGTCACCGATGACGTGGAAACCGGCCTGGATGCCCGCCGAGGTACACGCCCGCACGTGCGCGGTCAGCTCGTCCTCGGTCAGATAGGTGGTGCCGCAGCAGTCCGGCAGATCGTCGTAGGGGCGGGCCAGCGCGGCGGTGTGCGAACCGATCGACCCGTCGGCGAACAGATCCCCGCCGAGCGCGTCGGCACCGGTCTTCGCGAGCAGCTCCGCGGCCTCCTCGCCGGTGCGCACCGCCTGCCCCCAGTAGCCGCGCACCTGCACCGGATGGTCGGTGCCGAGCAGTTCGGTGAAGTCGTCGAGCCCGGAGATGTCGGGGCCGGCGCATTCGTGCACCGCGACGTACCCGTGCGCGGCGAAATCATCGAGGGCCGCCAGCCGGGCGCGGGCGCGCTGCGCGGCGGTCAGCCCGCGGCGTGCGGCGCCGCGCACCGCGTGGTGCGCCGCGGCGGTCAGCGGCTGCTGCGGATCGAACCCGGCCAGCTCGTCGAGGGGTTCGGCGGCGGCCCGCAACGCGGTCGACGCCGCCGCCGAATGCGCATCGATCCGGCCGAGATAGACGAGCCGGGCCGGGGCGGCGGCATCGAGGTCGGCGGTGGTCGGCGGCGTCGGGTCGGGCCAGCGGGTCTCGTCCCAGCCGTGCCCCCAGATCACCGCGTCGTCGTGCGCCTCGGTGTGCGCGCGCACCCGGCGCAACGCGTCGTCGCGGTCGACGGCGTCGGTCAGGTCCAACCCCGTCAGCGCCAGGCCGTGGCTGGTGGTGTGCACGTGGGTGTCGACGAAACCGGGGGCGACGAACGCGCCGTGCAGGTCGACGATCTCGGCGTCCGGGTGCAGGGCGCGGCCGGGCCGGTCCTGCCCGACCCACACGATCGTGCCGTCGGTGACGGCCATAGCGGTGGCATCGGGGGCACTGGCGCTGTAGATGCGGCCGCCGACGAGAAGCTGGGTGTGCGGTGCAGGGCTCACGAGTGCCCAGTCTGCCCGGTTACCGCTCCTCGTGGCGGCGCGGGGTCTCCACGATCTCCCCTTCGAACACGGTGCCGCGGTCGTCGACCTGCTCGGTCACGGCCGGACCACCGGTCAGGTGCGGGGCGCCCCCGACGACACTGTGATCGACGACCTGCCCGTCGACCACCACCAGCCGCTGCGCGGAGAACCCGGTGGTGCGGGCCCGCCGCGCGACCAGCGTGCGCACCGCCGGACGCAGCGCGGCACGGGTCGGCAGCAACAGCACCACCCCGAGCACGGTGCTGACGATGCCGGGAATCAGCACCAGGGCCGCGCCGGCGCCGATGAGCGCACCGTCGGTGAGCACCCGCTCCGGGGAATTGGCGCGCGGCGCCCGCCCATTGCGCAGTTCGCCGAGATTGCGCAGTGCGCGGCGGCCCAGCGCGGCGAGCACGAGATAACCGGCGGCGCTGACACCGAGGAAGATCAGCACGGTGGCCAGGGCGCCGAGGGTGGAGCCGAGCCAGGCCAGCACCGCGATCTCCGCCACGACGTAGAGCACGAACAACAACGGGTACACGGCGGGACTTCCTTCCGTCGGCGGTTTCTGTCCGGTCAACGAACGGGCCGCCGGTTTTGCTCCCGCACCCGGCCACGGATGCGCCGCGTGATCGAATGACCGCCATGACTGCAGGTGACTGGGCGTTGCTGATGACCGCCGCGACGGCCGCCGGATGGGTGGACGCGGTGGTCGGCGGCGGCGGGCTGATCCTGCTGCCCGCCCTGTTCCTCGTCGCCCCGCAGTTGACGCCGCAGGTGGCGCTGGCGACGAACAAGCTCACCGCCATCTGCGGGACCGGCGCGGCGGTGCTGACCTTCGCGCGGCGCATCCCGCTGCGCTGGTCGCTGCTCGGCCCCGCCGCCCTGGTCGCGGCCGTGGCCGCGGCGGCGGGGGCGGCGGCGGTCTCGCTCATCGACCGGGAGGTGTTCATCCCGATCGTGATGGTGGTGCTCGTCGCGGTGGCGGTGTTCGTCACCACCCGCCCGAAACTCGGCGCCGGCGGCACCCGCCGCCCCTCCACCCTGCGGCTGATTACCGTGGTGATCACGGCCGCGGCGGTGATCGGCTTCTACGACGGGATCCTCGGACCCGGCACCGGCACCTTCTTCATCATCGTGTTCGCGGCGATGCTCGGCAGCGAGTTCGTCACCTCCGCGGCGATGGCGAAGGTGCTCAACTTCGGCTCGAATCTCGGCGCGCTGGTGCTCTTCGCCGTCGGCGGGCACGTGTGGTGGACGCTCGGGGCGGCGCTGGCGGTGTGCAACGTCGCCGGATCGGTGCTCGGTTCCCGGATGGCGCTCGCGCGCGGCGCCGGATTCGTGCGGGTGGTGTTGCTGGTCGTGGTGATCGCCATGGTGATCCGGCTGGGCATCGAACAGTTCGGCTGAGCCGCCCGCGGCGCTCGGTGCGGCAACCCCGGCGCCGCCCGGCCCGGCGTTACCGTGGGCGGGTGAATGCGGTGGACGACGATTTCCTGGCCCTGCCGTTGCACGCCGCCGCCGACGCGGGCCTGACGGTGGCGCGGGCGGCGGGCGCGAGTCACGCCGATGTGCGGATACATCGGATGCGGACCTGGACGAGCACCCTGCGCGACGGTGCCCTGCAGGCCGCGGTGGACGACAGCGACTGCGGGGTGGCGGTGAGGGTGCTGCTCGACGGTACCTGGGGGTTCGCGTCGCATCCGGTGCCCGGCCCGGACGGCGCCGCCGACGCCGCGGCCCGTGCCGTCGCGGTCGCCCGCACTCTGCGCGCGTTGAACCGTGATCCGGTGCAGTGGGCCGACGAGCCGGTCCACCGGGACGCGGTGTGGGTCTCGCCGTACGAGATCGATCCGTTCACCGTCCCCGCGGCCGAGCGCATCGCGGTGCTCGAGGACCGTTCGCGGCGACTGCAGGACGCCGCCGGCGTCGACCACGTCGCCGCGAATCTGACCCTGGTCAAGGAGCAGACCTTCTACGCCGATCTCGCCGGGTCGACGATCACCCAGCAGCGGGTGCGGATCCACTCCGATCTCGAGGCGACCCGCGTCGACCGTGAGGCCGGCACCTTCGAGTCGATGCGCACCCTGGCCCCACCGACCGGCCGCGGCTGGGAACAGGTGGCCTCGGATCGGTGGTGGGACTGGAGCAGCGAGCTCGCCGCGCTGCCCGAGCAGCTCGCCGAGAAGGCGCAGGCCCCGTCGGTGACCCCGGGCCGCACCGATCTGGTGATCGATCCGACGAATCTGTGGCTGACGATCCACGAATCGGTCGGGCACGCCACCGAATACGACCGCGCCATCGGCTACGAGGCCGCCTACGCCGGCACCTCCTTCGCCACCCCCGACCTGCTGGGCAGCCTGCGCTACGGCAGCGACGTCATGCACGTCACCGCCGACCGCACCGAACCGCACGGCATGGCCACTGTCGGCTACGACGACGACGGGGTCGCCGCCCAGTCCTGGGATCTGGTGAAGGACGGGGTGCTCGTCGGCTACCAACTCGACCGGGCGTTCGCCCCCAGGCTCGGGGTGGCCCGCTCGAACGGCTGCGCCTACGCCGATTCCGCGCATCACGTGCCGATCCAGCGGATGGCGAACGTGTCGCTGCAACCCGATCCGGTCGTCGATCGCAGCACCGCCGATCTGATCGCCGGGGTCGACGACGGGCTGTACATCGTCGGCGACCGCAGCTGGTCGATCGACATGCAGCGGCACAACTTCCAGTTCACCGGGCAGCGGTTCTACCGGATCCGCGGCGGCCGACTCGCCGGGCAGGTCCGCGATGTGGCCTATCAGGCGTCGACCACCGAGTTCTGGGGTGCGCTCGAAACCCTCGGTGGAGCGTCGACCTGGCAGCTCGGCGGCGCGATGAACTGCGGCAAGGCGCAACCCGGGCAGGTCGCGTCCGTCTCGCACGGGTGCCCGTCGGTGCTGGTGCGCGGCGTGAACGTGCTCAACACGGTGCAGGAGGGTGGCCGATGATCCCCGGAGACCGACTCGTCGAAACCGCGCTGGCGGCCTCCCCCGCCGACGAGACCATCGTGATCGTCACCGACAACGCCGAGGCGTCGCTGCGGTGGGCCGGCAACTCGATGACCACCAACGGTTCCGCCCGTGCCCGCGGGGCCACGATCCTCGCGATCCGCCGCACCCCCGACGGGGCGCACTGCGGGGTGGTCAGCGCCGCGATCGTCGACGCCGACGACATCGGCGGGGTGGTCGGCGCGGCGTGGGAGGCCGCGCAGCAGGCCCCGGCGGCCCCGGACACGATGCCGCTGATCGACGGCGACGCCACCGACCCGCAGTGGGGCGAAGAGGCTGTCGGCACCGACATCGAGGTCTTCGCCCCGCTCCTCGACGGGCTCGCCGCCGGCTTCGACAACACCGACGCCCTCTACGGGTTCGCGCACCACCGGTCGACGACGATGTGGCTGGGCACCTCCACCGGGGTGCGGCGCCGCTGGGTGCAGCGCGACGGCTCGCTCGAGATCAACGGCAAACGCGGCGGCCTGACCGGGGCGAGCGCCTGGGTCGGCGCCGGCACCGTCGACTTCACCGACCTCGCGATGGATCCGCTGCGCGCCGAGCTGGCGCGGCGGCTGGACTGGGCCGGCACCCGCGTCGACCTGCCCGCCGGGCGGTACGAGACACTGCTGCCGCCGTCGGTGGTCGCCGATCTGATGATCCCGCTGTTGTGGTCCCTCGACGGGCGCGGCGCCGAGGAGGGCCGGTCGGTGTGGGCGGGGCCCGGCGGTACTCGCCTCGGCGAGCAGATCGCGGCGCTGCCGGTGACGTTGACGTCCGATCCGGCCGCCCCGGGGCTCGGTTATGCGCCGTTCGTGGTCGCCACCGCCTCCACTGACAGCGTCTCGGTGTTCGACACCGGCATGAGCGCCTCGCGGGTCGATTGGCTGCGCGACGGCGCACTGCACGCGTTGGCGTATCCGCGGGCCGCGGCCGCCGAATTCGGCGCCACCCCCACGGCGCCGGGTGAGAACCTGCTGCTCACCGGCGGCGGCACCGCCGATGTGGACGACATGGTCGCCCGCACCGAACGCGGTCTGCTGCTGACCACCGTGTGGTACCTGCGGGAGGTCGACCCGGCGGTGCTGTTGCTGACCGGCCTGACCCGCGACGGGGTGTATCTCGTCGAGGACGGGCAGGTGCGGGCGGCGGTGAACAACTTCCGGTTCAACGAGTCCCCGGTGGATCTGCTCGGCCGCGCCACCGAGATCGGCGCCACCGAACGCACCCTGCCGCGGGAGTGGAAGGACTGGTTCACCCGCACCGCGATGCCGCCGGTGCGCATCCCCGACTTCCACATGTCCTCGGTCAGCGCCGCGCACTGACCTCCGGTCCGGTCGGCGAGCACCGACCGGACCGGCAGTGGCTCAGAGCAGGTCGGCGAGTTCCTTGCCGATCTCCTCGGGGGTGACCGTCGGCTCGAAGCGGCGCACCACCGCGCCCTGCGGGTCGACGAGGAACTTGGTGAAGTTCCATTTCACCTCGTCGGTGCCGAGCGCCTCCGGGCGGGTCTTGCTCACGTGCTCGAACAGGAAACCGTGCTGCGGCCCGAAATCGCCGGGAGCCTCGGCGCGCAGGTACCGGTAGAGCGGGTGTGCGTCGTCGCCGTTTACGTCGAGCTTCGCGAACACCGGGAAGGTGACGTCGAAGTTCACCCGGCAGAACTCCTGGATCTCACTGTCGCTGCCCGGTTCCTGACCACCGAACTGGTTGCACGGGAACGCGAGGATCTGCAGGCCGCGCTCACCCAGTTCGCGGTGCAGCGCTTCGAGCGCCTCGTACTGCGGGGTCAGGCCGCACTTGCTGGCGACATTGACGATCAGCAGGTACCGGCCGGCGAAGCGGGCGAGATCCTCGCTGCCGCCGTCGGCGGTGGCCACGGTGTACTCGTGCACGGACATGCGCTCTCCTGAACTGGGTCGATCGGCTCGGCCCCGCAGGTGAGGCCGAGATCACCACGGACCCTACGGGATCGGACGAACCGGGACGATCCGGACGTGCTCGCGGTGTGGGGTCAGTCCAGGTCGCGGACGTGCCGGGCGGGGCTGCCCAGATGCAGCGTGTGCGGGGCGCAGTCCTTCGTCACCAGCGAGTTCGCGCCGATCACCGCGCCGGCGCCGATGGTCACGCCCGGCATGATCACCGCACCGGAGCCGATCCACGCGCCGTCGCCGATGGTCACCGGCTCCCCCGTCAGCGTCGACGCGCGCTGTTCGGCGGTGCCCATGCGGTGGCTGCTGGTGAGCACCCGCACGTGGTCGCCGAGGAACACCCGCTGCCCGACGGTGATGTCGGCGACCGTGTCGAAATAGCAACCGTGGTTGACGAACGAGCCCGCGCCGAGGGTGAGCCGGCCGAGGCCCTGCACCACCACGCCGGTGTGGATCAGGCTCGGCGGTGCGGCGTCGACACCGGCGCGGCGCAACCACTTCCAGCGACTCGCACCGGAGATCAGCGGGTTGCTCGCGAGCGCCACCGCGATCGCCTGGGACCGGTAGGTGTGGGAGCGCGCCACGACGTCTACCGGCCTACCGTGTCGTCGGCGGGATCGAGGACACACGCCAACCCGACGGTGCCGGTGCGGCCACGGCGCACCACGCTCGCGCCCACGATGATCCGGCCGAGCAGCCCGTACTTGCGGGCGATCACCGACCGGGCGTGCGCCGAGCCGTCGGCGTCGAGCACCTCCCCCGTGCCGGGCACCGCCGCCGACTTCGGGTTGCCGCGCGCGTCGCAGATCGCCAGGGACACCCGCGGATCGCGGCGCAGCCGTCGCACCTTGTAGGCGTCGGCGACCGTCCACACCAGCAGCCGGTTCCCGTCGGGCGCCGCCCACACCGGGGTGCCCACCGCGCTGCCGTCCTTGCGGTAGGTGGTCAGCAGCACGAACTTGGCGGCGGCGAGGTCCGCGAAGGTGGGGGTCGTCGACTCGGGCATGGCCACCACCCTACAAACCGCCCGGTCTCACGGCAGCGCTCGTCCCGCCCGCGCCGCGTTCTACGCTGGCGGTCATGGCCGATACCGCTGTCGACGTGCACCTGCCCGCCGGGCACCTGACCTCCGCGCAGGTGCAGGCGCTCGCCGAACTCGCCCACACCCACGGCGGCGGCGAACTGCACCTGACCGCCCACGCCCAGCTGCGGGTGCGCGGCGACCACGCCGCGATCAGCGCGGCCGTCACCGCCGCCGGGCTCACCGTCGACGTGCCCACCCGCGCACGGCTTCTCGTCTCCCCGCTCAGCGGCCGCATCGGCGGACACCACGACCTGCGCGAGCTCACCGCCGCGGTGCTCGCGCGCCTGGACGACCGGCCGGTGGCGGCCGGCACCGTCCTCGGGCTCGACGACGGCACCGGCGACATCGTCGCCCTCGCCCCCACCGTCGCGGCCCTCGCCCGTCCCGACGGCCGCTTCGCGGTGATCCGCGACGGCGCCGACACCGGGGTGCGCGTCGACCCGCCCGACGCCGCCGAGGCGCTGCTCACCCCACCGGCCGACCCGACCTCGGATCCGGAACCGGTGCCGGAGCGGCCGCGGCCGCCGATCGGCTGGCTCGACCAGCCCGACGGGGCCGTCACCCTCGCCGGTGGTCTGCCCGACGGAATCCTTCCCGCACGACTGGCGGAATTCCTGGCCGCCGTCGAACGTCCGGTGATCGTCACCCCGTGGCGGTCGGTGCTGCTGTGCGATCTCGACGAGTGGACCGCCGAGCAGGTGGTGCGGGTGCTCGCCCCGATGGGGTTGATCTTCGACGCCGACTCCCCGCATCTGCGCTGAGCCGCCGCTGACCTGCACGAACGGGCGGACTTCGCGAACCGGACCGTCGCCGCCGATCCGGCCCGCCGACGGTTCGGCCGCGCCTATCGTGGACGGATGAGCGGTCCGACAGCGGAATCCGACAGCTATGACGTGATCGTCCTCGGCGCGGGCCCGGCCGGGGAGAACGCCGCCCAGTACGCCATCGCCGGCAGCGACCGCACCGCGGTGCTCGTCGAACACGAACTCGTCGGCGGCGAATGTTCCTACTGGGCATGCATGCCCAGCAAAGCCCTGCTGCGTCCCACCCAGGTGCTCGCCACTGCCCGCAACATGCCCGGCGTCGCCGACAAGATCAGCGCCCACGGCGTCGAGGTGCCGGCCGTGCTCGCCCGCCGCGACAGCTTCACCCACAACCGCGACGACAGTTCCCAGGTGGACTGGGCCGAGGGCGCGGGTATCGACGTCGTCCGCGGCCACGGCCGCCTCGCCGGCGAACGCACCGTCACCGTCACCGGCAGCGACGGGGAGCGTCGCCTGCAGGCCCGGCACGCCGTGGTCCTGGCCACCGGCACCGTCCCGTCGATCCCGGACCTGCCCGGGCTGCGCGACGCGCTGCCGTGGACCTCCCGCGATGCGACGAACCTGCTCGAGGTCCCCCGCCGCGTGCTCGTCGTCGGCGGCGGTGTCGTCGCCTGCGAAACCGCCACCTGGCTGCGGCAACTCGGCGTCGAGGAGCTCACCCTCGCGGTGCGCGGCGACCGGTTGCTGCCGCGCGTGGAGCCGTTCGCCGCCGAACGCGTCGCCACCCGCATGGCCCACAAGGGCCTGAATGTGCGCTACGGCACCGAGATCCGCTCGGTGCAGCGCCCCGACGTCAAGGACACCGGCGTCGGCCGCATCCACGGCGGTCCCGCCACCGTGGAGTTGTCCGACGGCAGCACTGTCGAGGTCGACGAGATCGTCGTCGCCGCCGGCCGCTGCCCCGCCGTGGACGGGCTCGGTCTCGACACTGTCGGCCTGACCGACGGGAAGGTGACCGTCGCCGACGATCTCACCGTCGACGGGGTCGACGGCCAGTGGCTGTATGCGGTCGGGGACATCGCCGGTCGCGCCGCACTGACCCACATGGGCAAATACCAGGCGCGGGTGTGCGGGGACGTCATCGCCGCCCGCGCCGAGAACCGCCCCACCGACGGGTCACGATTCCGGACGAGCGCCGACCACGGCCAGGTCCCGCAGGTGATCTTCACCGTCCCGGAGATCGCCGCGGTCGGCCGCACCGCCGAGCAGGCCCGCGCCGACGGACTCGACGTCGAGGTCCTCGAGGCCGACATCGACGTCGCCGGGGCCTCGCTGGCCCGCGACGACTACGCCGGGCACGCCGCGCTCGTCGTCGACCGGGCCACCGACACCCTCGTCGGCGCGACCTTCGTCGGCCAGGAGGTCGCCGAACTCGTCCACGCCGCGACCGTCGCCCTGGTCGGGAAGGTGCCGTTGGACACGCTGTGGCATGCGGTGCCGTCCTACCCCACCATCAGCGAGATCTGGTTGCGGCTGCTCGAATCCCGCCGCAGCTGACCGCCTCTCGAACGTGCAGTTGTCGTCGCGACACGCCGGGTGGCGACGACGAGAACTGCACGCCGACAGTCAGCGCGGCAGACGCCGCCACACCGCCCGCGGCAGCAGTCGCATCCCGAAGAACACCGACGACATGCTGCGCCGCACCCTGCGCTATCCCAACGGCGCCGACGGCGCGCAGGTCCCCGCGGTCTACGGCCCGCGGTGCCGCCCACCTACTCACCCAGCTGGGCACCCTCGACATGTTCGCCGACACCGCCGCCACCCACATGGCCCGCGACGCGACGTTCGTCTACCGCACCGACGCCACCGACCGCGCCGAAACCCTCTTCGACCGGGTCGTCGCGCAGATCCGCGACAAGAACGACGACATCTCCGTCGTCAGCGCCGCCGGCCCGCCCGGCATCCCCGGCGCTCGCTGCTTCGAGGTCATCACCCCGTACTCCGAAGGGGCGAGCTGCCGACCGGACTCGACACAATTCTCCATTGCGACGAACGCAGGCACGTCCGCGACTCCACATGCCGATCTGGGAGGCATCGACGACACCGACCTGGACCCGGCCGGGCAGAAGGAGCCATGAACCACGCCGGTGGGGAGGCCGGGGCCACCGTGTTGGTGATCGCCGGCCGCAGCATCGATATCGACACCGCGGTCGCCAAGGCTCATTCCTATCCGACAGTGACCGTGACCCGCTACGACCTGCCCGGACCCGGATCCGGATCCGGCGAGATGATCACCGCCGACGACATCGCCCGCACCCACCAGGTGCGCTCCCGCATCAGCCACGCCCAACGTGGTTCTGTCAACCCGATCCGGCCCCACCCGGGCGGCTCGAGTTGGACCCACCGACCTTGCTCGATGGCGGGTGTGACGGCTTGAAATGGCCCCATCCAACCCGGATCCACCGTTATTCAGACAGTCCCGATCGAGTCGATCAATGCCCGCTACCGGCGTGCGATCCGCGCCCGTGGGCATTTCCCGACCGAGCAGGCCGCGCTGAAGTGTCTCTATCTTGCGACGCGGGCGCTGGACCCCACCGGTCGGGGTAGGGCACGATGGGCGATGAGGTGGAAGCCTGCCCTCAATGCCTTCGCGATCACTTTCGAAGGACGCATCAACTAACCGATGCCAGGCCGGATCCACCGTTTATCGGACACTCCCGGGTAGCCCAGCTCGCTCGCGACACCGAGCAAGCTGGGTTCGACGAAGTGTGGTTTCCCGATTCACAGTTGCTGTGGCGCGACGTCTTCGTAGTCGCCGCAACCGCCGCGGCCGCGACAGAGCGAATCACGCTCGGCACCGCGGTGACCAACATCGCGACCCGGCACCCGAGCGTCGTTGCATCGTCGGCGCGGACCGTCGCCGAGCTCGCACCGAGACGGTTCGTGCTCGGTGTCGGTGTGGGCGACAGCGCGGTCGCCCCCGTCGGTATGAGGCAAAGCACCGGTGTGCAACTGCGGGCGGGCGTCGAGATGGTCCGGAGCCTGCTGGACGGGCGCGACGTCGACTTCGGTGGTGTCCGGTCGAGACTGCGCGATCCTGTACCGGTGCCGATCCACATGGCGGCGAGTGGACCTCGTAACCTTCGCCTGGCTGGGGAGATCAGCGATGGAGCGATCTTGCTCTCGGGTGTTGCGACAGCCCCGCTTACCGCTGCTGTCGAACGTGTCAAGGCAGGCGCAGAGGCGGCGGGCAGGAGGAGTGTTCGCACGACAGTTTCGGCGTTCTGTCATGTCACCGACGATGTCCCGAAGGTGGCTCGTGAACTCAAACCGATATGTGCGCGGATCGCACAGAACGGCGGCAGTTCGTTTCTTGCGCTGGCAGGTGTACACATCGAGGTCCCTGAAACACTGCCTAAGGTGTATCCGGATTTGGTGCACGCCGAGGACTGGGAGGCCGCGATCCGAGTATGCGACCCGTACGTCAGCGATGAGGCGGTCACTGCGTTCGCTCGGGAGTTTTGTTTATACGGGACGGCCGACGAGATCGTCGCGAGACTCGAAGCGGTGGCCGCAGCGGGCGTCGATGCGGTGTTCTTGCAACACGTGGGTTCGTACGACCTACCTGAGGCTTTACTCTCCGATATCGCAGAGCACGTGATCCCGAAAACACGGTCGGCAGTTGGCAGACTTCCTTGCCCCGCCGTCCAGGCGACGGCCGCCCCTAACTCTAGAACTGCAGGAGGTTGTTGACAGCTGGGTGTTCCGGTGAGAGGAAGACCGCATCTCACCACGTGAGCTCGAGCGGCGCGCCAAGCCACAAGCTGGCGGTACTGCATCATGTCGAAGAAGTGAGCGGCAATGTTTCCGCGACTTGCCGCTACTACGGCATCAGCGGGCAGTGCTACCTCACCTGACGACGCCGTACGACGAAGAGGGCCTCGAGGGACTCAAAGTCCGCCAGAGCATGCCGCACCATCAGCTGACAAAGACCGACCCGGAGATCATCGAGAAGATCCTCTTGCCCACGGCAGCGGTACCACTTCGGGCCCCGAAGATCTCGATGTACCTGCACCGCTGTCACGACATCGAGATCAGCCCGTCGAGCATCTGGCGCATCCTCCACAAACTCGGACTCAACCGGCTGCCGCGCCGACATACAAGATGTACGGTAGCCGTTCGGACAGGGTCTGCAAGGTGGTGCTGGACCCACGCCCCCGAGTGCGTCGACCTGCATTACATGGGTGGTCGGCAGGCACATGGTGCACCTGCTCGGTCGCCTCTACCCCACCGACACCGCCGCCCGGGTCACCGCTGACGCCGATGCCGGCATGGAGTCCGTCGCCGCGGCCGATGCCACCTTCCACGCCGCGTTGCTCGCCCGCGACTATCGGTTGGTGACCGGCAACCACTACGAGGCGCCCTCCGGGGACGGCACTCCCCTGGCGGTTGATCTGTTGGTTCCGGGCACCGGTGGTCGCCGGCTCGAACGCATCGAGTACGCCGGGCGCGGCTTCGACGCCATCCCCGGTCTGACCCTCGCGCTTGCCGCCGACCCGGTGTGGGTGCGGGTGCGGGCACGGCTGACGACCGGTGAGACCTTGCGTTTCGAGGTTCCGGTGCCCGGCGTCGAGCAGGCGGTGGTGCTCAAGGCGCTCGCCTGGCGCAGCCGCCTCGCCGCCAAGGACGTCGCCGACCTGTGCACCCTTTTGTCGATCACCCACGAACACCGAGATCGGCTGTCCGAGTGGAAGCTGCACACCGCCCGCACCGGCGCCCGCAAAGACGCAGCCCGGGCGCTGCACGAGCTGGTCACCATGCTCGACCGCGGCCAGCGCATCGACGGGCTGACCATCACCCCGGCGCGCCTGTCCGGCCTCATCCGCCGCTACGTCGCCGACCCCCACACACCCCGACCACCTACCGATACCGGCACCGCGCAGCAGATCGCTCGTGAAACCGGCGGACAAGAGGCGTTGCTCGCCGCTCTGCGCGCCGCCGCGTCCGGTCACCCGCACCGCGCGAAACCCGGCACACCCGGCGGCAGTACGCCCCCGACGAGGCCTGAGCCACCCGACCACAGTCCCCAGCCCGGTCCCGACCTGGAGCTGTAACCCCGGCATTCCTTGTTCGAGAGGAACCCCCGATCTCGCACGGTGTCTCCCCCCGTGCGTGCGGTGCGTGCGATGCGTGCACGCATCGCACGCACAGTGCGCCTCGGCGACGACCGAGGTTCCCTCCCCTCGAACGCAGTAGCCACTCGATCACCGAGTCCGGGCGAGAACCCTCTCGAACGCCCGAGCTGAACTTGAAGAGGAGCGGTCACGTGCTCATCGCTGAATGAACCGTAACCTCCTGCAACAAGTCGTTTCGAGGCGCTGACATGTTCGAGGACTGCCTACCTAAGCCCTGTCCCAGGGCGCGGGGGCTTCTGCGGCATAGCGGCGTGCCTCCTCCATGAACGTATGGGCAGGCGGCGTCAGGTGGGTGCGGCGGCAGACGGCAGCGATATGCAGGTACGACTCCGGGATGATGCGATGGACGTTCGCTCCCTGTTGGCGCGCAGCGGGTGCCCACGACGACGGCATGACTGCCTGCCCGAATCCGCTGAGGACCATCGGCATGATCGAGGTGCGGTGCGCCACCTCGGCGACGATGGTGGCTTCGACACCGCTGGCGAGGACTTCGTCGACCAGGGTCCGCATCAAGGATCCGCGTTGCGAGACGATCAGACGTAGACCGGCCAGCTCGGAACGATTGATCTCCGGTCGCAGCGGAAGCTGCAGGTCCGGGCTGGAGATGAGAATCAACGGTTGGCTTTCGAGGGCGACGACATCGAGTTCCGGGGCGCGAACCTCGTCCGGGGACCCCAGGACCCCGATTTCGCAGACGCCGGTACGCACTGCTTGGAGCACTTCTTCCGGGGTGAAGGCCGCTTCGGCGTTGACGGTCACCGCCGGATAGGTGCGACTGAAGCTGGTGAGGATCGTGGTCAGGGGTTCGATGCCCGGCGACGGCATGGTCACCAGGTCGACGCGTCCGGCGCGAAGGCTCTTCAACGCTTTGACCGAATCCTTGGCGTCCTCGAGGTCGCGGAGGACCACGCGGGCCGGTCCGACGAGGGTCTTGCCGGCGTCGCTGAGGACCAATCGCCTGCCGATCCGGTGGAACAGGGGTACTCCGAGTTCGCGCTCGAGGGCTGCGATCGACTGGGACAAGGAGGGCTGGGCGATCAGCAAGGTCTCGGCGGCGCGATTGATCGCACCTTCGTCGACGACCGCCAGGAAGTAGCGCAACTGACGTGCATCCATGCGTGCCCTCTTTCTTCGTGTCCGTTTTCGGGCGGTTCGTGCGCGTACGCAGGTTCGGCGGTGCGGCCGGAGCGAACGGCGTCTACCAGCGAATATACCCGCAAATTAGTCAAAACCTATAAGCCGGATCGACTTCTCGTCTTGGACACGACCCCCTGTGTGGCGGATTAATAGAGGCATCACGAAATGTGACCTGAACAACAAAGCATGGAGATACAGCAATGGCACAGCAGACGTTCAAGATCGCATCGATCCCGGCCGACGGCGTAGGCAAGGAGGTCGTCGCAGCGGGCCGACGCGTGCTCGACGTCCTCGCTGAGCAGTCCGGTGGACGCTTCGCCTTCGAGTGGGAAGAGTTCCCCTGGGGATGCGAGTACTACGAACAGACCGGAAAGATGATGGCCGACGACGGCCTTGACACGCTCCAGGCGTTCGACGCCATCTACTTCGGCGCGGTCGGCTGGGAGAACGTTCCCGACCACATCAGCCTGTGGGGTCTGCGACTGAACATCACCCAGAACTTCGACCAGTGGGCGAACGTGCGACCGGTGAAGTTCCTGCCCGGTGTGCAGTCCCCGCTGCGCAAGGCCGACGACACCGAACTCGACTGGGTCGTCGTCCGCGAGAACAGCGAAGGTGAATACGCCGGCCTCGGCGGACGCAATCTCAGCGGCCGCGGTCCCGGCAACGAGGTCGCCCTGCAGACCGCCCTGTTCACCGAGAAGGGCTGCGAACGCATCATGCGCTTCGCCTTCGACCTGGCCCGCACCCGCAAGGTGAAGAAGGTCTCGAGCGTCACCAAGTCCAACGCCCAGCAGTACGGCATGGTGCTGTGGGACGAGGTCTTCAACCGTGTCGCCGCCGACTACCCCGATGTCGCCACCGAAAGCGTGCTCGTCGACGCCATGAGCGCCAAGTTCATCCTGCACCCGGAGGACCTGTCGGTGGTCGTCGCCTCGAACCTCAATGCCGACATCCTCTCCGACCTGGGCTCGGCCCTCGCCGGTAGCCTCGGTGTGGCCTCGAGCGCGAACCTCAACCCCGAACGTCGCTTCCCGAGCATGTTCGAGCCCGTGCACGGTTCGGCCCCCGACATCGCCGGCCGCGGGATCAGCAACCCGATCGGTGCGATCGCCAGCGCCGCGCTGATGCTCGACCACTTCGGCCTGCACGAGGAGGCACGACGCGTCGAGGCCGCCATCGAAACGGCCACCGGCAGCGGTGCGCTGACCCGCGACATCGGCGGCACCGCCGACACCGAGACCGTGACCGAGGCAATCGTCACCGCCCTGCAGACCGCGCTGACCCCCGCCTGACAACGAGTCCGGCCTGCCAGCCCCCCGGCCCGGCACGACCTGCCGGGCCGGGGTTCCCACCTCCGGACCTGATCTCACCCCCGACCTCCCCTGAACTCTCACCAGAGGTACACGTCATGCAAACACCCAGCAGTGCAGCGAGTCACCCCGTCGTGACCGTAAAGAAGCCGTGGTACAGACAGCTGTACTTCTGGGTTCTGATCGCCATCGTGCTCGGCATCGCCGTCGGATGGCAGTGGCCGAGCACCGGCGAAGCCATGGAACCGATCGGCACCACCTTCATCACCGCGATGAAGATGCTGATCTGCCCGATCGTCTTCCTCACCATCGTCGGCGGGATCGGCAGCGTCGCCGATCTGAAGAAGGTCGGCCTGACGGGGATCAAAGCGCTGACCTACTTCCAGATCGGCACCATCCTCGCCATGATCAGCGGCCTGGTGGCCATCAACCTGTTCCGCCTCGGCGACGGCGTGAACGCGGACGCGTCCTCCCTCGAGACCTCCGACTCCGCCGACGCCCTGATCAAGACCGGCGAAGAAAAAGAGTGGTGGGAATTCATCACCCATCTGATCCCGGACAGTGTCGTCGGCCCCTTCGTTGAAGGCGACATCCTGCAGGTCATCTTCCTCGCCGTCATCTTCGGCGTGGCCATCAATGCGGTCGGGCAGATCGCCGCCCCCATCAGCGATGCCGTCGAGCGCTTGACCGCGGTGGTGTTCAAGGTCCTGAGCTTCATCATGAAGCTCGCCCCACTGGGCGCGTTCGGCGCCATGGCCTTCGCCATCGGCAAGTACGGTGTCTCCACGCTGACCAGCCTCGGCAGCCTGATCCTGCTGTTCTACGTGACCTCCGCGTTCTTCGTCGTCATCGTGCTCGGCTCGGTCATGGCGTACCTGCGCCTGAACATCTTCCGCATGCTCGGCTTCTTCAAGGAAGAGTTGCTGCTCATCCTGGGCACCTCCACCGCCGAACCGGCCCTGCCGGGCTTGATGCGGAAGATGGAGTACGCGGGCGTCAAGAAGACCACCGTCGGCCTGGTCGTGCCCACCGGCTACAGCTTCAACCTCGACGGTGCCGCGATCTACCTGTCCCTCGCCGCGCTGTACATCGCCCAGGCCACCAACACCGACCTGTCGATCCCGCAGCAGCTCGGCCTCCTTGGCGTCATGCTGCTCACCTCCAAGGGTGCGGCAGGTGTGGCCGGTGGCGGATTCATCGCCCTGACCGCGACGCTGAGCACCCTGGGCACCATCCCGGCGGCCGGCATCATGCTGATCTTCGGCATCGACAAGTTCATGTCCGAGTGCCGCGCCCTGGTCAACTTCATCGGCAATGCCGTGGCCACCCTGTTCGTCGCCAAGTGGAACCACGAACTCGACGTCGACCGTGCCCGCCGCGTCTTCGCCGGCGAGGTCCTGCCCCCGCCGGAGGGCGAGACCGAGAACGACTTCGACATGGAGATCCTCGAGCAGGAACCCGTGGACAAGCATCATCACCACCCGCGCCACGGCGAAACCGTCTCGGACGATCCGGCCGGCACCGATGAGGTCCGCATCGACCACGAACGCCTCGACGCCACCTCCGCGACGACCTCGCCCTCCACCCAGCGTTGACCGTCCCCACCCCCGCCGCATTCCCCACACGCACGAAAGGCCGACCTGTGAGAGTCCTGATCGCTCCCGACAAATTCAAGGGGTCGCTCACTGCAGCGCAGGTCGCCGACCATCTCGCGACCGGACTGGCCACGGCAGGAATCGACACGCACCTGCTACCGCTCGCCGACGGCGGCGATGGCAGCGTCGACGCCGCCGTGGCCGCGGGATTCACCCCGTATCCGGTGACCGTGGCGGGAGCGACCGGACTGCCGCACTACGGCCGCATCGCTCTGCGTGATGCCACCGCCGTGGTCGAAGTCGCCGGCATCTGCGGACTGGCCACCCTGCCCGGCGCCCGCACCGCCGCGCTCGATACCTCGAGCCTCGGACTCGGCCAAGCCATCGGTCACGCCTTGCGCCACGACCCGACGCGGCTGGTGCTGGCACTCGGCGGCAGCGCCAGCACCGACGGGGGCATGGGAATGCTCGCCGCTCTCGGCTTCACCTTCCACGACGTCGCCGGCCGCCAACTCCGGGTCTGCGGGCGCACCCTGCCCCAGATCCACACGATCGACTCCTCGCGCACAGTGAACCTGGCGGGGACCGAGATCGTGGTCGCCGGCGACGTCACCAACCCCCTGCTCGGACCCACCGGCACGGCCGCGGTCTACGGACCGCAAAAGGGCGCCACCGACGCCGACGTCCGGTTCCTCGACGCCGGACTCGACAACCTCGTCGACGCGTTCGTCCGCAGCGGCTACCCCCACGCCCGCGAGATCGCCAACGCACCCGGTGCGGGCAGCGCCGGCGGCATCGGCTTCGCCGCGATGCTGCTCGGGGCCCGCATGGTCTCCGGCGCGCAGTACTTCCTCGACCTGCTCGACTTCGACGCAGCGCTCACCGACGTCGATCTCGTCGTCACCGGCGAAGGCAGCATCGACGAACAGACCGAACACGGCAAACTCCTCGCCGTCCTCGCCGAACGAGCCCGCCCCCGTCCCGTCGTTGCGGTCGCCGGCCGCAACCTGCTTGCCCGACACCATTGGGACAGCGCCGGATTCCGCCACATCTACGCTCTGGGCGACTACACCGACCGAGACACCGCCGGCGACCCCCACCTGACCGGCGAACTCCTCACCCGCATCGGCCACGACATCGGCCGAACCGCAACCACCTCGAACACGAAAACCCTCGTCCGCACCGGCACCCGCTCCACCGATGTCTGAACCCCGACTCCGAACCACCGAAGAACAGCTTCCGGATCCCAAGATCACCCGCAGGGTCGT
>Ga0180216_1000184_pt1 | contig 74065 bp, 78 predicted proteins | sample eDN3rd37CBELigMG_FD_128879 | JGI IMG/M metagenome (GOLD analysis project Ga0180216, IMG submission 128879) | Enriched Miracle-Growth compost microbial communities from Emeryville, California, USA - eDNA 3rd pass 37_C BE-Lig MG (version 2)... ... | reverse complement strand
TCAATGGACTTCCATGGCAACCGAGACAAGCTTCGAGACCGATTTCTGGAAAGACGAGCAATTGCGCAAGACCTGGGACGACATCGTCCCCGGCGAACCGCGCAAGACCCTGCCCTACACGCTCACGCTGGAAGCGATCCAGAAATACTGCCGCGTGGTCGGCGACATGCACCCCCTCTACTTCGACGAGGAGTATGCGCGCAAGAGTCCCTACAAGGGCCTGATCGCGCCGCCGGCCATCCATATCCTCCTGATGTTCGCGTGCACGCCCGCCGACGACTGGATGCGCAGTCCCGGCACCGTCAACGCCGGCCAGTCGTGGAGCTACAACCTGCCCGCCCGGCCCGGCGACGTCATCCGGCTCGAGGCGCGCGCGCTCGACAAGTTCATCAAGAAGAACCGACTGTTCGTGGTGCACGACAACGTGTTCTTCAATCAGCGAGACGAAGTCATCTGCTCCGGCCGCGGCTGGACCATCCGCCCATTCTGAGGTCAATCATGAGCAACGCATTCGACACCCTGAAGCCCGGCCTGAAGGTCGAGGGCACGCCCTTTTCCCCCACCCGCGAGACCATCCGCGATTTCTGCGAAGCTTCGCTGGACTACAACCCGCTGCACTGGGACGACGAATACATGAAGGGCAATTTCGGCCGGACCAACTTCGGCGGAATCATCATGCACGGCATGAACAACTTCGGCGTCATCACCAAGATGCTGACCGACTGGCTCTATCCGCTGGGCGGCGTGCAGCGCCGGCTCGAGACGCGCTGGAAGATTCCCGTCAAGCCGGGCGACACCATCACGCCCACCGCCACGGTGTCGGCCGTGCAGGCCACGAAGAAGAGCCGCTGGGCCACGCTGGAGGTGCAGGTGGCGAACCAGCGCGGCGAAATCGTGGCCGCCGGCGAAGCCATGGTGGAGTTCCCCGAAGGACTGGGCGCGGCCTGATCGCCGGCCCAATACGATAACGACAGGAGACGGACATGGCGATGCAAACCCGACGCGCGCTTGTCATGCTGGCCTTCGCGGCGGCGGGAGCGCTTCCCGCCTTCGCCGGCGCCCAGGCTTTTCCCAACCAGCCGGTACGAATCGTCGTGCCGTTTCCTCCCGGCGGGACGACCGACATCCTGGCGCGGCAGCTGGGCGCCGAACTGCAGAAAGTCTGGGGCCAGCCGGTGGTGGTGGAGAACCGCGCCGGCGCCAGCGGCACCATCTTTTCGGAACAGCTCGCGGGCATGCAGCCCGATGGACATACGCTGATGCTGACGGCCACGCATCACGTCATCAATCCGGGCCTGTACAAGAACCTGCGCTACAACACGCGCACGGATTTCACGCCTATTGCACAAGTGGCGGCGGTGCCCAACGTGCTGGTGGTGAACCATGCCTTTCCGCCGCGCACCGTGAAGGAGCTGATCGCCTACGCCAAGCAGCATCCGGGCAAGGTCGACTTCGGTTCGGCGGGAACGGGCGGGGCCAACCACTTGTCCGGCGAACTGTTCAAATCCATGGCCGGCATCGAGATGGTCCACATCCCCTACAAGGGCGCGGCGCCGGCGCTCAACGATCTGCTGGGCGGCCAGATCCCCGTCATGTTCGACTCCGTGCCCGGCGTTTTGCAGCACATCAAGTCCGGGCGCCTGCGTGCGCTCGGCGTCACCTCGCAGAAGCGCTCGCCCGCGCTGCCCGACGTGCCCACCATCGACGAAGCCGGCGTCAAGGGCTTCGAGGCCACGGCATGGTTCGGCCTCTATGGCCCGGGGCGCATGGCGCCCGAACTCGCCCGCAAGTTGTCCGGCGATGTCCTGAAGGCGCTGGCCAGTCCCGCGCTGCGCAAGGAGTTCGCGGCCCAGGGCGCCGAGCCCGGGACCATGAGCCAGCAGGAGTTCGCCGCTTTCGTCGACGCCGAGATCACGAAGTGGTCCAAGGTCATTGCCGACGCCAACATCAAGATCGACTGATCCATCCATGCCATCCGAAGCACAAGCGGCCGCCCTGCGCGGCCAGGCCGGCGCCTTGTCGCACATCCGCGTACTCGATCTCTCCCGCATCCTCGCGGGGCCCTGGTGCACCCAGAATCTCGCCGACATGGGGGCCGAAGTCATCAAGGTGGAGCGCCCCGGCACGGGCGACGACACGCGCGCATGGGGCCCGCCCTGGGTGCGCGACGGCGAAGGCGGGGACACGGCCGATTCCACCTACTACGCGGCGGCCAACCGCGGCAAGAAATCCATCACCGTCGACATCGCCAGGGAGGCCGGCCAGGCGCTGGTGCGCGGGCTGGCGGCCAAGAGCGACGTGGTCATCGAGAACTACAAGATCGGCGATCTCAAGCGCTACGGGCTGGACTATGACACGCTGTCGCGCATCAACCCTGGCCTGGTGTATTGCTCGATCACCGGCTATGGACAGGACGGTCCCAGCGCGCACAAGCCCGGCTACGACTTCGTGTTCCAGGCCCTGGGCGGGTTGATGAGCATTACCGGGGAAAACGACGAGCTGCCTGGCGGCGGCCCGCAGAAAGTGGGCATCGCCATCGCCGACGTGATCACGGGCATGTACGCCACCATCGCCATCCTGTCGGCCTTGCAGCACCGGACGGTGTCGGGCCGGGGCCAGTACATCGACATGGCCTTGCTCGACTGCATCGTGGCGCTGGGCGGGAACCAGGTCACGGGCTACTTCGCCAACGGCAAGGTGCCGCATCGCTACGGCAATGCGCATGCCAGTCTCGTCCCCTACCAGGTATTCGCCGTGGCCGACGGCGAGATCGTCGTGGCCGTGGGCAACGACAAGCAGTGGCAGCAGTACTGCGCTGCCATCGAACGGCCGGATCTGGCCGAAGATCCGCGCTGGACGAAAGTGACCGGCCGCATCACCGGCCGCCGCGATCTCGTGCCCGAACTGGCGCGCACCATGCTTACCCGCAAGCGCGACGACTGGATCGCGCGGCTGGAGGCGCATGGCGTGCCCTGCGGCCCGATCAATGACTATGCGCAGGTCTTCCAGGACCCGCAGGTGCGCCACCGCGGGTTGCGGGTGGACATTCCCAAGGCCGACGGCGGCATCGTCTCCACCATCGCGAGCCCGCTGCGCCTGGCGGCCACCCCGCCGGTGTACGACCGGCCGCCGCCCGCGCTGGGCGATTCCACCGACGCCGTGCTGCGGGAGCTTCTGGGCTGCAGCGAAAAAGACATCGCCGCCTACCGTCGCGACGGCATCGTGTGATGCCCGCGTCCCGCCATCCCGCTTTCCGTTGAAGCCATGGACTCCGATACCTCCGCCTCCGCCGCGCCGGCCTCGCCGCTGGCCATCTTCCGCCACCACCTTTCCCGCGGCGAACTGGCCTATCAGTACGACCCGGCCAGCGGCCGGCCCGTGTTCCATCCGCGCGTAATCGGCCCGGGCACCGGCAATGACGACCTGCAATGGCGCGTCAGCGCGGGCAAGGGCACCGTCCATGCCGTCACGGTCATCAGTCCTCGAGGCGAAGCGCCCTACAACGTCGTGCTGGTCGACATGGACGAAGGCTTTCGCCTGATGAGCCGGGTCGAAGGCCTGGCGCCCGAAGAGGTCCGCATCGGACTGCGCGTGCGCATGCAGGTACACCAGCCGCAGGATGGGCAGCCTCCCTATCCGGTCTTTCGCCCGGAGGTCGCATGAATTCCCAAGCATTGAAGCGCGGCGCCTGCGCCATCGTCGGCGTGGCGGAGTCGGACCTGGGCGAAGTCGCGGCCGGGTTGTCGCCGCTGGATCTCATGGGCCAGGCGACTTCCCGCGCCCTGCGCGACTGCGGCCTGACGCTGCGCGACGTCGATGGCGTGTTCGCCACCACCTCGCAAAGCCGCATGCCCACCCTGGCGCTGTGCGAATACCTGGGCATCGCGCCGCGCTACCACGACGGCACGAATATAGGCGGATGCAGCTTCATGTCCATGGTGGCGCACGCGCAGCTGGCGATCCAGGCCGGCCTGTGCGAGGTCGCGCTGATCGCCTATGGCAGCACCCAGCGCAGCGCCGGCCGCAGCAACGTGGCCGCGCCCGACGTCAATCCCTACGAGGCCCCCTACCGGCCCATCTACACCGCCAGCTCGTACGCGCTGGCGGCCTCGCGCCACATGCACCAGTACGGCACCACGCGCGAACAGCTGGCGCAGGTCGCGGTGGCCGCGCGGCAATGGGCCCTGCTCAACCCCGTTGCGTGGGAGAGGACCCCGCTGACCGTGGACGAGGTCCTGGGCGCGCGCATGCTCAGCCATCCCCTGACCGTGCGCGACTGCTGCCTGGTCACAGACGGCGGCGGCGCGCTCATCGTGACCTCGGCCGCACGGGCGGCCACGCTGCGCAAGCCGCCCGCCTACATATTGGGCGTGGGCGAACACCTCAGCCACTACCACATCACCAGCATGCCCGACCTCACGGTCACCGGCGCCGCGCAGTCGGGCGCGGCGGCCTACGCCATGGCCGGCCTCGGGCCGCGCGACATCGACGCGGTCCAGGTCTACGATGCCTTCACCATCACCACGCTGCTGTTCCTGGAAGACCTGGGCTTCTGCCCCAAGGGCGAGGGCGGCCGCTTCGTGGCCGATGGGGCGATTGCGCCGGGCGGCAGCCTGCCCGTCAATACCAACGGCGGCGGGCTCTCGTACTGCCATCCCGGCATGTATGGCGTGTTCGTGCTGATGGAAGCGGTCAGGCAGGTGCGCGGCGAGGCCGGCGAACGGCAGGTGGCCAACTGCGAGACGGCCATCGCGCATGGCAACGGCGGCACGTTGTCGAGCCAGAGCACGGTCATTCTGGGAGGCGCGGCGGCGGCCTGAAGCGGCCGCGATGCGGCAATGGCGGAGCGCCGATTCCGCCCGGTCGCCGCCTGGTGTTCGCCAGTCCCCCCTGGCGGCTACCAGCGATAGGTGGCGGTGGCTACCACGGAGCGCGCCGGTCCGTAGTAGCAATTGCCGAATCCGCAGTTGGCGATGTAGGTCTTGCCGGCAAGATTGCGCAGGTTCAAGGCCAGGCTCCAGCGGTCGATGTCGTAGCCAAGCATGGCATCGAAGATCGTGACGGCCGGAATCTTCGCGGACGCCGTTTCGTTCTCGCCCCGGGTCGTGCCGGTATAGCGCATGCCCAGGCCCACCTTTACGCCGCTCGCGAAGCGATAGTCGCCCCATATCGACAGCCTGTGGCGGGGCACGGCGGTTGCCTGCTTGCCGATCTCGTCGGGATTGGCGCTGGCCGTGACGATGGCCCGGGGCGTGAAGCTGTAGGAAGCCGTCACGTTCAATTGGGGCGTCAGTGCGGCCGTGGGGGCAATTTTCTCCGGGCGGGCGTGGCAGTGCCGGAGCCGGTAGTCACTTCCAACAACCCGGCGACCACCATTCAGTTGGTTGCCGCGGGTGTCGGCGTTTCAGCCGTTCCGCAAACGATGATGCATGCCGAAGAGCGGATTCGCCGCCTGGCCCGCGTGCGCGTTGAAAGCATGCTGCAGGCGGTGCCGACTGCGCTGGTCTATCGCGCGAGCAGCGCGAATCATCCGCATCTGCTGCGGCTCCGGGAAGCGATGGCGGCGACGATAGAGGCGGCTTGAGGTGCCCTGCCGCGGCTTCGCCCAGACGAACGGCACTGCATCACAAGCGTTCAAGACGTCCGGCCGGGGATCCGGTGTACTCCGTGGAAGGCCGTCTCTGGCCGAGTCGGCCCTCGCTCCCCGTCTCATGGATGACACACATGCCCATCGGTTTCATCGGACTCGGCATCATGGGCCAGCCCATGGCCCTGAACCTGGCGCGCGCCTCGGTGCCGCTCGTGGTCTGGAACCGCTCGCCGGAGAAGGCCGGTCCCCTGCGGGCGGCCGGTGCGGCGGTGGCCGCCACGCCCGCGGAGGTGTTCGACTGCGCGGACACGGTCATCATGATGCTTGCCACCGAGCAGGCCATCGACGCGGCGCTTGGCCGCGACCCGGGCACGTTCGGTGTCGGCGTGGCGGGCCGCCTGGTCGTCAACATGGGAACCACCTCGCCCGCGTACTCGGCGGCGCTGGATGCCGACATCCGGGCCGCCGGCGGACGCTACCTGGAAGCGCCCGTTTCGGGCTCGCGCAAGCCTGCCGAGGCGGGCGACCTGGTCGCGATGCTGGCCGGCGCGCCCGACGACGTCGAGCGCGTCGCATCGCTGCTGGCGCCGATATGCCGCGAGCGCGTCGCCTGCGGCCAGGTGCCGGCCGCGACGCTCATGAAGCTGGCGGTCAACACCTTCCTGATCGCGATGGTCACGGGCCTGGCCGAGGCCTTTCATTTCGCGCGCGGCCATGGCCTGGACCTGCCGACGCTGGATGCCATCCTGGCAGCCGGTCCCATGTCCAGTAGCGTATCGCGCGTGAAGGGGGCCAAGCTGGTGACGAATGACTTCGAAGCCCAGGCCGCCATTGCCGATGTGCTCAAGAACAGTCGCCTGGTGGCGGAGGCGGCCCGGCGCGGCGGCTTGGCGTCGCCGTTGATCGACGTCTGCCATGCGCTGTATGCCGAGACCGCGGGGCTGGGGCTGGAGCGCGAGGACATGGTGGCGGTGGTGCGGGCCATCGAGGCGAGGACGGCCGGCCGCATCCTGGCGTCGTGACGCTTTGTCCTCAGGCCTGCGCGTTCCGCCACTGCGCCGGCGCCAGGCCATAAGCGCGCTTGAACATCCGGGACATGTGGCTTTGGTCGGCGAATCCCGCTTCGGTGGCCGCCGCGGCAAGCTCCATGCCTCCGCGCAGCAAGGCGCGTACTTTGTCCAGTTGCCGCATGGTACGGAAATGGCTCGGGCTGGTGCCGAATGCCGAGCGGAACTGGCGGGCGAGCGTCCAGCGATCCAGGCCGGCCACCCGCTCCAGTTCCGCTGCCGCGCGCCGCAGCGAGGGATCGGCGGCAATCAGGTCCCGCACCCTCGCCAATGCGGGAAGCGCCAGGGCCGCCGGTGCGGCAGGCGGGATGCCGGCATGCCGCCGCAGCAGGCGCACGACTTCCAGCATCAGGTCCAGGCTGCCGAGCTCGTCCAGTTCCTGGTCGATGTCGGACAGCCCTAGCGCGAAGAGCCTTTGCATGTGCCCGCGGCCGATGACCGGATCGGGCACGAACGGCAGCGGCTGTCCGCCCAGGGCGTCCTGCACCAGTGCCGGATCGATGTAGAGGATGCGATAGTGGAATCCCTCGGCGGTGCCGGCCGCGCCGTCGTGCATTTCGTCGGGATGCAGCACGTGCCCTTCGCCGGCCATGCAATAGCGCTGCGCGCCGCGGTAGCGGAAGGCCTGTACGCCGCGCAAGGTCATGCCGATGGCGTAGGTATCGTGGCGGTGCGGCGCGAAGGCAGGCCCGGCGAAGGCGGCGTCCAGGCGTTCGATGCCGGGAGTGCCGGATCCGCGATGCAACCGGCATGCGGGCAGGCTCTTCCCGGCAGCGGGCGGACGCAGGCCGCGCAAGGTAAGGGATGCGCCCACGCCCGACATGTCCGTTCAGCCCCGCTGGAACCGCTCGAACCGATGCAAGGCTTCGTCGATGGCCGCCTTCCATGCCGGGCGCTGCCGGGCGATCCACGTCCACTTCTGCACCAGCAGCCGGCCGGCCTGGCGATCCATTTTCAGGTCCAGGGCGGCGACGATCTCGTCGCCCACCAGGACCGGCAGCGCGAAGTAGCCCAGTACGCGCTTCTCGGGCGGCACGTAGGCCTCGAACCGGTGCTCGTAGCCGAAGAATCCCTGGAGCCGCTTGCGCTGGATGACCAGCGGATCGAAGGGCGACAGGATGTGGGTCATCGTCGATGGTGCCGCCTGGGCCGCCGCTTCCAGCCGATCCGGTTCGACCCAGTGCTGGGCCTTGGGCTGGCCTTCGATGTGCACCGGCACGAGCCGCTTTTTCCTGGCCATCGCGTCGATCTGCGCACGCACGGAGGGCTTGGCGGCCGCGTTGCCATAGCAGATGGATTCCAGGCTGACCATGCCCTGGGAGCGCAGCGCGCGTTGCAGCAGGTAGCGTGCGAAGCGTTCTTCGCCCAGCGGGCGCGGCCGCCGCTGCCAGCCGAAGTGCCGGCCGGGCAGCTCGTACGTCTTGAGCATGCCGGTGCGCCGGCTGACCGTCAGGTCGCCGACGAGGAAGGCCAGCCGCAAGGCCCGCCGCGACGGCTTGCGGCTGGCCCATGGATGGGTCTTCTCCACCAGCACCTCGTCGTCGATGTCGCGGATCGAGAGCGGCCCCTCGTCGCGGATGCGGCGCAGCAGCGCGGCGTAGTTCTTCGGATCCACGCTGTCGAACCAGCGGCTGGGATTGGCGCGGTGCTCGTCCATGGCGGCCACGAAGAACTGGTAGTCCGAGGTAGGCACGTAGGCCAAGGCGTGGGTCCAGTATTCGAAGACGTTCTTGTCCTCGGACTGCGCTTGGGCGAGGTCGGCCCGGCGATAGTCCGGGATGCGCGTCTGCAGGATGTGGTGGTGGCAGCGCTCGATCACGTGGATGGTGTCGATCTGCACATAGCCCAGGTGCTCGACGGCGCGCTGCACGGCCTGCGGCCCGCTGCCGAAGGGCGCGGGCTCGTCCAGCTTCTGGGCGCTCAGCCAGATCGAGCGGGCCTGGGACGGCGAGATGGCATAGGACGGCGACGACATGTTTCCCCGGGGATCGTGGTTTCGGCGGGAGGCGGGTCCGCCCGGATCGCTGCGGTGCCGCAGGTGGCGGCGCCGCGGGAGAAACTCTACCTGAAGATGCCGGGCCGGGCGATGAAACGGCCGGGCCCGGTCGATCATGTACCGGACGTCCCGGGCCCGGGCGCTCGCGCCGGAGCCGCCGTGGCGGGCGTCCCCGATCCCTGGTCGAAGATGCGGCGCAGCATGTCGATGGGCACAGGGAAGATGATGGTGGATGACCGGTCGTTGCTGATGTCGTACAGCGTGGAAAGAAAGCGCAGCTGCATGGCTTCGGGTGCGGCCGAAAGCGTCTGGGCCGCTTCGACCAGGCGCTGGGCCGCCTGCTGTTCGCCCTCGGCGTTGATGATGCGGGCGCGCCGGTTGCGCTCGGCCTCGGCCTGGCGCGCAATGGCGCGCACCATGCTTTCGTCGATGTCCACGTGCTTGATCTCGACATTGGCGACCTTGATGCCCCAGTCCTCGGTCTGCCGGTCCAGTATTTCCTGCAGGTCGGCATTGAGCTTGTCGCGCTCGGACAGCATTTCGTCGAGTTCGTGCTTGCCCAGGACCGAACGCAAGGTCGTCTGCGCCAGCTGGCTGGTCGCTTCCATATAGCGCTCGACCTGGATCACCGCCTTGTCCGGATCGACCACGCGGAAATACAGGACCGCGTTCACCTTCACGGACACGTTGTCGCGCGAAATGATGTCCTGGCTCGGGACGTCCAGCACGACGGTGCGCAGATCCACCCGTACCAGTTGCTGGACGAAGGGGATAAGGATGATCAGGCCCGGGCCCTTGACGCCGCTGAAGCGGCCCAGCGTGAACACCACGCCGCGTTCGTACTCGCGCAGGATCCGTATCATCGACAAAAGCACCATCACCACCAGGACGGCGAGGATGACGTAGGGAACGATGGCGATCACCATGGTGCGTGCTCCTTATCCGGCAGTGGGCGCCTGCGCCCGTACGATCAAGGTAAGTCCGTCGCGGCCGGTCACCTCTACGCCGGTGCCGGGCGCCAGCGGCCGGTCGCTGCGCGCCCGCCAGCTTTCTCCGTGGATGCGGACCTGGCCGCTGTCTCCCGACCACGACAACACAGTGCCGCTTTTCCCGATCAGCCCATTGGCGCCGGTGACGACCCGGCGCCTGTGGGCCCGTACCACCGATGCGAGAACCACCGCCAGCAGCAGGCCGCTGGCCGCCGCGGCGGCAATGACGACCGGAAGCGACAATTGGAAGCCGGGAATGTCGCCGTCGAACATGAACAGCGATCCCAGGGCAAAAATGGCGACGCCGCCTATGCCGAGGAGGCCGACCGTAGGGGTCACGGCCTCCGCCGCCATCAGTCCGATGCCAAGGAGTACGAGCCCGATGCCCGCATAGTTGATGGGCAGCAGGTTCAGCGCGAACAAACCGACCACCAGCGCCACGGCGCCCAGTACGCCTGGGAAGACGCTGCCCGGGCTCATCAGCTCGAAGATGATGCCGTAGATGCCGAGCAGCATCAGGATGTAGGCGATATTCGGGTTGGTGATGATCGCCAGGAACCGGGTCCGCCAATTGGGTTCGACCGGTACGACCTCTGCCCCTCGCGTCTCCAGTCCCACTTCCTTGCCGTTGACCTTGACGCGGCGGCCGTCGGCTTGCGCCAGCAGGTCATCGAGGTCCGCCGCCACGAGTTCGATCACATTGCGGTCCCGCGCCTCGCGCGCGGGGATGCTGGCGGACTGGCGCACCGCTTCTTCGGCCCAGTCGGCATTGCGGCCATGCATGTCGGCCAGGCTGCGAATGAATGCCACGGCATCGTTGACGGCCTTGCGGCGCATGGCGTCGGCCGCGCCCGGCTCTTCGGCGGCGGGGACCTTCCCGTGCGCGTCTTTGGTGCCGTTTCCTTCAGGACCCTTTCCGTCCCGCGACGGCGCGTCTTCTCCAGGCGAGCCGCCCATGTTCACCGGCGTGGCGGCACCCGTATTGGTACCGGGCGCCATGGCGGCCAGATGGCTGGCATAGAGCAGGTAGGTGCCCGCGCTGGCGGCCTGCGCGCCGCTGGGCGCGACATAGGCGAGGATGGGAATGGGCGAGGCCAGCATCAGGCGGATGATGTCGCGCATCGAGGTGGCCAGGCCGCCTGGCGTATCGATGCGCAGGACGATGGCGTTCGCCTTGCGCCGGGCCGCGGTCTCGAAACCGTGCTGCAGGTAGCCGGTGGTGGCCGGGCCGATGGCCCCCTGGACATCCAGCAGAATGACGGACCGCGGCGTCGCGGCCGGCTCCTGCGAGGGAGCGGCCATGGAAACGGACAGCAGCATGACGAAGGCCGCCAGAAGCCCCGTCGCCTGCCTCAGGGCTTGCTTGTTCCGCTGGTTGTGGACGTCCTGCACACGCATGGCGTCTCCTTGGCCTGGCGACATGCCGGAACGACGGCTCATTCCCCGCAGGCACTTGTCGAGCATAGGCCCGGCATACGCGAATAGCAATCCGGCCCTCGCCAGCAAGCGGCGTTCCCGGGCGTCCGCTCATGCCAGCCAGGCCGCGATGTACTGCCGCAGGAAATCCGTGAACCGGGCGATGTCCGAGTGTTGTTGTGCGTCGCCCTTCATCGTCGGTGCGGCCGCTCCATGCGACGCGATCGGACACAAATCGCCATACAGCACATTGGGTTTCGTTTCGGTACGGCGCCGAGATCTCGATCCATGGAACCAAGCCGGCGAGGATCGCGGGCTATCATTGCGAACTTCGTCCGGCTTCCCGGCTTCCTCTCATCACAATTAGGAATCGTTCGATGCGTCTTGCTCGTCCCTTCTCGCTATTCTTCCTCGCGCTGTTCGCGCTCGTCCTTGCCGCATGCTCCGGCGGCAAGCCCGAATCCTCGATCGAAGCGTTCTACCGCGCGGCCGAGAAGGGCGACGTCGAAAAAGCCACCGAGCAGATTTCCTTCGCCCAGGTCCCCGCCGCGCAAATGGTGCAGGCCAAGGGCAAGGTCCAGATGATCGTCGGCGAGATGCAGAATCGCATCAAGGCCAACGACGGCCTGGACAAGATCCAGGTGGAGGAGTCCACCGTCGACGAAGCCGGCAAGACCGCGCAGGTGCGCGTCAAGATCAAGTACAAGAACGGCAAGGACCAGGGCCAGACGCACAAGCTGGTCAATGAAGACGGCCACTGGAAGATCTTGCTGAAGTGACGAGCCATGCCCTGGCCTTGCGGTGCTGCGCGCTCGTCCTGGCGCTGCTGGCCGGCGCGCTGCGGGCGGAGGGCCTCCCCGTGCTGCCGCCCGGCGCGCGGGCCGGAGACCTGATCTTCCGCGAAGGGACCGAGGCGGTCAGCGCCGCGGTCATGGCCATCGACCGCGGCGCTTTCAGCCATGTCGGCATGCTGGTGGGCGAAGCGGGGCGGTGGCAGGTGGTGCATGCCACGCCGTCCGAAGTGCGCGGCCGGCCCGACGGCGTCGTGCTGGACCCACTGGCGTTTTTCCTCGACCCCGCGCGGTCGAAGCGCCACGCGATCTATCACATCGAAGCCGGCGATGGACAGCGGCGCAGAGCCGTCGAGCATGCGCTAGCCATGCAGGGGCGCCCGTTCCGCATCGCCGATCCGGCGGGGACCTACTGCACGGAGCTGGTATGGAAGGCCTGGAAGGATGCCGGGCTGGACCTGGACGTGCAGTTCACCGCGCTGGCGTTGCCGCTGCTGCCGGGCCGCTATCTGCTGCCGAGCGACCTGCTTGCGTCGCCGCGGCTCAGGCCGCTGGCCCCGGCCGCGCCGCCAGACCGCCCGGGGCTCCTGCGGACTCACGCCGGGCAGTAGGCTTCATGTGACGCCTTGTGCGTGGCTGCCCGTTTTCCTATTGCGCGCGCGGTTTCGAAAAGCGCGGACAGGTCCGTCCCGTTGGTTCCGGCCAGCAACTCGGACGTCACGACGGGGGCGCCGCAGTAGTCGAAGATGCCGTGGTCGATCTGCGTCCTCATCGCGCCGAAGTAGCCATGCCGCGCATAGGTGCGCAGGTCCGCGCCGCCAATCGCCGCAAGGTGGATGGGCAAGTGCTGCAGCTTTTTCTCCACCGTCGCCGTGCCGGGGTTTTCTTCATAAGCCCAGCCATTGGCGAAGACGCGATCTACCCATCCCTTGAGCAGGCCCGGCATCGACCACCAATAGACGGGGTAGGCCAGCACCAGCGCGTCGGCCCGGTCTATGCGCGCCTGTTCGGCCGCGACGTCGGCCGGCAGCGGCACCTCGCGCCGATACGCGGCCAGGTCGTGAGCGGTGAACCGCGGATCGAAGCCTTCGGCCGCGAGATCGGCAAGCTCGGCGCTGTGCCCGGGACCGGCCTGGGCGACGCCGGCCGCGATCTCGGCGGCGATCGCATGGGTGAGCGAAGACGGATCGGGATGCGAGATGACGATGAGTACATGCATGGGACGCTCCTTGGCGCAGCGCCAGGGCGCCGCTATATACCTTTGGTAGGTTACCAAAGGTAGGCTACTATTGGTACATTAGCCATGTCAACCCTATGGAGTCCGCGGGCGATGACCCAAGCCCCTTCTCGCCGCCGTCTTTCCCGCGACGAACGCTACCAGCAGCTGGTGGATGCCGCCTGGCAACTGGTGGGTGAAGAAGGCACCGAGGCGCTGACCCTCGGCCGGCTGGCCGAACGGTCGGGGGTGACCAAGCCTGTCGTGTACGACCACTTCGGCACCCGCCTGGGATTGCTGGCCGCCCTCTTCAAGGCCTTCGACGCGCGACAGAACGCCCTCATGGACGAGGCATTGCAAACCTGCGCGCCCACCCTGGAAGCCGTCGCCGGCGTGATCGCCTCGTCATACGTGGAGTGCGTACTGCGACAGGGGCGGGAAATCCCGGGCATCATCGCCGCGCTGGCCGGATCCCCGGAGCTCGAGGCGATCAAGCGAGAGCACGAAATCGCCTTCACCGAGAAATGCCGCCGCGCGCTTCTGCCCTACGCCCCGGGGCGCAGGATCGCGCCGGCGGGTTTGTGGGGAATGCTGGGAGCCGCCAATGGGCTTTCGTATGCCGCGGCGCAGGGGCAGATATCGGCCAGGCAGGCGGAAGACGAATTGCGGGCGATGATAGTCGCGATGGTCGAGCGCGGCGGAAAGGCGGGACGCGGTGGAGGCTGAGGAAGCGCCTCTCAGCGCCAATGCCCGCACACTTGGTCGATCAGTCCGCGCAGCCAGCGGTGCAGGGGGTTGTTATGCGTGCGATCGTGCCACATCTGCACCACGTTGATGGCATCCAGCGCGAGGGGCGGCTCGAATATCCGTATCGGCGCGAGATCGGTGAAGCGCTGCGCCACCCGCTCGGGCAGCGTGGCCACCAGGTCGGTTTGGGCCACGATGAACGGCACGCCCAGGAAGGTGGGCTTGGATAGCGCCACGCGCCGCTGCCGGCCGGCTTTCTGCATGGCGTTGTCCACCAGCGCGTTGTACATGGTGGCGCCTTCGGCCGGTTCGATGGCGATGTGGTCGAAGTCGCAGAAGCGGTCCAGGGAAAGCGGCCGCTCGAACAGCGGATGGTCGGCGCGCGCGATGCCCACCAGACGGTCGGAGAACAGCGGCCGGGTGCGGATGCTGTCGGGCGGCTCGGGGAAGTACGACAGTGCGAGATCGATCTCGCCGTTGCTCATGACTTCGCCCAGGCGGCGCGGGTTGGGCCCGACGATGCGCAGCGACACGCGGGGCGCCAGCCGCTGCAGTTCGCTCAGGAGACGCGGCATGACGACGAAGTCGATGTAGTCGATCACGATCATCGTCACTGTTTCCTGGGCCTGGGCCGGGTCGAAGGGCTGTTGTTCGCTCAGCAGCATGTCGACGCCGCGCAGGATCTCCTGCACCTGGGGCACGAGGCTGCGCGCCTTTTCCGTGGCGATCAGGCCGCTGTGGCACTTCACCAGCAGCGGATCGTGGAACATCACGCGCAGCTTGGACAGGGCCAGGCTCATGGACGACTGGCTCATGTCGAGCCGGTAGGCCGCGCGCGTGACGTGGCACTCGTGCATCAGCGCGTCGAACGCCACCAGCAGGTTCAAATCCACGTCCCGCAGTCGCAAGGTTTTCCTCCGGCGCAACCCGTGAATGCCGATGCGGCACGCCGGCGCGATCGCATTGCGCGGCGCACCAACGAGAAATCGATAGCGGCTATCGGCGTGGCTGATTGTAGTGGCCGATGGGCCGGCCTTTTAATAGGGGCAGCCCCTTGGGGCAAGCCCGGGGCGGCATCTGCCATCGAAGAGGAGAATGCGATGAGTCTTCCGACCATACGCGTGACGCGCGAGGAAATGCGCAAGCGGGTCGCACTGTTCAGCGAGATCAAGGGCTACGACGGCGGGCTTCCCGACAGCCGCTATCCGGGCGCCGAACGCACGCTATACAACGTGATCGGCTTCCAGCCGCCCGAGGGCGATCCTGGCCGGGTGTCGCCGGTGGGCGCGCAGGCCGCCGAGCACGCAGCCATCAAGATCAACGAGGGCTTCAACCTGGGATTCTGCGAGGCGGCGCCGGGCAAGGGCCCGATGATGCACAACCACGACACCAACGAAACCTTCATGCCCATGACCGGCCGCTGGCGCTGTTCCTGGGAAGTGGACGGCAAGGTGGAATCGTTCGAGCTCGGCCCGCGCGACGTGATCTCTTTTCCCGCCGGGGTCCAGCGCCGGTTCGAGAACATCACCCACGAAGAACCGGACCGCAAGCACTGGCTGCTGTTCGTGATCGGCGGCAATGCGCCGCAGGCCGAGTTCTCGCCGCAGGCCATGGCCGAGCTCAAGGCCAAGGGATATGTCGATGGCGACGGCCAGTATTGAATCGCCGCGCGCGTGGCTGGGCGAGCTGGAAGCGCGCTATCCGTGGCAGGCGCTGGTGGTGGACGGCCATGAATGGCGCTGGCTCGACACCGCACGGCCGGGGCCGGCGGCGGTGCTGCTGCCGGGCTCGGTGGGCGACGGCGCGATGTTCGGTCGCATCCTGCTGTCGCTGGGCGAACGCCTGCGGCTGGTGGCGGTGACCTATCCGGCGCTGTCCGATCCACACGCGCTGGCCACCGGGCTGGCGGCCGTGATGGACCGCCTGCGGTTGCCGCGCGCCACGATAGCCGGATCGTCGTTCGCCGCCTACTGGATCCAGTTCTTCGCGCTGGCGCGCCCGGAGCGCGTCCACGCGCTGCTGGTCGGCAACGGTTTCACGGACAGCTCGGACCTGGCCGGCAACCCGCTTTTCGACCGCGACTATGTGGAATCGATCGATGCGGCGTCGCTGCACGCGGAATGGCTGCGCCGGGTCCGCGCCATGCCGCCGTCGCCACTGCAGGCGCTGCAGGAGATCATGCTGGCCGAGCGCCAGTCGCCCGACAACCTGCGCGCCCGCTTCCTGGGAGTGGTGCGTGCCCACGCCTGTCCGCCGCTATCGCTCGCGCCGCGCGCCGTGACCATCCTCGACTGCGACGACGACCCGCTGATCCCGCCCGCGGCCCGCGCCCGCTTGCGTGCGGGCTATCCCGGCGCCCGCCACGTTTCCCTGCCCCGTGGCGGTCATTATCCGCATCTGCTCGATCCCGGAGAATACGAAAAGTTGCTGGTCCAGACCATGCAGTGATCGACAATCGCGACCATCACAACGATTACATGGAGACAAACGAATGAAACCTGGTCAGATAATCGCGGCTATGACGATGTCGGCCTGCGCGTTGGCGGCGCACGCCGACAGCTTCACCTTGCGCATGGGGTCGGGCCACACGACCGGCCTGACCTACGTGTCGGTCTACGACGGCTTCTTCGCCAAGGAAGTGTCCACGCGCGTCAAGGCCAGGACCGGCCATACCGTGCGTTTCATCAAGGCCTGGGGCGGCAGCGTCGCCAAGGTCGACGGCACCATCGAAGCGGTGCAAAAGGGAACCCTCGACATCGGCCTGTCGCCCATCGGCTTCGAGCAATCGCGCGCCGGGCTGCTGAACTACAGCGCCTACGTGCCATTCACGTCGCCCGACCCGATGCTGCAGCACAAGGTGGCGACGCGCATGCTCAAGGAGGTGCCCGCCCTGCAGGAAAGCATGAAACCCTACAACTGCCATGTGCTGGGCTCGATGGTGTCCGAGGCCTACGGCATCGCCAGCCGCTTCGACTGGAACAGCGCGGCCGAGCTCAAGGGCAAGCGCATCGCGCTGGCCGGCACCAACGCGCCGCTGTTCCTGCCGTTGCAAGCCGTGCCGGTCACGCTGGGCATCGGCGAGCACTACCAGGCGATGCAGAACGGCCTGGCCGACGGCAGCCTGTTCTACATATCGGGCATGGAGGCCTTCAAGCTGAAAGAGGTGGCCAAGTTCTTCAACAAGACGGGTTTCGGATCGCTCAGCACACTGGCGGCTTTCATGAACATGGACACGCGCAAGAAGCTGCCGCCGCAAGTGGTGGCCATCATCGACGAAGTGGCTGCCGAGACATCGACGCGCGTGGCCGACATCAGCAAGCGGCGCGACGAGGAAGTCGAGGCCCGGCTCAAGGCGGCGGGCATCAAGATCAATACCCTGCCGCAAGCCGAGCGGCGCCACTGGGCCGGCCTGCTCAAGGACCTTCCCGGCAAGGCGGCCAAGGAGCTCGACGGCAAGGGCTATCCCGCCACCGAGGTATTGAAGACCTACATCCGCTTCCTGGACGAGGCCGGATACAAGTTCCCGACGGACTACCCGCTGTAAGCCGGACCGGCGCGCTGTGCGCGCCTCGACGACGAGGAGATCTGGACATGAAGCTGTGTATCGACCGGCTGCTGCTGGGCCTGCACGTTGCCGGCGCCTGCCTGGTGGCGGCGCTGACGCTGGTCATCGTCTACGACGTGGGGGGGCGGTTGCTGTTGAACCGGCCCTTCGCCGGAACCGCCGAACTGGTGGGGGTGGGGCTGGTGCTGTTGACTTTCCTGCAGGCGCCTTACGTCATCCGCCAGCGCAAGCTGCTGCGCGTGACGTTCCTGCTCGACATGCTGCCTGCCACCGTGCGCAGCTGGCTCAACGCGTTTGCCTACCTGCTGGGTACCGCATTCTTCGCCGCCATGGCCCTGACCTCCTGGGAACCGGCGCTGGCCGGCTGGGCCAGCGGCGAGTTCTTCGGCAACGACGCTTTCCGGATCGCGGCCTGGCCGCTGCGCTTCGGGACGCTGGCGCTGTGGGTCGTCGCCGCGCTAGTGTGCCTGCTCTATGCCGTCGACGGCGTGCGCGGTCGCCTGGGCGACAAAGACGACCAGCTTCCCGAGTGAGGAATCCATGGCTTATGAAATGTGGGGCGGGCTGATCGCGCTTGCCGTACTCGCGGTGCTGGGCGTGCCGGTGGTGTTCGCCTTTGCCGGCGCAGCCGCCTTCGGGCTGTATTTCGCGCTCGGCGGCCTGGAACCCGCCGTGGACCTGCTGCAGCAGACGGCGCTGTCCGGCATCAAGGAATACAACTTCGTCGTCATTCCGCTATTCACGGTCATGGGCATGCTGATCGCCCACTGCGGCGCGGCCGGCGACCTGTTCAGCGTGGTCAATCGCCTGCTCAAGGGCGTGCCGGGGCGGCTGGCGGTCGCCACCGTGGGCGGGAACGCCATCTTCGCGGCCGTGACCGGGGTCGGCGTGGCGGCGGCTGCCGCGTTTAGCCATGTCGCCTACCCGACCATGCGCGATAACCGGTACAGCCGCAGCTACGCCGTCGGCTGTATCGCCGGGAGCTCCGTGCTGGGGCTGCTGATCCCGCCTTCGGTGTTCATGATCGTATGGGCCATCCTGACGGAACAGTCGGTGGGGCGCCTGTTCGCCGCCGGCGTCTTCCCTGGCATCCTGCTTGCGCTGCTTTATGCGTGCTATTGCATGGCCATGGCCAAGCTGCGGCCGGCGCTCGCGCCTGAAGGGGAGGGCGGCGCCGCGCCGCTCACGGCGGGGCAGATCGCCGGATCGCTGGGCGTGGGCCTGTTGATCGCGGTCACGCTGGGGGGGATATGGTTCGGCTATTTCACGCCGACCGAGGGCAGCGCCGTGGGCCTGCTCGGCGCCGCGATCCTGGCCCTGGCCAAGGGCATGCGCCTGCGCGGGCTCTTCAAGGCCTTCGTCGAGTCGGGGCGCACCGTCACCCCCATCATGCTGCTGCTCCTGACCGCGGTCATGTACAGCAAGCTGATCGCGCTCAACGGCATCGCGCAGCAAGTGCAGGAGACGCTGGCCTCGATGGGCCTGGGGCCCGGCGAGACCATGCTGTTCATGGTGGCCGTTTGGTTCCTGCTCGGCATGTTGATCGACAGCATTTCCATCATGCTGCTGACGGTGCCGATCTTCTGGCCGGTGGCCGCCAGCCTGGGCTTCGACCCCATCGTGTTCGCGCTGGTCGGCATCCTGGTGATCGAGGCCGGCGTGCTGACGCCGCCGTTCGGGATCGGGGTGTTCGTGGTGAAGGCGGCGATTCCGGACCGGGACATCACGGTGCGGCAGATCTTTGCCGGGGCGGCCCCCTACTGGATCCTGATCCTGGCCGTGGCGTGGCTGGTGTACGCGTGGCCGCCGCTGGCGACCTGGCTGCCGGGGAGGATGTAGGCGGGCGCATGGGCGCGTCGCGCCTTGCGCGAAACCCGCCATCTAACTAGAATCAAGAACAATTCTCATTCTTGCGCATGAGCGCCCGCGCCCGATATTCGTTCCATGTCTACGGCCCACCCCCACTCCCGGGAAATCGAGGCACTCTATAGCGACCATCACGGCTGGCTGCATGGATGGCTGCGCAAGAAGCTCGGCAATTCCTTCGACGCGGCGGATCTCGGGCAGGACACCTTCGCCCGCGTGCTCGCGGGCCGCACGCCGGGGGCGCTGGTCGAGCCGCGTGCTTACCTCACTACCGTCGCCAAGGGCATCCTGGTCAACTGGTACCGGCGCCAGGCGCTGGAACGCGCCTATCTCGATGCCCTCGCGGCGCTGCCCGAGCCGCAAGCCCCGGGCCCCGAACTGCGTTTCATCATCCTCGAAACCCTGCACGAGATCGATGCCTTGCTCGACCGCCTGCCGCCGCAGGTCAAGCGAACCTTCCTGCTGTCCCAGATCGAGGGCATGAAATACGAAGCCATCGCGCAGGCCACGGGCGTATCGCTGATCACCGTCAAGCGGCACATGAAGCAAGCGTTCTCGCACTGCCTGGCGGCGATCGAGTAGCGTGTCCGCCATGAACCGCGCCGCGCCGGGCGCGCCGATCGATCCCCGCATCCTCGACGAAGCTTCCGATTGGCTGGTGCAGCTGCACGGCGGCGGCCTGACGGACGAGGCGCGCGTCGCCTTCCAGCATTGGCGCCAGAGCGATCCGGAACACGAACGCGCCTGGGCGCGCGCCGAATCGCTGATGAACAAGCTGGGAGGCCTGCCGCCTTCGCTCGCCATGCCGTCGCTCGACCGGCCGCCGCGCAACGGCCGCCGGACCACGATCGCCGGGATGGCCGCGCTCCTGGCCACGGTGCCGGCCGGCTGGGCGGCCTGGAGCGTGGCGCGGCACGAGGGCTGGACGGCCGATCACCGGACGGCGGCGGGTGAACGGCGCGACCTGCGCCTGGCGGACGGCACCCGGCTTACCCTCAATACCGCCACCGCCATCGACGTGCGCTTCGACGCCAGGCAGCGTTTCATTTACCTGCACGCGGGCGAGATCCTGGTCCAGACCTCGCCCGATACGGCGGCGGGGCACCGCCCGTTCCGGGTCGGCACCGCCGAAGGCCGGATGGAGGCGCTCGGCACGCGCTTCACGGTCCGCCAGAACGAAGGAAGCACCGCTGTCGCCGTGCTCGAGGGCGCCGTGCGGATCGAACCGCGCCGCGGCGTGCCGGCGGTCCTGGACGCCGGGCGCCAGGCCTCGTTCAGCATCGCCGGCCTCTCTGCCGCGGCGCCGGCCGACGAGGCCGCGACCGCCTGGGTGCGAGGGATGCTGCTGGCCGATCGCATGCGATTGGCCGATTTCGCGGCCGAGATCGCGCGCTATCGCAGCGGCATCGTGCGATGCGACCCCGCCGTCGCCGACATCCCGGTCTCGGGAGCGTTCCCGATCGCGGATACCGACCGCACGCTGAGCATGCTGGTTTCCACCTATCCGGTACGGACGGTGACGCGCATGGGCGGCTACTGGATCACCGTCGTCCCGGGGGAAGGCCACCCCTAGTGGCCTGCGGCCACGCCCCTCGAGGGGCGGCACGGGCGGACCGGCGGAGCCGGATCCGCGGTGCCCTGGGCGGCGGCGTGCGTGTCGATTTTTTTCGTGGCGAGGTGATACTTTTTTCGGTTTCGGCTGGCAGACAGGGTGAAGCCTCTGCCTGACCACCGAAAGGATTTTTTCATGCCGCTTACCCGCCCGCGCCGCGCCTGGCGCCGCCTGCACCTGGCCGCCCGCAGCGCCTTGCTGGGCCTCGCGTTCGCCGCCGCGACCGGCGCCGGCCACGCCGCCGAAAGTGCTTCCGCGCCGGCGGCCAAATCCTCTTACCGCATTCCCGCCGGTCCGCTGGGTCGTACCCTCTCGGGCGTCGCCGTCGGATCCGGCATTGCGCTGTCGTTCGACCCGGCCCTGACCGAAGGCCTCACCAGCCCGGAAGTGTCGGGCAGCTACTCCGTGCAGGAGGTGCTTGCGCGGCTGCTCGAAGGCAGCGGCCTCGAGATCGTGTCCCGCGGCGACGGCACCTATACGCTCCGCAGGCAGCCGGCGGCGCATCAGCCGGGCACTGCCGGTGCGGCCACCGCGGTGCTGCCGACGGTCACGGTCACCGCCCCGCGCCCGGCCGACGACCTGCCGCCGGCGTATGCGGGCGGCCAGATCGCTACCGGCGGCCGGCTCGGCATGCTGGGCAATATCGACATCATGGACGCCCCGTTCAACATCACGAGCTATACGTCCAAGACGATCGAAGACCAGCAGGTCCACAGCGTGGCCGGCATCCTGGCGAACGACCCGTCGGTGCGCGTCAGCAGCACCACCTCGACGCACAACGAGGCCTTCCTGATACGGGGTTTCGAGATCTTCTCGCCGGACATCGCCATCAACGGTCTCTACGGGCTGCTGTCGCCCTACCGTGTGACCACGGAATACGCCGAGCGCATCGAGGTGCTCAAGGGGCCGAGTGCGCTGCTCAGCGGCATATCGCCCAACGGAAGCATAGGCGGCGGCATCAATATCGTCACCAAGCGCGCGGCCGACGAGCCGCTGACTCGATTGTCGGCGGGCTACATTTCCGACGGTCAACTGACCACGCAGGCCGACATCGGTCGCCGTTTCGGCCAGGACAAGGAGTTCGGGGTACGCGTGAACGGCGCCTATCGCGACGGCGATACGGCGATGGACGGCCAGTCGCAGCGGCTCGCGCTGGGTTCGCTCGGCCTGGATTACCGCGGCGAGCGGGTCCGCCTGTCGCTCGACGCCATCACGCAGGCCGAGCATCTCAAGGGCGGCGCCGAGTTCGGCATGCGCTTCTCCGGCGCGGTGCCCGCGGCGCCCAGCGCATCCACGGTATTCCTGCCCGGATCGTTCTCCAAGGCCTACAGCCGCACCGTGCTGGCCCACGGCGAATTCGACCTCGCGCCCGACGTCACCCTGTTCGGCAGCTACGGCGCGCTCAACGCCGATCGCTACGTGGCGCTCGGCGCGCCGTTGGCCAACGCCCAGGGCGATTTTTCCGCCGCCCTGTCGCGCGAACGGCGCTATTTCGACAACTCGTCGGGAGAGGCCGGCATCCGCGGCCGCTTCCAGACTGGCGGCGTGCGGCACCAGGCCAGCGTCAGCGTAAGCCGGTTCGAGACCGAGACCGGGTTCTCGCAAAGCATGGGCACCGCGGTGCCATCCAATATCTATGATCCGGTACCGGTGCCGCAGCCGCTGGCCGATCCACCAGGCACTCCGAAGACCGGCAATACGCGGGCGACCAGCATCGCAGTGGCCGATACCCTGTCGTTCGCCGACGACCGGGTCCTGCTGACCCTGGGGCTGCGCAGGCAGCAATTGAAAGTCGCCAACTTCAGCGCGGCGAGCGGCGCGGTGACGTCGCGCTACGACGAGAGCGCCACCACGCCGATGGCGGGGCTGGTGCTCAAGCCGCTGTCCTACCTGTCGCTATATGCCAACTACATCGAAGGCCTGACCCAAGGCCCGACCGCGCCGACCAACATCCCCGGGCTGACCAATCCCGGGCAGATGTTCGCGCCCTACAAATCCAGGCAGATCGAGACCGGTGTCAAGACGGACTTCGGCCGGACCGCGGCCACCCTGAGCCTGTTCCAGATCACGCGTCCCAACAGCGTCATCCGCGACAACACGTTCAGCATGGATGGCGAGCAGCGCAACCGTGGCGTCGAGCTCAACGTTTTCGGCGAGGCGGCGCGCGGCGTGCGGGTCCTGGGCGGCATGACGCTGATGGACGGCGAGGTCACCAAGGCCGCGACGCCCGCGCTGGAAGGCAAGACGGCGGTCGGCGTTCCCGGCTTGCAGCTCAACCTCGGCGCGGAATGGGATACGCCGTTCCTGCCCGGGCTGACGCTGACCGCGCGCGGCATCCGCACCAGTTCGCAGTACGTGGACGCGACCAATACGCAGAAGCTGCCGGGCTGGACCCGCTTCGACGTCGGCGCGCGCTATGCGACGCGGATCGGGGGCAAGGCGGTCGTGCTGCGCGCCAATATCGAAAACCTGTTCGACAAGAACTACTGGTCGGGCGTGTACGGCGGCAGCTTCGTCTCGCTGGGCAGCCCGCGTACGTTCATGCTGTCGGCGACCGTCGATTTCTAAGGCCGGGCAGTTATCGAACGTCATGGCAACCACTTCCCAACGGTTCTTCCGCGTCAGCTACCTGGTCCACAAATGGAGCAGCCTGGTATCGACGGTGTTCCTGCTCATCCTGTGCGTCACCGGACTGCCGCTGATCTTCCACGAAGAGATCGAACACTCCCTGGCGCACCACCCCGCCGAGGAGGCCGTGGCGCCGGGCGCATCGACCGCCAGCGTCGACGCCATGGTCGCCAGGGCGCTGGCGGCACGGCCAGGCGAGCATGTCGTGTCGGTGGCCTTTCCGCCGACGCAGTCCGCGGTCGTCATCGAAACCGCGCGACCCGGCGCGCCGCCGGCCGCGCCGGGCCACCGCCAGGTGTTCGACTTGCGCAGCGGCCAGCCCACCAAGCTCCTGCTGCCCGACGAGATTCCCGTGATGGCCGCGCTGCTGGAGCTGCACAAATCACTGTTCGCCGGCCTGCCCGGCACGCTGTTCATCGGCGGCATGGGCCTCCTCCTGGCGGTGGCGGTGATTACCGGCTGCATCGTCTACGCGCCCTTCATGCGCAAGCTGCCGTTCGGAACCGTGCGCGGCGATCGCACCCGCCGGATCAAGTGGCTGGACCTGCACAACCTGCTCGGCATCGTCACGGGCGCCTGGGTGCTGACCGTCGGGGTTACCGGCTTCGTCAATTCGCTGCATGATCCCATCGCCGCCCAGGTCCGCGTGGGCTTCATGGCCCTGACCGCGAGCTATCGCGACGCGCCGCCCCCCGAGCGCCTGGGCTCGATCGACGCGGCCATCGCCCGGGTCCGCCAGGCCGCGCCCGACATGGCGCTGGTGTCGGTCTGGTTTCCCGGCACGCGCTTCAGCACGCCGCACCACTACGCCGTCTTCACGCGCGGCAACACGCCCATCACGTCGCGCATGCTCAGTGCGGCGCTGATCGACGCCGAGACCGGCCGGATGATCCCCGTGCCCGACAACCCCTGGTACATCGATGCGCTGTTCGTCTCCCAGCCCCTGCATTTCGGCGACTACGGGGGGCTGCCGATGATGATCCTGTGGGCCGTGCTCGACGTGATCGCCATCATCGTGCTGGGCAGCGGCCTCTACCTGTGGCTGGGACGGTCGCGCGGCGCCGGGGCGCCGCGCAGCGAGCGCAGGCAAGCCGGCGCCGGGGCGTTGCAGGACCTGGACTTGAGTACGAACCTGGGCCGCGTGCAGACCGGGGAATCGCAATCCTCGTGGAAGATCTTCCGCATTCCCGCGTGGCTGGCCGTGGCCAGCGCCGTGGGACTGGCCTCGGCGCTGCTGGGCGATGGCGGCTGGGACGCGCTGTCGTGGGGAATGCTGGGAATACCGCTGGCGGTGATCGCCTGGGCGGTCGGGCGCCGGCGGGGCTAGCCGCCGGCGGCCTGCTCACAGGCCCAGCTCGCGCCGAGGCAGGATGCGGTCGATCAAGCCCCACTCCAAGGCTTCCTCGGCCGTCATGTAGCGATCCCGGTCCAGCGTGCGCTCGACCTCCTCGTACGAGCGCCCGCAATGCTCGGCATAGAGCTTGGTGATGCGCCGCTTCGTCTTCTGCATTTCCTCGGCGTGGATGAGGATATCCGACGCCTGGCCCTGGAAACCCCCCAGGGGCTGGTGGACGTGGATGCTTGCATTGGGCAGGGCGGCGCGGTGTCCCGGTTCGCCGGCCATCAGCAGGAAAGAGCCCATCGACCGCGCGGTGCCCATGCAAAGCGTGTGCACCGCCGGCTTGATGTACCGCATGGTGTCGTACATGGCCAGGCCGCTGGTGATCACGCCGCCGGGCGAGTTGATGTACAGATGGATCGGCTTGTCGGGGTTCTCGGCTTCCAGGAAGAGCAGTTGCGCGCAGACCAGCGACGAAACCGCGTCATTGACCTCGCCCGTCAGGAAGATGATCCGTTCGCGCAACAGGCGGGAATAAATGTCGAAAGACCGTTCTCCCCGGCTGGATTGCTCGACCACCATGGGGACGAGTTGCATCGTGTCGTGCATGAGGGCTGTCCTTGGGTTTCCGATGGATGCGTCATGCGGCATCACGCCGCGAGCATGACCGCGAAGCACGCGTCGTTCGCCGCTGCCGGCGGTTTTCCGGACAGCCGCTCGTCCGTCAGGCGGTGCACGATGCGCAAGACCGTGCGCCCTTCGTCGATGGGACGGACGGTGAACGTCACGGTGCTTTCCAGGAAAGGCGGCTCGTCCTCCCGGATCCGGTAGCGCACCTCCTCCCCCGGTACGGACGAGACCGGCTCGGGCTGCGCCAGGGCCCCGGAAGGCAGCCATCGCTCGCGCAGCTCCGGGATGTTGAGGGCCCGCCAGACCTTTTCCGGCGGAGCGTCCAGCTCGTACTCGAACTCCAGGCTGCCGGCCGCATCGCCGGTTTCGATATCGCTCATTGGTCCATGTCCTTCAGCAAGGCCTTCAGGGCGTCGACGCGCGCAGGCCAGTAATTGCGGTACTTCGCCAGCCACCGGATCAGCAGCGCCAGGCCGTCGGGATCCACTTCGTAGTTCACGAAGCGGCCCTGGCGCTCTTCGCGCACCAGTCCGGCGCCGCGCAGCACCGCCAGGTGCTGCGACATGGCGGACTGGCTGATGGCCATGCCCTCGCGCAGCGCGGAGGCGTTCATGCGGCCCATGGCCAGCTTCTCGAAGATCGCGCGTCGCGTGGGATCGGCGAGCGCCTTGAAGATTGCGTTTTCCAGCATGTCGACATATTAGCCGATACTAATGTGTCGAGCAAGATCGCCGAGATTCGCGAGTCAGGTCCGCCCGGACGTCCCGCCCGGCCCGCCGGCCAGGGCGGTACGCAGAAACCGGTCCAGCGCATTGCCGAACGCCCGCCGATCCGCCTGGCTGAACGCCGCCGGCCCGCCGGTTGCCACGCCGCTGGACCGGAGTTCCTCCAGCATGTCCCGCATGGCCAGGCGCTCCCCTATCGTCGCCTCGGTGTAGCGTTCGCCGCGCGGGTTCAGGACCGCGGCGCCCTTCTTGAGCACCTCGGCGGCCAGGGGAATGTCGCCCGTGATCACCAGATCGCCCTTTGCCGCCTGTTCGGCGATGTAGGCATCGGCCACGTCGAAGCCGCGCGGCACCTGCACCGCGTTCACCCAGCGCGACGGCGGCGTGCGCAGCATCTGGTTGGCGACCAGCGTCACGGGTACCTCGCAGCGATCGGCGGCGCGGAACAGGATGTCCTTGACGACGGCGGGGCAGGCGTCGGCGTCTACCCAGATGCGAAGGGGGAGCGAGGAATGAGGCATGGCCAGCATTGTAGAACCCGGCGTCGCAGGCCTGGTGGCGTTTCAAGCCAGCGCGTCGAGTTCGCGCAGCCGCCCTCGCCAGGCCGGTTCGACCGAGGGATTACATACGAAAGCAGGCACGACGCCGTCCAGGATGCCTTCGACGTTTTCTACGCAGGCCGGGGCGAACGAGGCGAACAGTTCCTGCGTGTGCCCAACCATGTGTGGCGTGAGGATGGCGTTGTCCAGCTCCCGCAAGGGACTGTCGACGGGAAGCGGCTCGACGGTGAAGGTGTCCAGCGCGGCTCCGGCAATGATCCGGCTGCGCAGCGCCTCGTACACGGCCTGCTCATCCACGCATCCGCCGCGGGCGGTGTTGATCAAATAGGCATTGCGCTTCATTTTTCGTAGTTCGGCCGGGCCGATCAGGTTCCGCGACTGGTCCGTCAAGGTCGCATGCACGCTGACGATGTCGCTGATGGCCAGCAACTCGTCCAGGTCCACGAGGCGGACGCCGCCCGGGATCCGGGACGCCTGCGTGCCGGGGCTGCAAGCCACGATGTCGACGCTCCAGCCCTGCAAACGCTGGATCACGCCGCGCGCGATGCGCCCCAGGCCGATGAGCCCGATGGTCTTCCCCTTGAGCATGCGCGCCCGCAATACCGGCGGGCGGGGCGCGCAGGTGCGCAGCAGTTCTTCGGTACCCCGCAGGTCGTAGGCCAGGTTCAGCATCAGCATCACGGTGGCTTCGGCCATGCTCTGGAAGTTCTCCGGCGTGGCGCCGTTGGCCACCAGGATGCCCCGGCGAGTCGCGGCCGGCAGGTCGAGCGAGTCGAGGCCGATCGACGCGTACACGATGCCCCGGAGACGCGGTGCGGCGTCGAGCACGTGCTGGTCCACGACGACGCGCGAACTGGCAACGATCACGTCGGTATCGGCGAAGTAGCGATGCATGTCCCGTGGTTCAAAAACCGTCTTGCGGCCGGGGACCGCGGCGGGCCCGCGAACGACCCGGTGGCCGCGTGCGCTCAGGATGTCCGCGGCGGCATCCAGCGCCGGGTCGAGGACGAAGTCGGATGCGATTAGGATGGTGGCGGGTTCTGGCATGAAAGGCTCGAGGTCGGGGAGGCTCACGACGACAATTGCGCGAAGATGGCGTACAGGGCGGGTTGTTCTTCGAACCCGATGCCGGGGGCCGCGGGCAGGTTGACGCGGCCGTCCACGACGGCGATCTCGTTGCTGAAGCCTCCGAACGGACCGAACAGGCCGGGATAGGATTCCGCGCCGCCCAGCCCCAGGCCGGCGGCCACGTGCAGCGACATCATGTTGCCGCCGTGCGGAACGATGTGCTCGAGCGGCACTCCCTGGAGCACGGACGTCTGGACGATGCGGTGGAATTCGCCGGCGCCATAGGCCAATGGCGGATCGGGCTGTAGTACCACCCGGTCAGCCGCCGGCCCGTAGCGCAGGAAGTTGTGTACCTCCTGCGCGCAGAACAGGTTCTCGCCGCCCGCGACCCGCCCCGGATAGGCTTCGCTGACCGCTCGATAGGTTTCCAGATCCCCCGGCTCGCACGGTTCTTCCAGCCAACGCAGGCCGTAGGGAGCGATGGCTGCCGCGAAGGCCAATGCCTGCTGGCGATCAAAGGCGCAGCTCGCATCCAGCGCCAGGTGGCTTCCGTCGGGAAGCAAGGCCAGCGCGTGTTCGATGCGGCGCAGGTCGTCCGCGAGCCGGAGTCCGCCCGTCTTGATCTTGACCGCCGTATAGCCCATGTCGAGGTAGCCGCGAATCTCCGCGTCCAGCTTCTCCAGGTCGTTGCCGGATTGGTAGAAGCCCCCCCCGGCGTAGCAGGCCAGTGTCCGTGGCAACGAAGCGTCCGGCAGGCCGAACCTCTCCGCGAGCACTTGGTACAGCGGCCGACCCGAGAGCTTGCCCACGATGTCCCAGAGCGCCAGTTCCAGCGTGCCGACCGCCATCGAACGCTCTGAGTCGGCGCCCGCCTTCTCGCGCCGCAGGAGCATCCGGACGGCCTGCAGCGGGTCGGGCAGTCCGCTGGCCGGGTCGATCCATTCCGCCGCCGGCGCCTTCATCAGGCGTGGGATGAAGCGTTCCCGCAACGGGCCGCCGCATGCGTAGCGGCCGAACGAGTTGAATGCGTAGCCCACCACGCGCCGTCCGTCGCGGAACTGATCCGTGATGACGGCTACGACGGTGGCCGTCATCTCGCTGAAGTCCACCCGGGCATTCTTCAGCTCGGTAAGGATGGGAACGGTTCTCTCGACGATGTCCAGGATTCTCATTGCAGTGTCGCTCCAGGCTGGTTCATTCAATTCAGCATCACGCCCGTACGCTTGACGATGTCTCCCCATTTGGCGTGCTCGGACCGGATGAAGGCTCCGAATGCCTGGGGCGTGTCGTGAACCGGGATGCTTCCGGTCCGCGCGATCTGCGCGCGCACCTCCGGCAGGTCCAGCACCTCTCGTATCGTCCGGTTCAATGTCTGCAGCACGGGCTGCGGCGTGGCGGCGGGCGCCATGATTCCGTACCAGGCGTAGGCCTCGTAGCCCGGCACGCCCGCCTCCTGCAGCGTCGGCACCTCGGGAAGCAAGGCCGACCGTTGCGACCCTGTCACGGCCAATGGGCGCAGCCGGCCGATCGCCAGGTTGGGCAGTGCGGCCACCATGCTGTCGATCGCGAAATCGACCTGGCCGGCCATCAGGTCGGTGGCCATCGGCGCCTGGCCCCGATAGGGCACGTGAAGCGCTTTCACCCCCGCGAGCGATTCCAGCAGAGCCCCCGCCAGATGCTGGGGCGTGCCATTGCCGGACGAGCCGTAGGAGTACTTGCCGGGGTTCGACTTGAGCGATTCAAGGAAGGACTTGGCGTCGCGCGCGGGATTCGCGGCGTTGACCAGCAGCACCATCGGTACGGAAGCCACCTGTACGACGGGCACCAGATCCCGCAAGGGGTCGTAGGGCAGTTTCTTGAACAGCCACGGGCTGATGGCCAGCGGGCCACTGGCCGACAGCAGCAATGAATGGCCATCCGGCTTGGCCCTGGCCACGTGATCGGTGCCTATCGTGCCGCCAGCCCCCGCCCGCGCGTCCACGATGACGGGCTGGCCCAGCCGGGCCTGGAGCGGCGCGGCGATGAGACGGGCAAGAATGTCCGACGGTCCTCCCACGGGGTACTGGATGACGAGGGTGATCGGCTTGGAAGGGAACGTTTCGGCGCGCGCCCCGGCGCAAGCCAGCAGGCCGGCGAAGAGTGCGATCGAGAGCGCCAGGGACCCGGCCGCCCGCCGGGTGGTCGCGCGCTTGCGCGAGGACGGAATCCCGTGAGGTGGGTTCCGGGTCAAGGTCGTGTTCACTTGTCTTCTCCTGTAATGGTTTTGATTGTGTTCACAGCGCTTCGATGGAGAACGCCACCTCCGCCAGGGCGCGGTGCAGCGCCACCTGCCGGGTGGCGTCCAAGGGCATCAGCGGAGGCCGCAGCCGGTTCCACCCGGCGTCGCCTGTCGCCGCGGCGACGGCGCACTTCATGGCCGCGATCAGCGGATAGGAGGCGAAGCGGGCGCGTACGGCGTTCAGCGCTTCCTGCCGCGCCTGCGCCTCGGGGTCCCGCCACGTTTCGTACAGGTGCACGATCGCCCGGGGATTGACGTTGGCCGTGGCGGAGATGCAGCCCGCTCCTCCGGCACGCAAGGTGTCGAGCAGGATGGTCTCGGTACCGGCAAAGACGTCGAAGCCGGAGTCGCGGAACCGTTCGATGGTGCGGGCCGTGTAGTCCCAATCGCCGCCGGTGTCCTTCATGCCCGCCACGGCACCGGGATAGCGACGAAGCAGGCGCTCGATCAGCGCATGCGAGAAGCCGACCTTCGAGACGGCCGGAATGTGGTACAGGTAGACACGCAGACGGGAGTCGCCGACCCGTTCGATCAATTCGCTGAAGAACGCGAACAACCCGTCGTCGGTTATCTCCTTGTAGTAGAACGGCGGCAGGAGCAACACGCCGGCGCATCCGGCGCGTACCGCGAGCCGCGTCAGCGTTACCGCGTCCGCCAGGGAACAACTGCCCGTTCCCGGCAGCATGTGCTCCGCGGGTATGCCCGCGCCCGCGGCGGCTTCCAGCAGGGCGATGCGTTCGTCGACGGACAGGGAATTGCCTTCGGAATTGGTGCCGAACATGGCCAGGCCGCATTCCTGCCTGGTCAGCCACTGGCATAGCCGCACGAAACGCGCCGGATCGGGCTTCAGGTCGGCATCGAACGGCGTGAGCACGGGCGCCAGGACGCCTCGCAGCCGGTGATGTTCTTGTCGGGTCACTCGGTGTCTCCCCAGGAAAATGGCCAGATTCTGCGAGGAAACGCCCGGGGGCGCGTTGCGGCTTCGAGCGGGATGCTTGCGAAAATCGCAATGAATCCAGTGAAAGCCCGGGTGCCTGGCCTCCTTGGTCCGGGCGATACTTTCATCTCCGCACGTGTTGAGGATTTTGCAAAGATGATCGATCTCGTCAGCCTCAAGGACTTTCTCGTGCTGTGCCAGATGAAGAGCTTCAGCCGTGCCGCCGAGCGTTGCCATGTCTCGGTATCCGGGCTCAGCCGCCGCATCCAGGGACTGGAGCAGTGGGCGGGTACGCCCTTGCTGGTTCGCGGCAAATCGGCGGTGGAGCCCACCGACGCCGGCCGGCGCTTGCATGCCACCGCTACCGAAGTCGTCTATGCCCTGGAAGGCCTGCGGAAATCGTTCCGGCATGACGCCCTCGACCGGCAGCAGCGCATCCGCTTCAGTGCCCCGCACATCATGTCGGCGGTCTTCTTCGCCGACTGGATTCCACGCCTGCACAGCGATTTCCGCAGCGCAAGGTTCAGCGTCGAATCCGACAATCTGCTTGCCTGCCTGACCATGCTGGATGAGGGCAGCGCCGATTATGTGGTCGCGCTAATCGATGAAGGCGACGCGGTGTGCCGCAGGGTGGGCTTGTCGGCTGACGACGCCGATCATCAGATGCTCGAACTCGGCGCGGAGCGATTGGTGCCCGTCTGCGTGCCCAACGCCGCCGGGGCGCCTGCGTACGACCTGCGGCAGGCCGGGTCCCAGCCGGTCTCCTTCCTGGGGTACGCGGAAGAGTGCCACCTGGGTTGGTCCCTCCAGACCTTGCTGCAGCGACATGCCCTGAAGCTGCACCAGGTCCACGAAGCCAGCCTGACCGACGGGTTGCGCCATATGGCGCTCTCCGGGCTGGGGGTGGCCTGGCTGCCTGAAACGCTGGTGCGGGAAGATTTCAGCGCCAAGCGCCTGGTGCGGGCCGCCGGGCCGACCCTGGAAGTACCGCTGCGCTGCGTCCTGCTTCGGCGTTCAGCGCCCTTGTCGGAACAGGCGCATCGCCTTTGGGAATACCTGCACGAGCTCAAGCTGGGCAGCATGCAGCATTCACCGGAGATGCTGGCGGGTTGACGAACGCCGGGGACTGGACGCTATTTCCCGATGCAGAACCGCGAAAAAATCACCCCCAGCAAATCGTCGCTGCTGAACTCCCCGGTAATCGACGTCAACGCCTCGTGCGACAGCCTCAGTTCTTCCGCGAACAAATCCAGCACCCGGTCGCTTTGCGCCGCGTGTTCCGCCGCCAGCTCCAGGTGATTCGCGGTCGCCAGCAATGCGTGGATATGCCGCTCGCGCGCCAGGTAGGGCGATTCCGCCGAGGGATTCCATCCCGCGATGGCCAGCAGCTCGCGCTTCAAGTCATCCAGGCCCTGCCCCGTCTTGGCCGATACGTGCAGCCGCTTGGCGCCCGCGGCCTGGGGCTGCTCCACGTGGCCGCCCTCGACCAGGTCCATCTTGTTGACGACTTCCAGCACCGGCGTGCGCGGCGGCAGCCGGGAGGTGATGGCGGCATCGAGCTCGGGCCCCGGCCGGGTCGCATCGATCAGGTGCACGATGACGTCGGCCTTGCCGATCTCGGCCCAGGTGCGCTCGATGCCGATGCGCTCCACCGCATCCTCGGTCTCGCGCAGGCCGGCGGTATCGACCACGTGCAGCGGCACGCCGTCGATGTCGATCTGCTGCACCACCTTGTCGCGCGTGGTGCCCGCGATGGGCGTGACGATGGCGGCATCGAAGCCGGCCAGCGCATTGAGCAGGCTGGATTTGCCGACGTTGGGCTGGCCGGCCAGCACCACGTGCAGCCCTTCGCGCAGGATGGCGCCCTGCCGCGCCTGGGACAGCAGCCGGGCCAGGTCGGCCTGGATCGCGGCCAGGGTTTCGCGGGCCTGGTACTTTTCCAGGAACTCGATTTCTTCCTCGGGAAAGTCCAGCGTCGCCTCGACCAGCATGCGCAGGTGCACGATGCGGTCGGCCAGGCCATGGACCTCCGACGAGAAGGCCCCCGTCATCGAGGCCGCCGCGCTGCGGGCCGCGGCTTCCGACGAGGCGTCGATCAGGTCGGCCACGGCCTCGGCCTGGGCCAGGTCCATGCGGTCGTTCAGGAAGGCGCGGCGCGTGAATTCCCCCGGCTGGGCCAGGCGCATGCCCATCTCCGCGCCCGCCTGCAGGCAGCGCGCGAGCAGCCGCCGCAGCACCACCGGGCCGCCATGCCCCTGCAATTCGAGCACGTGTTCGCCGGTATAGGAATGCGGCGCCGGAAAGGACAGCGCGATGCCTTCATCGATGATGCCGCCGTCGGCATCGCGGAAAGGCAGGTAGTGCGCATGCCGAGGAACCAGGGTGCGGCCGAGCAAGGCCTGCATCAACGCATCCAGCGGCTGGCGCGCCGAGACACGGACGACCCCGATCCCGCCGCGTCCGGCGGCCGTGGCAACGGCGGCGATGGGGTCCTGGTCGGAGATCTTCGTGGACATGCGTAGGAAGCGGTCCTGGCAGGGGTTACCCGCACTGTAAAACAAAAACAAAAGGCCGCTCCGGTTGCCCGAAACGGCCGTGGGGGAAGCCTACCCCGCGCGGCAGGAGGATCCGCGGTGCCCTGGATCTAGTACGGCTTTCTTGGATAGTGGCACGGTTGCTACCGCTGGCAGCCAGCGAAGCACAGGTGCCCCGCCCCAAGATAACGGTACCAGACCCAGGATGCGGTGGATCCGGCGCCGCCGGTCCACTCGCATCCCCCTCTTGAGGGGGACGCGCGCAGCGCGGAGGGGGCGGGCCTACTTCGTCGCCTGCCTGGTAACCACCCATTGCTGGGCGATCGACAGGACGTTGTTCACCACCCAGTACAGCACCAGGCCCGCGGGAAAGAAGAACATCATGCCGCCGAACACCAGGGGCATGATCATCATGACCTTGGCCTGCACGGGATCGGGCGGCGTGGGGTTGAGCTTCATCTGCAGGAACATGGTGGCCATCATCAGCGCCGGCAGGATGAACCACGGATCGGGCGAGGCCAGGTCGTGCACCCACAGGATCCACGGCGCGTTGCGCATTTCCACGCTGGCCAGCAGCACCCAGTACAGCGCGATGAACACGGGCACCTGCACGATCATCGGCAGGCAGCCGCCGATCGGGTTGATCTTCTCGGTGCGGTACAGCTCCATCATCGCCATGTTGAGCTTCTGGCGGTCGTCGCCGAACTTCTCCTTGAGCGCCTGCATGCGCGGGGCGACCTTCTTCATCCGCGCCATCGACTTGTAGCCGGCGGCCGACAGCGGGAAGAACACCGCCTTGATGATGACGGTCAGCGCGACGATGGTCCAGCCCCAGTTGCCCAGCATTTTGTGCAGCCAGGTCATCAGCAGGAACAGCGGCTTGGCGATGATGGTCAGCCAGCCGTAGTCCACCACCAGGTCCAGGCCCTGGGCCACGGCTGCCATGGCGGACTGGTCCTGCGGGCCGATCCACAGCTTGGCGTCCACGGTGTTGCCCGTTCCGGGGGCCAGCGTGCCGACCGGCTCGATGGCGCGCACGGCGTACAGGTTGGCGCCGACCTTGGACATGTCGTAGGTGCGGGCCACGCCTTCGGGCGGCACCCACGCCACGGCGAAGTAGTGCTGGATCATGCCCAGCCAGCCGTCGTTGGCCGACTTGGTGAACGAGGCCTTGCCCTTTTCGATGTCGGAGAAGCTGACCTTCTGGAACTTGCCTTCGGCCGTGTAGACCGCGGGGCCGGTGAAGGTGCTGTAGAAGTGGCTTTCGCCGGGCGGCTTGTTGCCGTCGCGGGTCAGCTGGAAATAGAGCGAGGGCGAGACCGGCTCGGTACCCACGTTCGCCAGGTTGTGGCGCACGTCGATGGCGTACTGGCCCTTGTGCAGCGTGTAGGTCTTGGTGACCTTGACGCCCGCGCTTTCGGCCTCGAACGAGATCTCCAGCTTGTCCCCGTTCAGCTCGCGCGCCGGCGTGGTGACGCGGAAGGGCGTGCGGTGCGTGGGGTACGAAGCGCCGTTGGGCGCGCCGATGACGCCGCTCTGCGCCAGGTAGACGCGCTGGGCGGAATCGTCCAGCAGCACGGTCGGGCGGTCGCGGTCTTCGATGTCGGCGTGCTTGAGCAGCTCGGCCTTGACGATCTGGGCGCCCACGGTATCGAAGGTCAGGCGCAGCACGTCGGTGGTGACGACGACTTTCTCGGCGGGGGCCGCCTGCTGGGCTTGCTGGGCCTGCGGAGCGCTGCCGGGAACGGCGTCGGTGCCTGCGGCGGGCGCGCCGGCCGGCGCGGCCGTCGGTACGCCCGCCTGGTCAGGCGGATTCTGCGGAGCCTGGGTGGTCGCCGTCTTGGCCGGCGTGGAGCCGAACATCGAGGGATGTCCGTTGTACTTCTGCCAGCCATCCCACAAGAAAAGCAGGGAGAGCGAGAAGATCATCCAGAGGATGGTGCGTTGCATGTCCATGGACGGATAGTTCCAGTCGTCGTCGCGGCAAAGTCCGCTAGTGTAGCTGAGGCTCCCCCCTACGCGCTGACGCGCAAGGAAGGCCCACCCCCTGGCGGCCTGCGGCCGCTCCCCCTCAAAGGGGGCGATGCGAGCGGACTGGCGGAGCCAGATCCGCCGCATCCTGGGTCTAAAGGAGTAGGGGCAGTGGGTTCTGTTTGATTCTCCATATGGGCAGGATATCTGCCATTTCACTCCCTACCGTTCAGACCGCATCCAAAACGCCAGTCGTCGCCAGCCTGGTTTTACCCCGGGGCACAGCGGATCGGGCTTTGCCGGTCCGCCGGTGCCGCCCCCTGGGGGGCGCGCGTCAGCGCGTAGGGGGGGGACCATGTCCAGTCCGCCGTTTGCATAGGGGTGGCAGCGGCAGATGCGGCGCAATCCCAGATAGGTGCCGACGGCGGGGCCGTGGCGGTCGATGGCTTCCATGGCGTAGGCGGAACACGTCGGGGTGAAGCGGCAGGACTGGCCGATCCAGGGGCTCAGGAAATACCGGTAGAAACGGATGGGCCAGATCAGCAGGCGGCGCGGCAGGGTCGAGCCGGCCGGCAGCGGGTTGCTATGGTTTTCCGTCACGATGGGCCCCTGTTGCGGGAAACCGTCCCGCTTGCGACCGCCTTCCGGATCCGGAGGCGGGCTGCCCGGTGTGCCGTCCGCCTAGGCGGGCCGGTGGTCGTGCGCCTTGATCGCGCGGGCCAGGTGGCTGTCGATTTCCTGCCGGGCCTGGCGCTTGAGCGAAGTCAGCGAACATTGAGGAATGCGGGCATGCAATCTCAAGACATAATCGCCGGCCGGCAGTTCCGCGCGCCGCAGCCGGAAGGCTTCGCGCGCCACGCGTTTCAGGGCGGCGCGGCTGACCGAGAGCGGGGCGAAGCGCTTGCCTACCACCAGGCCCAGCCGGGGCTGGGCCGAGGGCGCCACGCTCAAAACAAAAAGCGCCCCTTTCGCAAGGCGGCGCCCTTTCAGCGCAGGGGCGAATTCCGCCGGACTGCGCAACCGCGCGGTGCCGGGAAACGACGCGCGCAGGTTCAACGGTGTAACGCTACGACGCCGGCTGCCCCGCCGGCGGAACCGGCCGGAACGACGGCCGGCACGGCCGTCAGATGGCCAGGCGCTTGCGGCCCTTGGCGCGGCGGGCGTTGATGACGGCGCGGCCGCCACGGGTCTTCATGCGCACGCGGAAACCGTGGGTGCGCTTGCGACGGGTGACGGAAGGTTGATAGGTACGTTTCATGACGGTTCCTGCTGAGTTCCGGTATGGGTATGAAAGCCGCCCCGGAAGCTTGCGCAATCCCGGCCTGCCCGTAAGCCCGGCGCAGCCGGCACCTGTCCTTGTAAAAAGGACTGCGCGCGCATGCCCGGCATGTATCAGAGCGGAAAGACTGCCAACCCAGGGTCTTGGATCAGTCCGAATTTCGTCCTGAAATTCGGAAAGCCCTCCATACTGTCAAATAAATCCAATGTTGTCAATCAGTTAGCGCTACCCAGCGGATGGGTTCCCCTGTCGCGCCTGTGGATAACTCGCGCCCGGAGGAGTAGAATTGGTGGTTTCGGGACCGGCCTATAGAACATCCTCCGCACCCCCTGTCCTGTGTGGGTGCACCGGTCTTTTTAGCGAGATTCATGGAAGATTTTTGGCAAAACTGCGCCCGGACGCTGGAGCAGGAACTCACTCCTCAGCAATACAGCGCCTGGATACGCCCCCTTGTACCGCTTGCCTTCGACGAGGCTGAATCGGTGCTTCGGGTCGCGGCGCCCAATCGTTTCAAGCTGGACTGGGTGCGCAGCAATTTTTCCGGCCGTATCGAATCTCTCGCGGCGCAGTGGTTCCAGCGCCCGGTGCAGGTGAAGTTCGAACTGGATGCGCCGCGCATGGCCGTGCCATTGCGTCCGCCCGCCCCGCCGGCGGCGCCGGCCGACAACGGCAATGGCCACGGCGCCAACGGGCATGCCGCACCGCGTCCGTCCGCGCAGATTCCCCCTGGCTTTCCCGGCGACCCGGTCTCCACCGCGCAGTCGGCCGCCGCCCGAGCGGCCCAGAAGGCGTCCGAGTCGCCCCGTCCCGCCCCGCGTGCCCCCAAGGCCGAGGCGAGCGAGGCCACCGGCATCTACGAGCGCTCGCGGCTGAACGTCGAGCTCACGTTCGAGAATTTCGTCACCGGCAAGGCCAATCAGCTGGCCCGCGCCGCCGCCCTCCAGGTGGCCGAGAACCCCGGCACCTCGTACAACCCGCTGTTCCTCTACGGCGGCGTGGGGCTGGGCAAGACCCACCTGATCCATGCCATCGGCAATTCCATGATGGCCGAGAACGCCGCCGCCCGCGTGCGCTACATCCACGCCGAGCAGTTCGTGTCGGACGTGGTCAAATCCTACCAGCGCAAGGCCTTCGACGATTTCAAGCGCTACTACCATTCGCTCGACCTGCTGCTGATCGACGACATCCAGTTTTTCTCGGGCAAAAACCGCACGCAGGAAGAATTCTTCTATGCCTTCGAGGCCCTGGTGGCGCTGCGCAAGCAGATCATCATCACCAGCGACACCTATCCGAAGGAACTGTCCGGCATCGACGACCGGCTCATCTCCCGCTTCGATTCGGGCCTGACCTGCGCGATCGAGCCGCCCGAGCTGGAAATGCGGGTGGCCATCCTGCTGAAGAAGGCGGAAACCGAGGGCGTGCACCTGCCCGAAGAGGTGGCCTTCTTCATCGCCAAGCACCTGCGCAGCAACGTGCGCGAGCTCGAAGGCGCGTTGCGCAAGGTCCTGGCCTATGCCAAGTTCCACGGCCGGTCTATTACCGTGGACGTGTGCAAGGACGCCCTGAAGGACCTGCTGTCGGTGTCCAACGGCCAGATCACGGTCGAGAACATCCAGAAGACCGTCGCCGACTTCTACAAGATCAAGGTCGCGGACATGTACTCCAAGCGGCGGCCGGCCAACATCGCCTTGCCGCGCCAGATTGCCATGTACCTGGCCAAGGAGCTCACCCAGAAGAGCCTGCCCGAGATCGGCGAGCTCTTCGGCGGACGCGACCACACCACGGTGCTGCACGCGGTGCGCAAGATCTCCGAATCGCGCGCCAAGCAGGCCGAGCTGAATCATTCGCTGCACGTGCTCGAGCAAACCTTGAAAGGATGACGAACCGACGACGAATCTCAGCCGGGACCTGTGCATTGGATTGTGGACAAGCCTTGGGGCATTTCCGGACAACTCGACGCCTTTTTTTTCGATCGAAGGTTGTTCATGGTTATGCGATATGCTCCACCCGGTTCTCCACCATCCAAAAAACTGGACAAGTTCTTGATTTATAATGTTTTTTTGAAGAAGTTCCAGTTATTCACAGGGTCCTATTAACTACCAACCCAAAGAAGGATTGGATATGCAATTGGTCAAAGCCTCACGCGACGCGTTGCTCAAGCCGCTCGCGACCGTTTCAGGCATCGTGGAACGGCGGCACACCCTGCCCATCCTCGCCAACATCCTGTTGCGCAAGGAAGGCAACCGCGTGTCGTTCGTTTCTACCGACATCGAGGTTCAGATCACCACCCATGCCGATTTCGGCGTGGGTGATGCGTCTGAATCCACCACGGTGGCAGCTCGCAAACTGCTCGACATCCTGCGCGCCCTTCCCGATACCGGCGACGTGGCCTTATCGCTGGCCAACAAGAAGCTGTCGGTCCAGTCCGGCAAGAGCCGCTTCGCGCTGCAGACCCTGGCGGCCGAAGAGTTCCCGACCGTGGCGCAGCCCGCTTCGTGGAACGCCTCGCTCACGATGACGCAGAAGTCGTTCAAGCACCTCCTGAACATGGTCCATTTCGCGATGGCCCAGCAGGACATCCGCTACTACCTGAACGGCATGCTGCTGGTCCTGGACGGCAACAACGTGCGCTGCGTGGCCACCGACGGCCACCGCCTGGCCTATTGCGCGGTCGCCATCGACGCGGACGCGCCCAAGCAGGAAGTCATCGTTCCGCGCAAGACCGTGCTGGAACTGCTGCGCCTGCTGGAGGACAGCGAAGATCCCATCGAGATCTCGGTCGCGGCCAACCAGATCAAGTTCGTGTTCGGCGACGTGGAGCTGATCTCCAAGCTGGTCGAAGGCAAGTTCCCCGATTACCAGCGGGTCATCCCGCAGGGCTATACCAAGCATTTCCCGATAGCCCGCGAAGCGTTGCAGCGCAGCCTGCAGCGCGCGGCCATCCTGACCACCGACAAGTTCAAGGGTGTGCGGATGCAGATGGCCGATCACGTGCTCAAGATTTCCGCCAGCAACGCAGAGCAGGAAGAGGCCCAGGAAGAACTCGAGATCGACTTCGGTTTCGATCCCCTGGACATCGGTTTCAACGTGAGCTACCTGCTCGACGTGCTGGGCAACCTGAAGGCGGAGACGGTGCAGTGGAGCGTGGGCGATGCCAACTCCTCGGCGCTGATCACCCTGCCCGACAACGCGGACTTCAAATATGTCGTGATGCCGATGAGGATTTGACCCCCCCTACGCGCAAGGGAAGCCCACCCCTCGCGCTGCGCGCGCCCCCTCGAGGGGGGCGGCCGTAGGCCGCAAGGGGGTGGGCCCTTCAACGCTTTAGTTTTTCCTGCAGGGCGGTGGTATGCGCCCGCGCAGAGTGGATGGTTGCAAACTTATGGTCGAACAGAACACCGCGCCCGATACGGGCGAGATCGATACTAGCCTCGCTGCCAATACGGTGGTGGACGCCCCCGTGTCCGCGTCGTCGGACTCCTACGGCGCCGACTCCATCAAGATGCTGAAGGGGCTGGAGGCCGTGCGCAAGCGGCCGGGCATGTACATCGGCGATACGTCCGATGGGACAGGCCTGCACCACATGGTGTTCGAGGTGGTCGACAATGCCATCGACGAAGCGCTGGCGGGCTATTGCGACGAGATCGTCGTCACCATACACACCGATAATTCCATTTCGGTGACAGACAACGGACGCGGGATTCCCACCGACGTGCACAAGGACGACGAGTTCCAGCGCAGCGCCGCGGAAATCGTCATGACCGAACTGCACGCCGGCGGCAAGTTCGACCAGAACTCGTACAAGGTCTCGGGCGGCCTGCACGGCGTGGGCGTGTCCTGCGTGAACGCGCTGTCCGAGTGGCTGAAGCTCAGCATCCGCCGCAACGGCGAGCTGCACCAAATGGAATTCCGCCGCGGCGAGCGGGTCGAGCCCCTGAAGGTGACGGGCAAGACCGACAAGCGCGGCACCAAGGTGCAGTTCCTGGCCGATACGCTCATCTTCTCCAACGTCGAATACCACTACGAAGTCCTGTCCAAGCGGCTGCGCGAGCTCTCGTTCCTGAACAACGGCGTGCGCATCAAGCTGGTGGACGAGCGCCAGGGCAAGGAAGAGGATTTCGCCTTCAGCGGCGGGGTCAAGGGCTTCGTCGAATACATCAACCGTTCCAAGACGGTGCTGCATTCCAACGTGTTCGCCGTCGCCACCGAGTCGTCCGCCGGCGGCGTGCCGGTGGGCGTGGAAGTGGCCATGCAGTGGAACGACAGCTACACCGAAAACGTGCTGTGCTTCACCAACAACATCCCTCAGCGCGACGGCGGCACGCACCTGACCGGCCTGCGCGCGGCGATGACGCGGGTGATCAACAAGTACATCGACGAGAACGAGCTGGCCAAGAAGGCCAAGGTGGAAACCACCGGCGACGACATGCGCGAAGGCCTGACCTGCGTGCTGTCGGTGAAGGTGCCCGAGCCCAAGTTCAGCAGCCAGACCAAGGACAAGCTGGTCTCCAGCGAAGTGCGTCCCGCCGTGGAAGACGCCGTTGCCCGTAGCCTGGAAACCTGGCTGCTCGAGAACCCCAACGACGCCAAGGCCCTGTGCGGCAAGATCGTCGAGGCCGCCCGTGCCCGCGAAGCGGCGCGCAAGGCCCGCGAAATGACGCGCCGCAAGGGTGTGCTGGAAGGCGCCGGCCTGCCCGGCAAGCTGGCCGATTGCCAGGAAAAGGACCCGTCCAAGTCCGAGCTCTACATCGTGGAGGGCGACTCGGCCGGCGGTTCGGCCAAGCAGGGCCGCGACCGCAAGTTCCAGGCCATCCTGCCGTTGCGCGGCAAGGTGCTGAACGTCGAGAAAGCCCGTTTCGACAAGCTCATCAGCAGCGAGCAGATCACCACCCTGATCACCGCGCTGGGCACCAGCATCGGTCCCGACTTCAACATCGACAAGCTGCGCTACCACCGCATCATCATCATGACCGACGCGGACGTGGACGGCGCCCACATCCGCACGCTGCTGCTGACGCTGTTCTACCGTCAGATGCCGCAGCTGATCGAGCACGGCTACATCTACATCGCCCAACCGCCGCTGTTCAAGGTCAAGGTCGGCCGCGAGGAGCGCTACCTGAAGGACGAGGCCGAGGAAACGGCCTTCATGCTGGATCTCGCGCTCAAGGACGCCAAGCTCTATCCCACGGCCGACGCCGAGCCCATTACCGGCGAACCGCTGAAGGAACTGGCCCGCCAGTACAACCTGGTCGACGCCGTGATCGAGCGGCTGTCGCGCATCATGGACGTCGCCACCCTGTCGGCCATCGTGCAAGGCCTGGAGATCGATCTTTCCAGCCAGGACCAGGCCGAACTGTCGCGCCAGCGCCTGCAGGTCGAACTGGAAGACCCCGCGATGCCGGGCGTGGTGCATGCGAAGGTGGCGATCGACGAGGAAACCCAGCAGCCCAGGCTGGAGATCCACCGCAATCACCACGGCAACATACGCGTCACCGTGATCGACCAGGCCTTCATCAACGGCCCCGACTACAGCGTGCTGCGCAACGGCGCCAAGACCTTCCAGGGCCTGATCGGCACCGGTGCCAAGGTGGAACGCGGCGAAGGCGACAAGCGCCGGGACCTGGCCGTGGCCGACTTCCGCGAAGCCATCCAGTGGATGCGCGCCGAAGCGGAACGGTCGATCTCCAAGCAGCGCTACAAGGGTCTGGGCGAGATGAATCCCGGCCAGTTGTGGGAAACGACCATGGATCCTTCCGTGCGCCGCCTGCTGCGCGTGCAGATCGAGGACGCCATCTCGGCGGACGAGATCTTCACCACGCTGATGGGGGATCACGTCGAGCCGCGGCGGGCGTTCATCGAGACGCACGCGTTGATGGCGGGGAATATCGACGTCTGAGGGCGGCGGACCCGGGCGCCAGGATGTTCAGTTTGGCGCCCGGGCGTCGTCCATGCCGCGCAGCAATTCCTCCAGCGTGGCGCGCGCCGCCTCCCCTGCGGGACTCAACGGCCGCGCGGTACTCCACACGATGCTGACGCCGCGCTGGATGGCCGGTTCCGCAATCGGGATGAAGGCGATGCCGTCCACCACGGCCGGGACCGGGCCGATGCGGGGCCGGATCGTATAAAGGTCCCCGTGCCGCATCAGCGCGGTGATCAAATGGCTGGAACTGGCGTTCAGCACGGGACGCACTTCGCGCCCTATGCCTGCCGCGGCGCTATCGACCAGCCGTCGCAGCCGGTTCGGCGCAATGGACAAGGCCAGCGGATACGACAACGCATCCCCCAGCGGCATGGACGCGGGCAGCGCCGGGAAACCGTCCGCCGGACCGCAGAAGCAGAACACCTGCCGTCCGCATTCGACCGCATGCAGGCTCGTGTCCGAACTGCCTTCGGGCAGCACGCCGATGTCGGCCTCGTTGCCCGCCATCCATTTCGTGATGGCGTGGCTGTCTCCTTCCAGCAGCGTCAACCGCACCAGCGGATGGCGGTCGCGCATGGCGCCGAACAGGACGGGCCCGAGCTGGTCGGCCAGCGAGGTGGGAATGGCCACGGCCAGGTCGCCGGCCGGTTCCGTGGCGACGCGCGCCATGGCCGCTTCCGCCTCGGCCACGTCGCGGAAGATGCGCCGCGCATGGGCAATGAGCTGTTCCCCCGCATTCGTGGGCTGCACGCCGCTGGACGAGCGTTCCAGCAGCGGCGTGCCCAGCGATTCCTCCAGCAGCCGGATCTGCCGCCCTACCGCGGGCTGGGCGCGCAGCAGGCGGGCGGCCGCGCGATTGATGCTGCCTTCTTCCACCACCACCAGGAACGCGCGCAGATGATCGAGATTGAGTGCCACGCAGCGTCTCCAGGCTCGGCCGCTATCCATTTTTTTTAGAAAAGCTCTAAAGGAATTGTACTTCCGCGCCCCCGCTGCGCTGATTAGACTGCCCGGCAATCCGGGGTATGTCAGGCCGCGGCGGGAGGAGAAATGACACAACATACCGATGCGGGCCGGCGCCGCGTCCTGGCCACGGCCGCACGATCCGCCGCGGTGGCCGGGCTGATGCCGGCTTGCGCGCTGGCCCAGTCTTATCCCTCGCGCCCGATCCGCCTGCTGGTACCGGTCAGCGCCGGCGGCGGCACTGACATGATCGCCCGCGTCGTGGCGGACCAGTTGTCGCGAGGCATGAGGCAGCCGTGGGTGGTCGAGAACCAGGGCGGGGCGGGCGGGCAGATCGCGAGCCAGGCGACGGCTCGCGCCGAGCCCGACGGCTACAACCTGATGATCGGTTACGTCAGCACGCACGGCACCCTGCCCGCGGTGCGCAAGGTACCCTATGATCCGGTGGGCGATTTCACGCACATCGCGATGATAGGCGGCGCGCCCAACGTGCTGGTCGCCCAGTCCGCCGGCCCCGCCAGTTTCGAGGACTTCCTGGCCGAGACGCGCGCGCACCCGGGCAAGGCAAGCTATGCCTCGGCCGGCGTGGGCACCATCACCCACCTGGTGTTCGAGGGGCTCAAGCTGGCCACGAACACCTCGGTCCTGCACGTCCCCTATCGCGGCATCGCGCCGGGCATCAACGACATGGTGGCGGGGCAGGTGCAGTACGCGATGCCGGGCCTGGCCGGCGTCCTGCCCTACATCCGCACGGGCAAGCTGCGCGCGCTGGCCGTGACGGGTCCGGACCGCCATCCGCTCTTGCCCGAGGTGCGCACGCTGAAGGAAATCGGCATCCCTCATTTCGAGGCCGTGCAGTGGGTGGGCATCATGGGACCGGCTCATCTGCCTCCCGACGTGGTGCAGCACTTGTCGACCGCCGTGGCGCAAGTGCTGGGCCGCAAGGAGACCACGGACAAGCTCGGCGGCGAGGGCATACGCGTCATGCCCATGTCGCAGCGGGATTTCTCGGCCTATGTCGTCGCCGACCTGACCCGGTGGCGCACGATCGTCAAGGAACGCGGGTTGCAGGAAACATGAGATGAAGCAGGGATCCCGCCGTATCGCCATCGTCGTCATGTCCGATGAACATTCCGGGCTCGCGCTGTCGTGCGCGGGCCATCCGTGGATCCGGACGCCGCACCTGGACCGTTTCGCGGCCGCCAATACCCGATTCGCATCGGCCTACACCAATTCCCCCATCTGTATCCCCGCGCGCGCCTCGTTCACCACGGGCCGCTACACGCACGAGACGCGCAACTGGGACAATGCCCTGCCCTATACCGGCCAGATGCCGGGCTGGACCCATCGACTGCGCGATGCCGGCGTGGACGTCACGTCCATCGGCAAGCTGCACTTTCGCAACGAGACCGACGATACCGGCTTCACCCGCCAGATCCTGCCCATGCACGTGGTGAACGGCGTGGGTGACCTGCTGGGGGCGGTGCGCGATCCGCTGCCAGTGCGGCACAAGACCCGCGCGCTGGCCGAGGAGATAGGCATCGGCGAAAGCAGCTACACCCGGTACGACCGGGCCATCGCGCAGGCATCGACGCAATGGATACGCGAGCATGCCCAGGATGACGGCTGGGTCCTGTTCGCCTCGTTCGTGGCGCCCCATTTCCCGCTCATCGCCCCGGAAGAATTCGCATCGGGCTATCGGCTGGCCGACATCCCCCTGCCCAAGCTGGCGCGGGCCGCCGACCGCGCGGACCATCCCTGGATCGCCGCGCTGCGGACCTGTTTTCCGCACGACAGCTTCTTCGACGACGAACTGCGGCGCCGCGCCCTGTTGAGCTACGGCGGCCTGTGTTCCTTCATGGACTGGCACTTCGCCCAGATCTGCCGGGCCATCGACGAGTCCGGGCTGGCCGACGAGGCGCTCGTCATCTACACCAGCGATCATGGCGACAACATGGGCGCGCGGGCCTTGTGGGGCAAGTCCACGCTGTACGAGGAAGCGGCGCGCGTGCCCATGCTGCTGCGCGCGCCGGGCCACGCCACGCGCAAGGTGGTCGGCACGCACGTTTCCCTGGTGGACGTGGGCGCGACCCTGCTGGCATGGATGGGGATCCAGGCGCCCGTCGACCTGCCGGGGCGCTCCCTGGTCGAACTGGCGCAGGCGCCGGACGACCCGGCCCGGCCGGTCTTCTCCGAATACCATGCGGCGGGCGCGGTCACCGGCGCCTACATGCTGCGGCAGGACCGGTGGAAGTTGATCTATTACGTGGACATGGCTCCCCAGTTGTTCGACCTGGTCGCGGATCCCGAGGAGCGAACCGATCTCGTGCCGGGAGGGCGGCACGCGCATGTCGTGGATGATCTGATCGCCTCGCTGCGGCGGATCGTCGATCCCGAGGCGCAGGACCGTGTCGCAAAGGCCGACCAGCACGCGCTGATCGAAGCCCATGGCGGCCGCGAGGCCGTGGTGCGGCGCGGCGGGTTCGGCGCCACGCCGGCGCCGGGCGTGGAGGCGAAGTTCGCGTAGCAGCGGGGACTCGTGGATTGGATCGCCATCCTGGATAATCCATCCAGAAGCCGGGGACTTATCCGCCCCGGCCGGCTGCCCTATGCTGAAGCTCCCGAGTGAGGCCACCATGCGTACCCTGATCATCATCGCAATCGGACTGATCCTGGCCATCGCGCTAATGCGCCTGGTCCCCGCGCCCCATCGCACCTGGGCCGCGGGACTTTTCACGCTGGCCTGGCTGGCGGCGTGCGCATGGAATTTGCGCGTCGGATTGTCCCACGGCTATACGCTGGCCGAGGAACTCCCCATCCATGCGGCGCTCTTCGGCATCCCGGCGCTGGTGGCCTGGGGACTCTGGTGGTGGGCGCGGCGCGGATGACCGCCTCTTCGGGCAAGCATCCCCTCGGCCCGGCCCGGGACGTCGTCCGCTTCTGGCGCGACGCGGGCATGGCCGGCTGGTTCGGGCAATCGCCTGCGTTCGACCGCGCTTTCCGGGAACGCTTCCTGGACTTGCATGAAGCCGCGGCGCGCGGCGAATGCGACGACTGGGCGGCTACGGCCGAAGGCGCGCTGGCGCTGCTGATCCTGCTGGACCAGTTCCCGCGCAACGCTTTCCGCGGCACGGCCCGGATGTACGGCACCGATGCGCAGGCCCGGCGGATTGCGCGCCTGGCGGTCGACCGGGGCCTGGACGGCCAGGTCGAATCCGCGCTGCGGCTGTTCTTCTATCTGCCGTTCGCCCATTCGGAAGACCTGGCGGACCAGCGTCTGTCGGTCCGCCTGAATCGGCGGCTTGGCCATCCCTGGGTCGACCATGCGCAGGGGCATGCCGACATCATCGAACGGTTCGGCCGCTTTCCGCATCGCAATCCCCTGCTGGGGCGGCGCATGACGCCGCAGGAACAGGCGTTTCTCGACCAGGGCGGATTCGCCGGCTGACCGCCCCCGCTCGCTACCGGACGTCTCCCGTTGGGGCGGTGGCGGCCGTCTATTCCGGCCTGATGCCCGCCGCCTCGACGACCGGCTTCCACTTGGCCGTCTCCGCCTTGATGCGGGCGGCAAACATGTCGGGCATCTCGCCCAGCGGCGTGATGCCGGCGTTCTCGAGCTGCGCGCGGAAGGCGGGCTCGTTGATCATCTTGCGGCCTTCTTCGGCCAGTTTGGCGATCACGTCCCTGGGCATGCCGGCGGGGCCCATCAGTCCGTTCCAGGTGTCGACCTCGTGGCCCGGGTAGGTTTCCGCGATGGTGGGCACCGAAGGCAGCTGCGGCAGGCGTTTGTCGCTGGAGACCGCCAGCAGCGTGAGTTTCTCGGGCGTCTTGGCGTAGGACATGACTTCCGAGACGCTGGCGCTGTACATGTCGATCTGTCCGGCCAGCACGTCGGCCAAGGCCGGCGCGCCGCCCCGGTAGGGAACCGTGGTGGCGGTCACGCCGACGCGGCTGAGGAACAGCAGCGCCGACAGGTGCGTGAGCGTGCCGTTGCCGCCATGGCCTACGTTCAGCTTGCCGGGGTTGGCCTTGGCATAGTTGACGAGGTCCGTCACGGTGCGGAAGTTGCGCTGCGGATTGATCGCCAGTATGAAGGGATTGCCGCCCACGTTGATGATGGGGACGAGATCGCGGATCGGGTCGTAGCGGATCTTGTTGGTCATGGGGGCGGTGACGATCTGCGTCATGGTCGCCATGAACAGCGTGTGGCCGTCGGGCTGGGCGCGCGCGACATACTCTGCCGCGATGGTGCCGGCCGCGCCGCCCTTGTTGTCGACGATGAAAGGCTTGCCGAAGGCCTTGCCCATGCGCTCGGCCATCATGCGCGCCATCATGTCGGTGTTGCCGCCGGGGGCGAACGGCACCACGATGGTGACCGGTCGGCTGGGCCAGGCGTCGGCGGCCAGGGCGGCGGTGGGACCTGCTGCGATCGCGACCGCCGCGAGGGACGGGAAGATGCGGCGCAGCCATTGCGGGAGGGGGTTCATGGTGTTGTCTCCTTCATCGGTTGTCATTGTCGTCGTGGAGCAGGCCGCCGTTCGGCGCGAACGAGGCCGGCGGCCGGAAAGCGGGCGCGAAAAGGGCCTCCCGCGTGCGCGAATGCGCCGCGGCGATGCCGATGGAAAGCGTCGCTTTCCGCGCCGGGTGCGTATGTTCCGGGCTGAGGAGCCGAAGCTGCCGGCGCCCGGGCTCAGTCTTTTTTCTCTGTGTCCTTCTTGCCTTCCTTGGCCGCCAGCACCGCCGCCGGCGGCTGGACGACGAAATGGGCGAGGCGGTGCCGGTCGAACGATTCGAGGTTGCGTTCCCAGGTCTGCGGCTGGTGGTTTGCGTCGCGCGGAATCTGATCCATGTCGGTGTAGATCTCGACGTTGTTGCCGTCCGGGTCCTTGAACACCAGGAACCAGTTCGCGCCCGGGCCGTGCTGGCCGATGCCGCGCTCGATGGTCACGCCCAGCTGGCGGGCCACATCCACGGCGCGCCGCATTTCGTCGACCGAATCGACGTAGTACGAGAAATGCTCGAGGCCGGGGCGCGTATAGCGCGGCAGGTCATCGCGGTCGGGCGCATTCTCGGGTATGCGCGACAGCGCCAGGTCGTGGTGGTCTTCGCCCGCCCGCAGGAAGACCATCTGGTCGCCGATGCGATCGGAAACGCGCAACCCCATGACTTCGGTATAGAAGCGCGTTGAGGCCTCGAGGTCGCGCACCATCAGCACCAGATGCCCGAGCTTGCGCGTACGGATGGGAACGACCGGTTGCTGGTCAGCGGATGTCACGTTTGCCTCCTTGCGGGCCCGCGGCCCGGCGGCATGGTAGTGGGCCGGATAGCGGCATGGCGCCTTACCGGGTTTCCTGCACGACGGTGTTCTCGATCGTGCCGATGTTCTCGATGCGCGCCACCATGGCGTCCCCCGGTTTCAGGTAGACCCCGCGTCCCATGCCCACCCCGTCGGGCGTGCCGGTGGCGATCATGTCGCCGGGATGCAGCGTGAGGATGCGCGACAGGTAGGCGATCTGCTCGGCCACCGAGAAGATCATTTCCGCCGTGCTGCCGTCCTGCATGGTCTCGCCGTTGACGGCCAGCGTCATGCGCAGGTCCTGCGGATCGGCGATGCAGCCGGCGGGTACCAGCCATGGCCCCATGGGGCCGAAGGTGTCGAAGCTCTTGCCGCGGAACCAGTCGTGCGTGAACGGGTAGTCGGTGCGGCGGTTGAGGTCGCGCGCGCTGATGTCGTTGAAGACCGTATAGGCGGCGACGGCCGAGAGCGCGTCGTCCACCTGCACGTGGCGGCAGGTCTTGCCGATGACCACGCCCAATTCCACTTCCCAGTCGAGCCGGCTGGTCTCGGACGGCATCCGGACGTTTTCGCCGGTGGCGACCACGCTGGTCTCGGCCTTCATGAAGATGTAGGGCTGGCTTTCGCTGCGCGCCGCCAGCTTCGTGCCCATCTCGTCGGCGTGTTCATAGAAATTGGAAGCCGTCGCGAAGATACGGCGGGGCTGGTAGGGGACCGCATAGGTGGCGCCTTCCACCGCGGCGAGTTGGCCGCTCGCGGCGAGCCGGGCGGCGCGATCGGCCATCCTGGCGATCACCGGGCCGCTGTCGGCCCAATCCGCGATGAGCGCGCCGATGCCCCCCGCCACGCGGGCCGGGTCCATGCCGCAGGCCCTTGCCAGCTGCGCCAGGTCGTACAGGGTGTCGTTGACCACCAGGCCAGGGTGCTTGCTGCCGCCGCGCTGATAAGTCGCCAGACCGTGCCAGTTCACGGGATCTCCTCGTTGCTGTCTATGTTTTGAATCGGATGGAATGGGGCGAGCGGAGCGTCGCGCCCCGCGATTTGTGAATACTCTAAAAGTAATTTGTATACACATCAATATGTTTGAGATAATTTCTTTGCGTTGTGTGTCCCGATGAGCGGTAATGTTCATGGGAAAGGGGGCGGCGCGTATAATCCGCATGCGCTCGTTCGCCTACCTATAAGGAAGTTTTCGTGACCACCATTGCCGCTCGGATCAGCCAGTCGCTGGCTGACGAGATCATCGCGGGCACCCTCGCCCCCGGCGAGAAGCTCGAGGAGCCCTCGCTGGCCGAACGTTTCCAGGTGTCGCGCACGCCCGTGCGGGAAGCGCTGCGGCTGCTCAATGCGCGCGGGCTGATCGAACTGGTGCCGCGCCGCGGCGGCGTGGTGGCCAATGTCAGCGCCGAGCAGCTCGCCGACATGCTGGAGGCGCTGTGCGAGCTGGAATCCCTTTGCTGCCGCATCGCCACCCAGCGCATGAGCGCCATGCAGCGCCGCCAGCTCGAACTGCTGCATGAAGAGGCGCAGCAGGTGGCCGAGCGCGGCGACGCCGAAACCTATCTCAAGCTCAACGCCCGTTTCCACCAGCTCATTTGCCAGGGCACGCAGAACCAGACCCTGGTGGCCCAGGTAGAAAACCTGCGCGACCGCCTGGCGCCGGTGCGCGCCGCGCAAAGCGGGGTCGAGCGCCGGTTCGAAACTTCCCACCGCGAGCACGAGAAGATCGTGGAGGCCGTGCTGGCCGGGCAGCCCGAGGAGGCTTATCTCGCCATGCGCAGCCACACCACGCGCCTGACGTTGCATGTGATGGAGCAGATCGAGGCCCAGCGGGCGCGGGCCCGGGGATAGCGGGGCTTCCTACGCGCCGAGGCGGCGGGGTGCTATACAAGAGCATCCGCCGGAAGGCCAACCTGCGGTTCACGGATTCAGCGTACGGGTGCCGCGGTGCAATGGCTCAACTCGATTTGTTGCCGGGTTCGTGTACTCTCTCCGAGAACGTGGCATTGCCGCAATTCGGGCATTTGGGAATCGTATGCCCGGATGTGACGTGTACCGTCTGCCGGCAACGCTCGCAGCGGAAGTCACCGGTTTTCTGTGCCTTTTCGCCTGCATGAGCGGCCATGATGCTCTCCCGTGTCCCTGATTGCGCGTCGTCGGCGGCAAGGAGCATTCCCGCAGTTGCCCGATGCCTGCGCGAAAGCCACCGCCGATCGTGAATCCAGGACAGTCGTCCCTTTCTACGGAACAACGCCAGCATGCAACTGACCGAAGCCATACGCTCAGCCTTCACGCCGCAGCAAGTCCTGCGCGCGTCCATCAACGTCGGCAATCCCATTCTCGCCAGCCGCGACGATGAACGCGGCGCACGCGGGGTGTCGGTGGACCTGGCGGGCGAACTGGCCCGTCGATTGGGCGTGCGGCTCGAACTGGTGGTCTTCCCCTCGGCCGGCGAGTCGGTCGAGGCCGTGGCCGCCGAGAAGGCGGACATCGGCTTTTTCGCCATCGACCCCAAGCGTGGCGAGCATATCGCGTTCACCGAGCCTTACGTCGTCATCGAAGGCGCCTACCTGGTGCGCGACGGCTCGGCCATCGCCGAGCATGCCGACGTGGACCGGCCCGGCGTCCGGGTGACCGTGGGCAAGGGCAGCGCCTATGACCTCTACCTGAGCCGCAGCCTGCAGCATGCGCGCATCGAGCGGGCGCCGACCTCGCCGGCGGTCGTCGATGTCTTCCTGGAAAGCGGGGCCGACGTCGCCGCCGGCGTGCGCCAGCAACTCGAGGCCGATGCCGCGAGACTGGGCGGCCTGCACTTGCTGCCCGGGCATTTCATGCTGATCCGCCAGGCCATGGGCCTGCCCAAGTCGCGCGGGGAAGCGGCGAGCGCCTATCTGCGCGCCTTCGTCGAGGAAATGAAGACCTCCGGCTTCGTCGAGCAGGCCCTGGCGCGCCACGGGGTCGGCGGCGTGGCGGTGCCTCGGGGCGGCGCGGCAGGCTGAAGTCCGGGCGCCGTATCGCGGCTAACGAGAGAGGCGCCCCCGCCCGGCCAGGCTGCGCTCTATTCTTCTTTTTCTTTCCTCCAGCGCCTTGACCAGCGCCGGTACGCGCTCGGGCCGTATGCGGTCCTGCACCGCGCTCAGGCTCAGCGCGGCGGCGGGAGCGCCGCGCGCATCCCGCACGAGCACGGCCAGCCCGCGCACGCCGGCCATGACCAGCCCGTCGCTCAAGGCGTAGCCGTCGTCGCGCGCGCGCGCAACGGCCTGGCGCAGCGTGGCTTCCGGCACATTGGGATAAGACCGCAGGGGTTCGCGTATCGATTCGAAGACCAGCTCGGCTTCGTCCTCGGGCATGGCGGCGATCATGATGATGCCGCCCGCGCCCACACCCAGCGGGCGGCGGGTGCCGACATCCACGGTGAAGGCCTTGATCGGATAGGGCCCCATCTTGCGCTCGATGCAGACGGTGTCGTAGCCGGAGCGGACCGCCAGGAAGGCGGTGTCGCCGGTCTCGTCGGCCAGCGCCTGCATCTCGGGGCCGCACAGCTGGCGCAGGTCGGCGCGGCCGCTCGACACGGACCATCCCAGCACCGCCATTTCCATGCCCAGGCGATAGCGGCGGCTGTCGTCGTCCTGCTCGACCAGGCCGTGCTGCAGCAGCGAACCGAGGAGGCGATGGACGGTCGGCTTGGACAGGCCGGAGGCGTTCTGGAGATCGATCAGGCGCAGGCCGGATTCCCCGGCCGACGCCAAGAGGCGCAGTATCGCGACGGCCCGGTCTACGGTCTGCGCGCCGCTGGTGTCGGGACGGTTCATGGCGCGCATCGTAGCACGCGAGCCCAGGGTCATTCGCCGTCGAGCTTGATACCGGTCTGGCGCACGATGCCGCTGTACAGCTCGACCTGCTGTTTCCAGAACGCGGCCAGTTCGGCCGGCGTGGAGCCGACGGCCTCGGATCCGGCATCCTTGAAGCGCTGGCGCGATTGCGGATCCTTGGCGGCGGCGGACACCGCGGCCGCGAGGCGGTCCACGATGGGTTGCGGCGTGGCGGCGGGAGCGTAGATGGCGACCCAGAACGGGAACGCGTAGCCGGGCACGGCCTCGGCCACCGTGGGCACGTCGGGCAGCATGGGAGAGCGCTCGGTGGTGGTCACGCCCAAGGCGCGTACCCGCCCTTCGTGGATGTTGCCGATCTGCGGCGGCACGCCGTCCAGCATCATGTGGATGCGTCCGCCCAGCAGGTCCTGCATGGCGGCGGCCGTGCCCTTGTAAGGCACGTGCTGCATGCTGACGCCCGCCAGGGTCTTGAAGAGCTCGGAGGCGAGGTGGATCGCCGTGCCGTTGCCCGACGAACCATAATTGTATTTATCGGGATTCTTCTTGAGCAGCGCCACGAACTCCTTCATGTTGCGGGCCGGCACCTTGGGATTGACGACCATGACCAGCGGGAACTGCGCCACGAGGGACACCGGCGCGAAATCCTTGACGGGGTCGAAGCCCAGCCGGTCCTTGCCCAGCAGGCCCGTGGCGACGGCCGAGGAAGAGTTGAAGATGAGCGTGTAGCCGTCGGGCGCCGCGTTGGCGACGGTCTTGGCCGCAATGGCGCCGCCGGCCCCGGCCATGTTTTCCACCACCACCTGCTGCTTGAGGTCTTCGCTCATTTTCACGGCGGCAATGCGGGCGAGCTGATCGATGCCGCCGCCGGGGGAGAACGGCACCAGCAGCCGGATGGAGCGCGTGGGATAGGTGTCGGCGGCGTGGGCCGGCAGGCAGGCGACGGCCGCCATGGCAAGGGCGGCCGCATAGCGGGCGAGATGGTTGAACATTCGTGTCTCCGTTGCGGACCTGTCGCGGCCCGCGTCATGTGATGGGTTTCAGGGCTTGCCGGACAGGTCGAGGCCGCGCGCGTCGTCGATGAGGTGCGCCAGCCGGTCGCGGAAAAAGGGCGCGGGCTTCAGGATCCGGCACTCCTGCGCCAGCATCAGCGGCCTGGCCTTGGCCAGGAAGGCCTTCCAGGCTTCGTCGGCGAATAGCGCCTCGCGGCAGTCCATGCGCTGCTGCAGGTTGCGGTAGCCCCACAGCGTGACGGTCTGGTTCAGGGCGCCGATCTCGCTCACGTAATAGCCCAGCAGCGCGGGCAGGTGGCGCATCTGCGCCGCCATGCCCTCCTTCCGGTAAAGCGCGACGAAAGCATCGAGGTTGCCCGGGTGGTAGGTATAGAGGCGTTGTTCGACGATCATGGCGTGTCCCGTTGGTCCTGGCTGAACTTGTAGACGTGGGTGCGCTTGGCCAGCTCGGGGATGGGCATGCCGCCCTGGATGTCCTGGTAGCGGCGCGCCTCGCCGGCGCTGATTTCCTGCGCGCGCTTGAGCACCGTCTCGACCGCTTCGCGCGGAATGAAGCAGATGGCGCCTTCGTCGGCCACCACCAGGTCGCCCGGCCGCACCTGCACGCCGCGGATGTGCACGATGCCGTTGATGGCGACGGTTTCCAGCCGCCACTTGCCGGTGATGGAGCTGACGCCTCGCGACCAGATCGGGAAGCCTTGCGAGCGGGACTGCTCCACGTCGCGGATGCCGCCGTCGACGATGGCGCCCGCCTCGCCCTGGCGCTTGGCGATGGCGGCCGACAACCCGCCCATATTGGAGATGCCGGCCACCCCTTCGATGACGAGCACGTCGCCGGGCTCGGCCAGGTTGTGGGCTTCGATCTCGGCCATCTTCGAGATGCGGTCCTTGGCGCCTTTGTAGGCGTCATCGCGCTGTTCGACGTTGCGCAGCGTCAGCGCCGGCCCGGCGATGCGCTGTCCGGGCAGGGTCGGCGGCAAGTCGCAGCCGGGCACCACGCCGCACAGGCCGAGTTCGTCCATGGCGTCCGACACGGTGCCGGTCAGGTCGTCCAGCGCCAGGAAACCGTCGACGATGGATTGCGGATAGCGCGGGATGTCGAGATCGCCGAATACGGCGGCGGGCAGCTTGCCCAGGGGAGTCTTGCTGGTCATGGTGAGTCCTTGGTTTTTCAGGCGGCGGCGGGCATGCCCGCCATGACGGTGCGGAACAGGCGCAGGAAGTTGTCGCGGGCGATCGCTTCGATGTCCCGGCGCGACAGGCCGATGTCTTGCAGGCCGGCCAGCATGTCCTGCTGGGCCTCCAGGCCGTCGATGGGATAGCGCCACGGCCAGGTTCCATAGACTTCGGGCTTGCGCATGAACTCCTGGTAGCGTTCCGGCGGCTGGTCGGTGATGAAATCCGAACCGATGCCGACGTGGGCCACGCCGATGCGGTCGACGGCATACCGGATGTGCGCCACCACGTCCTGCACGCCCGGGGTTTCGCCCGGCATGCGCACGAGCGGAGGCAGGTAGGTAATGCCCAGGACACCGCCGTTGGCCTTGAGCGCATCGAGCAGGGCGTCGCTCTTGTTGCGGGCGTTCGGGCACAGCGCGTAGGCGTTGGCATGGGTCACCGCCACCGGGTGCTTCGAGGCCGCCAGGACGTCCAGTCCGCTGCGGTCGCCCACGTGCGAAAGATCGATCACGATGCCCAGTTCGTTCAGCACGGCGACCAATTCGCGTCCGAGCGAGGACAGGCCGGCATCGGCCGGCTCCGCGCAGCCGTCGGCATACAGGTTGCGGATGTTGTGCGCGACCTGGATCACCCGTACGCCCAGCGCGTGGAAGAGTTCCATCTGCTGCAGGTCGCGCTCCACGCCCGGCACGTTCTGGTAGCCCAGCACGATGCCGAGCTTGCCCGCGCGCCTGGCGCGGTCGAAGTCGTCCGCGTCCTCCACAGTCTGCACCAGGCTCGACAAGGTGCGCAGGTGGGCGCGGTAGGCGGCCAGCTCATTCAACGAATGGCGCAGGTCGGGCACGGGATTGATGCCGCGGTAATTGTTCAGGGTGATGTGGACGGCTTCCACGCCATGGGCGAGGCAAGACTCGGCGTAGGCGGCGGTCATGCGCGCGCCGTTCAACAGGTCGAATACCTTGATCATGTTCGACTATTTTCCTCGTGACGTAGGTCCGGAATATGGACCTAATGAGCCGAGAATTTTCTTTTCTGTGTGCGACTGTGTCGATGGTAAAGGTCCGATATCCGGACTGTTTGTGCGAAATGGCGTTTTGGCCGCGCCCGGCGGCGGGAACGGCAGTTGCTGGCCCGGTGCGGGTCGCCGTGGCCGGCCCGCAAGGATGCGGGCCATCGCGACCCGGTTTTCTGGAGATGCTCATGTCCCGTCCTCCTCTCGACACCCCCGTCGGCGCACCCCCGGCACAGCAGACCGCCATGTTCCTGTCCATGAAAGTGGACCTTGTCGTGAACGGCGTGCGCCATGAATTGCGGCTCGACCCGCGCACCACGCTGCTCGATTGCCTGCGGGAACATCTTGGCCTCGCCGGCACCAAGAAGGGTTGCGACCATGGCCAGTGCGGGGCCTGTACCGTCCACCTGGACGGACGGCGGGTCAATGCGTGCCTGGTGCTGGCGGCCACGCTCGATGGGCGGGAAGTGACGACGGTGGAAGGGTTGGCCCGCGACGGCCAGCTGCATCCGGTCCAGGCGGCCTTCCTGGAGCAGGACGCCTACCAGTGCGGCTACTGCACCGCCGGGCAGATCATGTCGGCCGCGGCGCTGCTGTCCGAGCCCTGTGGCGAGTCCGATGCCGAGGTGAAGGAATGCATGAGCGGCAATATCTGCCGCTGCGGCGCCTACAAGAACATCGTGGCGGCGGTGCAGCAGGCGCGCCGCCGCCCGGCGTAGGAGGCAAGCCATGGAAATGTTCCAGTTGCGGCGGGCCGACGACGTGGCCCAGGCGGTGAACGCCGCCGCCTATGCGGAGGATCGCCAGGGCGCACCGGTCCGTTTCCTGGCCGGCGGCACGACCTTGATCGACCTCATGAAGCTCGACGTGGAGCGTCCTGGCATGGTGGTGGACATTAACCGTCTGCCGCTGGACCGGATCGAGCCCACGCCGGAAGGCGGCGTGCGCATCGGCGCGACGGTCCGCAACGCGGACCTGGCCCACGACCCGGTCATTCGCGAGCGCTATCCCGTGTTGTCGCAAGCCTTGCTCTCGGGCGCCTCGGCACAATTGCGGAATATGGCGACGACGGGCGGCAATCTTCTGCAGCGGACCCGCTGCGTCTATTTCCGCGACGTGGCCATGCCCTGCAACAAGCGCGAACCGGGGTCGGGGTGTCCGGCCATCGGCGGCTACAACCGCAACCTGGCCGTGCTCGGCACCAGCGACGCCTGTATCGCAAGTAATCCCTCCGATATGAACGTGGCGCTGATGGCGCTGGGCGCCGCTATCGAGATCCAGGGCGCCGATGGCGCCCGCACGGTCGGTATCGACGATTTTTTCCTCCTGCCGGGCGATACGCCGCAGCGCGAGACGGTGCTTGCACCGGGCGAGCTCATCACCCACGTGACGTTGCCGCCCTTGCCGGCAGGCACGCGGTCGCATTACCTGAAGCTGCGCGACCGCGCCTCGTATGAGTTCGCGCTCGCCTCGGCGGCGGTGGTCGTCACCATGGCCAACGGGAGCATCAAGACGGCACGCGTGGCCATGGGCGGAATCGGCACGCGGCCCTGGCGGGTGCCGTCGGCCGAGTTGCTGCTGGCAGGCGGAGCCCCTTCGGCCGCGGTGTTCGAGGCCGCCGCGCGAGAGTTGCTGCGCGATGCGCGGCCGCAAAGCGAAAACGCCTTCAAGATCGAGCTGGCCCGGCGTTGCCTGGTCCATGCCTTGAATACCGTCACTGCGGCGGACTAGCGGAGAGCGACGATGACGACGACCGCGCATCCCGATACCCCCATCGGCCGGGACTACACGCGAGTGGAAGGACCGCTCAAGGTGACCGGCCGCGCCCGGTATGCGGCGGATCACCGGTTCCCCGGCATGCTGTACGCCGTACCCGTCTGCGCGACGGTAGGCAAGGGCCGCATCCGCGGCATCGAGGCCGGCGTCGCCCGCGGCATGCCGGGCGTGCACAAGGTCTACACCCGCGAGAACATCGGGCGCTTTCCGCGGGTGGACGAGAAAACGGCGAAGCTCGACGAGTACCGGCCGCCGATGGAAGACGACGTGATCCGCTACTACGGACAGTACGTCGCGGTAGTCGTGGCCGATACGCTCGAGCAGGCCATCGCCGCGGCCGCCGCGGTGTACGTGGACTACGACGAGCAGGTGCCCGACGTATCCATGGACCTGGTGCCCGACGAAGAGCCTGCCGTGGAGTCCGAGCGGGGCGATGCCCAGGGCGAGTTCGATCGCGCCGCGATTCGGATAGACCATACCTACACCACGCCGCCCGAGACCAACAACCCGCTGGAGCTGCACGCCACCGTGGCGGTATACGACGAAGCACAGGGCTTCACGCTATATGAGAGCTCCCAGGGTGTCGTGAACCACAAGGCTGCCATGGTGCGGATGCTGGAGGTGCCGGAAGACCGCGTACGCATCATTACCGAACACGTCGGCTCGGGTTTCGGCAGCAAGCTGTGGCCCTGGGGACACTCAGTGCTTGCCGCCGCGGCCGCGCGCGACCTGGGGCGGCCGGTGAAACTGGTGCTGAGCCGCCGCATGATGTTCCACAACGTCGGGCACCGATCCAATACCCGGCAGCGCGTACGGTTGTCCGCGACCAAGGACGGCAGGCTGACCTCGTTGCAGCACGACTATCTCTTTCACGTGGCGAGGGAGGAATACCACAAGGAGAATTGCGGCGAAGCGACCGCCTTCCTGTACAGCACGCCCAACCTGCGCGTGACCTACGGCTCGGCCCGACGCGACATCGCGCCGACCACGTCCATGCGCGGGCCGGGCGCCGTGCCGGGGCTGTACGCGATCGAGTCGGCCATGGACGAGCTGGCCATCGAGCTGGGCCTCGATCCCGTCGAACTGCGATTGCGCAACGAGCCCGAGCGCGACGAAGGGGCCAACCTGCCATTCTCGTCGCGTCATCTACGCGAGTGCCTGCTGCAGGGGGCCGAGCGTTTCGGGTGGGCGCGGCGCGATCCGCGCATCGGGTCCATGCGGCGCGACGGACTCATACTGGGCTGGGGGATGGCCGCCTGTTCGTGGATGGCGATGAGACTGAAGGCGCAAGCCCGAGTGGAGTTGCGTGTCGACGGCACCGTGCGCGTGGCCAGCGCTACGCAGGACATCGGCACCGGCACCTACACGGTAGTCGCGCAGATGGCGGCGTTCGTGCTGGGCGTGCCGCTCGATCGCATCGAGGTCGCGCTCGGCGATACCACCCTGCCGCCGGGGCCGACGTCCGGAGGGTCCATGGCCACCGGATCGCTGGTGCCGGCCGTGCTCGCCGCCGCGCGCGATGCCGTCGGCCGGCTTGCCGATTGCGCGGTCCGCGCCGGGCTGCTCGAGGCGAAGCCGCCCGGGGGCTGGCGCGTGACCGACGGACGCCTTCATGGCGCAGACCGGCCGCCTTCTTCGGGCGTGCCTTTCGAGCAGGCGCTGCGGACCGCCGGGCTCGACCGCATCGCCGGCCAGGGAAGCGCCGAAGGCAGCGAAGCCGATCCCGCGTTCAAGCGCCATTCCAATCACTCCTTCGGCGCGCATTTCGTCGAAGTGACCTGGGAGCCCGCCATTGCCCGCCTGCGCCTGTCGCGCGTGGCGACCGTCATCGATGCCGGCCGGATCATCAATCCGCGCACCGGACGCAACCAGATCGAGGGTGCCATCGTGATGGGGCTGGGCATGGGGTTGCTGGAGGAAACCTCGTACGACCGGCGCAACGGGGCGCCCGTCAACAACAATCTCGCGGACTACATGGTCGCCACCAACGCAGACGCGCCGGAGATCGACGTGCATTTCGTCGAGTACCCGGACACGGTTCTCAACGAACTCGGCGCGCGTGGCATAGGCGAGATCGGCCTGGCAGGCGTGGCGGCGGCGATCACCTCGGCGGTTCACCATGCCACCGGCGTGCGGGTGCGCGACCTGCCGGTGAAGATCGAGGACTTGCTGGCGTCAGGGGCGGCGGGCTGAGCCGTTGCGGCTTGCCGCCCTGGTCCTGACGCCTGGCGAAGGCCGCGGGCCGCCGCGGAAGAGATCCACGATCGCCTCGCGCAGCCAGGCGTTGCCCGGCTCCTGATCGTGCCGCTTGTGCCAGTACACCATTACGTCATAGCCCGGCATCTGTACCGGCGGCGCGAAGTGGCACAGCCCCCAGCGCCGCGCCACCGACAGCGCGAGGTTGCGCGGCATGATGGCAATGACGTCGGTATCGGCCACCAGCTCGGCGATGGCCAGGAAGTGCGTCACCCGCGCCACCACCTGGCCGCTCATGCCGTTGGCGACCAGCATGCGGTCGATGAGCACGGAGTGATTGGTGCCGGCCACGTTCGGGACGACGTGGCGGGCCCGCTTGAACTCGGCCAGGCTCAGCGTGCCGCGTGGCACCGTGGACGGCCGCGCGACGCATGCATAGACGTCCGAGAACAGGATCTGGCTGCGTACGCCGGCGATGTCGGGATTGATGGCGCCCAGCGCGAGATCGATGCTGCCCTTGGACAGCTCCTGGGCCAGTTCTTCGGGGCTGGCGCTGGTGGCGACGGTTTCTACGCACAGGTGCGGCGCATGGTGCTGCAGATGGCGGATCAGCCTGGGCAGGAAGGTGTGCTCGCCGATGTCGGTCATGGCCAGCCGGAATACCCGGCGCGCGGTCTCGGGCACGAACGAGCCCTTCTCCAGCGTCTGGGCGAGGATCTGCAGGGCCTGCGAGACCGGACCCACGAGTTCGTCGGCGAAAGGCGTGGGCTCGACGCCCTTGGCCAGCCGGACGAAAAGCGGATCCCCGTACATGTCGCGCAGGCGGGCCAGCGCATGGCTCATGGCGGGCTGGCTCAAGCCCAGCGCCTTGCCCGCGGCCGTGAGGTTGCGCGTGCGGTAGATGGCATCGAACAGGTCCAGCAGATTCAGGTCCAGCTTGCGCGACAGCGGCTTGTCCATGCCTAAGACATTCTTACGAAGAATGATTGAAATTCAATCATTTCATTTTACATATATCTGGCCCAAACCTAAGATTCGCCCCACATCGAGTGGAGCGAGACGATGAAAGAACCGATATCCGCCAGTCGGCCCGGTTTCGCCGGGTACGTGCTGGACGACGAGAGCAGTGGCCGCTTCCTGGTCGACCGCGAGATCTACAAGGATCCGGCGCTTTTCGAAGCCGAGATGGCGCGTATCTTCGAAGGCGGCTGGGTCTACCTGTGCCACGAGAGCGAATTGGCGCAGCCTGGCGACTACGTGACGCGCTACATGGGCCGCCAGCCGGTGGTCGTGAACCGTCGCAAGGACGGCAGCATTGGCGCATTCGCTAATGCCTGTTCGCACCGCGGAACGGTCGTGGCGCCTTTGCGCAAGGGTTCGGCCAAGAGCTTCACCTGCCGCTTCCACGGCTGGACCTACAACGAAGCCGGCCGCTGCATCAAGATCAAGAACCAGGAGACCGGCGCCTATCCCGAAGGCGAGAACCTGCGCGAGACCGTCGGCCTGAAAGCGGTACCCCGCGTGGAAAGCTACCGCGGTTTCGTGTTCGGCAGCCTGCGCGCGGACGTGGACGGCCTGGCGGCGCATCTCGGGCCGGCCAGGGCCTGGATCGACCTGATGGTGGATCAATCGCCGGAGGGACTGGAAGTCGTCGAGGGCGATTCGACCTACGTCATCCGGGGCAACTGGAAGATGGGCGGCGAGAACGGCGTCGACGGCTACCACGTCAGCACCGTTCACCGCGTATTCGCGGCCACCATGGCAATGCGCGAAGAAGCGCGCGGCGACGCCGGTACCCAGAAGACCGAGGCCGGCCGCATCATGGGCAGGGTCGAGTCCGGCACCGCGGACTTCGGCAACGGCCATATCGGCATCTGGGCCAGGCGCTCATCGCCGCAGGCGGCGCCGTTGTACGAGGCGCGCGAGCGCCTGCTGCGCGAATTCGACGAGCGCAGGGTGGACTGGATGGTCGGCATGGGGCGCAACCTCTATCTCTTCCCCAACATGCTGCTGTTCGACCAGCCCTCCACGCAGATCCGCATCCTGCGGCCGCTTTCGGCGGACCGCACGGAAGTGCGCATCCAGTGCATCGCACCGCGTGGCGAAAGTGCGCAGGCGCGCGCCTCCCGCCTGCGCAAGTTCGTGGATTTCTACCTGCCGACGGGCATGGCCACCTCGGACGACATCGCCGCGCTGGAAGACACGGCCATCGGCGGCGAGGCCAGACTCAGCCGCTGGAACGACTACAGCCGCGGCGCGGCCGCCACCGTGCCGGGCAATCAATGCCGCTCGCTGCTGGACATCGGCTGCGAGGCAGTCGCGGCTTCCGACAATTGGGACCACGAGGTGTTCTACCAGGGCTACTACCGGCACTGGCTGCGGATGATGAACGGGGAGCAGCGCTGATGGGCATCGATACCGACCTGTACGCGCAGGTGTGCACCCTGCTGGCCAAGGAAGCCCTGTACCTGGACGAGAAGAACTGGGACGCCTGGCTGGAACTGTTCGCCCCGGACGTGGAGTACTTCGTTCCCGCCTGGATATCCGAGGACGCGCTGACCACCGATCCAAGCACGCAGCTGTGCCTGATGCACATGGATTCCCGGCTGGGCCTGGAGGAACGTGTCTTTCGCATCCGCAGCCGCGATTCTTTCGCATCCCTGCCGCTGGACCGGACTTCGCACCAGACGAGCAACGTCCTGATTACCGGACTGGCCGGCGACGAGGTCGAGGTGAGCGCGTCCTGGCTGGTCCATTGCGTGGGGCCGCGCGGCGACGCCACCCGGGGCGGCCGTTATTACTACACCCTGCGGCGCATGGCGGGGGAGCTGAAGATCGCGCGCAAGCACATCGTGATGATCGACGAGAAGATCGAAGGCACCGTCGACGTCTATCACATATAGGTGGCCGGGATCATGCATGTCATTACCGCAATCTTCGAGGATGGGCGGTCGGTCCGGTTCCCGGGCAGGCCCGGGGAGGTCGTCTACCAGTCCGCCTATCGCGCCTCGGTACGGCTGGCCCACGATTGCCTGGAAGGCGCGTGCGGCGAATGCAAGGCCTGGTGTACGGAGGGAGAGTTCGACCTGGACGACTACAGCGACGAGGCGCTGTCGTCCGAAGAGCGGCGGGAAGGGCAGACGCTGCTGTGCAAGATGGTGCCTCGCTCGTCCTGCGTGGTGGAACTTCCCTATCCCTCGGATTTCGATGCGGGGCGCGGGCCGGCGACCATCGAGGCACGGCTGGCGGACATCGAACGGGTTTCGTCGACCGTCGTGCGGACACGGTTCGAGGTGGCGGAGCCCCTGGATTTCCTGCCCGGGCAATACACGAACCTGTCGGTGCCGGGCGGCGGCGTATCCCGGGCCTATTCGTTTGCGAATCCGCCGGGCGAGGCTTCGCTGGAGTTCTTCCACAAGCTGGTGCCGGAAGGAGCCATGAGCAGCTACCTGGCTGGCCGCGCCCGCGTTGGCGACGCGCTGGCGATGACGCCGCCTTCGGGCCATTTCTACCTGCGAGACAGCGGCCGCCCGCTGCTGATGATCGCGGGCGGCACGGGGCTCGCGCCCTTCCTTGCCATGCTGCGCCGCCTGGCCCGCACGCCGGCGCCCGCGCGCCCCATGCGGCTGCTGATCGGCGCCAATGCGGCGTCGGAGTTCTTCGCCGATGCGCAATTGGCGGAGCTGGCCCAGGCCCTGCCGCTGGAAGTGGAACGGATCGCCGCTTCAAATGAGGGATGGGCAGGCGCCACGGGGTACGTCACCCGGTTGCTGCGCGACGCCATGCTGGCGGACATGCCCGACGTCTATCTATGCGGTCCGCCCGGCATGATCGAATCCTGCGTCGAGTGGCTGGCCGGCCGCGGCGTGGACCGCCGCCGGATCCGGGCCGAGAAATTCCTTCCCTCGGCCTGAACCGGGGAAAAGCGAGCCGCCCGGGCTTCGCCGAGCCGGGCGGCTGGACCACAAGTGACCCCAGTGTCACGCACATACGGAGACACCCATGACCAAGCCTGTTCTGCCCGCCTGTATCAGACGCGCCGCCTGTCTTCTCCTGGCCGGCAGCCTGCTGTTCCTCCACGCCGGGGCCGGCGCGAAAGAAGAGGCGTGGCCCGCCAAGCCGATACGCATCGTCGTGGCATTCGCGCCGGGCGGCCTGATCGACATCATCGCCCGGACCTTCCAGCCGCGCCTGAACGAGATATTCGGCCAGCCGGTCATCATCGAGAACCGTCCCGCGGCGGGCGGGACGGTGGCCGAAGGCGCGGTGGCCCGGGCCGAACCGGACGGGTACACGCTGTTGATGACCGCCGACGGCGTGCCCGCCAATCCGCACCTGTACAAGGGGCTCTCCTACGACATGTTCCGCGATCTGCAGCCGGTCAGCCAACTGGTGCGCATTCCGCTGGTGCTCCTGGTCAACCCCGCCCTGCCGGTGAAGACCGTCAAGGAGCTGGTCTCGTTTGCCGCCGCCGCGCCGGGCAAGTATTCCTATGCGAGCCCCGGCGCGGGAACGAGCAACCATCTGTTTTTCGAGGTGTTCAAGGACATGACGCGTATGGACATGGTGCATGCGCCATACAAGGGCGGCAGTCCGGCCATGACCGACCTGGTGGGCGGACACGTGCAGGCGCTGCTGATTTCCGCCACGCTGGCGGTCCCGCAGGCGCAAGGCGGCAAGGTGCGTGCACTGGCGGTCACCAGCGAGAAGCGGATGGATTCCATTCCCGGCGTACCGACTTTCGCCCAGGCCGGCTATCCCGAGTTCAATCCCCATCAATGGGCAGGCCTGTTCGTTCCGGCGGGTACGCCTCCCGCCCTCGTCGCGCGCATCCACGAGGCCTTCGCGAAGGCCGCCGAAGCGCCCGAGGTGCGGGCCAGGCTGAAGGAGCTCTCGGCGGAACCCTTCATGACCTCGCCCGAGGAGTTCAAGCGCAACCTTAGGAAGGACTACGACATGCTGGGAGCGCTGATCGAGAGCAAGGGTATCACGCGCTAGCTGTGGTGCTGGGCGGGCGAGGCCGCCCGGTCCCGCTCTTTGCGTGACGCCTTCCATGCCGCATAGGCGGCCGGCATGCAGATGCCGCATGGACGATATCCGGCCGCCAGGGCGTCCGACTCGCGCAGGAAAAACACCCGGTGCTCGACGTATCCGCCGCGCGCGATGGCCCGTGCGGCGGCCGGACAGTCCAGGCGGCCATATATCCTGCTGCGGCGGTGTCCGCCCCAGGCGCCCGGCTCGTCGCCGAGATAAGCCTTGCCGCCGGCGCCGACCAGGCGCCAGCGCTTCTTCATGCTCGAGCCGCCTCGGCCAGCGCGCCTTCATGCGCCAGCAGCCAGCGCTTGCGCGCCAGGCCCCACGCATAGCCCTTGAGCGCGCCGTCCTTGCCGATGACCCGATGGCAGGGCACGACGATGGCGAGCGGATTGGCGGCGTTGGCGGCGCCGATCTCGATGGCCATGCGGGGATCGGCGTAGCCCAGGGCGCGAGCCAGTTCGCCGTAGCTCGCCGTTCGTCCGGCCGGAATGCCGCGCAGCGCGGCCCAGACCTGGCGCTGCAAGGCGGTGCCGGCGGTCGCGGTCGGAATGTCGTCGAGCGCGGCCAGGTCGCCTTCGAAATAGCGGACGAAACGGGCGGCGATGCCGGCCGGCGCAGGCCCTTCGGCGGCTTCGTATTGCCCATAGCGCGTGCGCAGGCCGCGATGCAAATGACCGTCGTGGTCCTGGAAATCCACCGCGCGCAGCAAGCCCTGCGCGTCGATGGCCAGGCGTAGTCCCCCCAATGGCGAGTCCAGGCGGGCAAGTCGGAGTTTCATGATGAGTCCTTCAACCGGAAAAGCGGCGACGTGCCGCGATGGTTGTCACTCTAGGCCCCGGGAAAAGGCCGTGCACTCCGGCTCTTGCGTTTGAATTCCGCCGCGGTCCTTCAAGCCGAGGCCGCCATCAGCAGCATCATCGGCCGATCGCGTTCCTCGGCCAATTCGGGCTGAGTGGCCAGGTCTTCATCCGATGGGCCCCATTCCACCAGCCTCGTGACCGTGAATCCCGCCTCGTCGAGCAGCCGGAACAGCGTGCCTATCGTCCGGTGCTGCTTGACCACGCCTTCGGCCAGCCAGTTGGTGGTGCGCGGGCCCTCGACCTGGTAGCTGTCGATCGGCCAGGTCTTGCGGCCGTCGGCATCCACGCGCCATCCCGGATGGCGCGACGCCATGTAGATCGGATGCTCGATGGAGAAGACGAGGCGGCCCGCCGGCCTGAGCGAGGCGTGGATGGCCGAGAACAGGCCGGCGAGGTTCTCGATGTAATGGAAGGTCAGCGAGCTGTACGCAAGATCGAACGCCGCGCGGGGCAGAGAGGGCCGCTCGAGATCGGCCCGCTGGTAGACGATGCCGTCGCCGGCCGTGAGCTCGCGCGCGCGGGCCAGCATCCGGTCGGAAACGTCGAGCGCCAGCACGTTGCGCGCGCCATGTTCGCGCGCCCAGCGGCTGAACCACCCATAGCCGCATCCCAGATCGACGACGGCCTGGTCCCGGACATCGCCCACCATGTTCCGCAGCGCGGGCCATTCGGGGGCGCCGGCAAGCCCGTGGATGGATCGGTTGAGCCGGCTATAGCCTTCGAAGAATGCCGGATCGTCGTAGATGTTCTGGGTCATGGTTCTTCGGCTTCTTGCTAGTCCGCCCTCGCCACGCAATAGGCGGCGGTATCGTAGGGAACGGTCACGACGGCGCGATCGCGCAGCTCGGGTTCGGCGGCGATCAGCGCCCGCAGCCGTTCATCGACCAGCGCCTTCTTTTCCGGCGGCAAGGCCGAAATGAAGCTGGTCGAACGCACCCGGTTCAGGATGACGTCTTCCGGCGAGCCGGTGTGGCCGTTGGCGTAGTGCCGCTCGTCGATCGGTCCGAAGCCCGGATGGGGAAACGCCTTGCGCCAGGCGCCGGTGTAGTAGCGAGGCGCGTCGCCTTCGAACTCGTTGACGATGCGGTTTATCTGCGCCACCCAGGGCACGCGGGCGTCGCGCATGTTCCAGACCAGCCCCAACCGGCCGCGCGGCTTGAGCACCCGGTGGATCTCGCTCAAGGCCTCGGCCGTTGCGAACCAGTGGAAGGCCTGGGCACAGACCACGACATCGACGCTGGCATCGGGAAGCGGGATGGCCTCGGCCGTGCCGACCAGCGGCCGGACCTCGGGCTGGGCCGCCGCGAGCTTGTCCAGCATGGCGGCAACCGGCTCCACGGCGATCACGCTTGCCCCCGTGGCGAGCAGGCGGGGCGTGAACTTGCCGGTGCCGGCGCCCAGGTCCAGCACAGTGGCGCCGGCCCGCAGCCCCAGCGTGTCGCGCAGCCACGCGGCGATCTCCGGCGGGTAATCGGGGCGCCCGCGGACGTAGGTGTCGGCCCCCTTGGCATAGCCGTCGGCGGCGGCGTGATGAATGGCGGGTGTGCTGTCCATGTGTGCTCTCCGGTGAAGCGCAGGGGCGATCTGTTTTACCATGCGCCTTTGCTTGGCAAGGAAGCGACATGCAGGAAATCGGGTGGGACGACTTCATGAAGGTCGAGCTGCGCGTAGGCCGCGTGGTCAGTGCTTCGGTATTCGCCGAGGCGCGCAAGCCCGCCTACGTGCTGCACGTGGACTTCGGCGAAGAGATAGGGGTGCGCAAGTCCAGCGCGCAGATCACCCATCACTACCAGCCCGATGAGCTGGTGGGCAGGCTGGTCGTGGCGGTGGTGAACTTTCCGCGCAAGCAGATCGGGCCGTTGATGTCGGAATGCCTCGTGACGGGTTTCCACGACGCGAACGGCCATGTGGCCCTGTGCGTGCCCGACAAGGACGTGCCGCCAGGAACGCGCCTGCTCTAGCGGCGCGCGAGCCATTCCTCGCGCGTGATCTCCCATATCTCGGTGGGCAGCCGCCCGGATACATAGCCGCGTTCTTCGGTGGCGACGATGCGCATGCCGTTGCGCGCCGATATCCTGCTGGACGGGATGTTGGTTGCCGCCTTCGGCACCCTCAGCCTGGGTTTTTCGAGCACCTCGAACCAGTAGGCGGTGACGGCTTCGCTGGCCTCGGTCATGAGGCCCTGCCCCTGCCATTCCGGCACCATCCAGAAGCCGCGGTTGTTGTCCGGGTCGTCCATGAGACTGATCACGCCGATCAGCAGGTCCGGCTCCTGCCTGGGGCGCAGGCTCCAGTGCCACTCGCGGCCTTCGGCCATGGCCGGCAGCGCCGCGTCGCGTACGAAGGCGAGCGCGCCGTCGCCGGGATAGGGCCAGGGTACGCGGTCGGCCAGAAAGCGCACGATTTCCCAGCGCGGGAAGGCCTGCTGGATGGCGGGGGCATCGGCCAGCGTCAAGGGCTGCAGCACCAGGCGCGGCGTGGCGAGGGTGGGAACATGCATCGCGGTATCCTGTGAGCAAGACAGTGTATTGCAGCCACACAAGCCTCCGGACCCGGGATGGGGCAATCGCACGGGCGTTACCGCTTGCCCGTTTCCGATGCGGCCAGTTCCCTGAGCCTGGCTTTCGATATCTTGCCTACGCCGATGCGGGGGAAATCCTCGACGAAGACCACTGCCTGCGGCACCTTGTATTTGGCGAGCTCTCGCCGGCAGACCGCGACGATGCGCTCGGACAGGCCCGGGCCGCCGTGGCTGCCGGAGGCCAGCCTCACGAAGGCGACAGGAACTTCGCCGTATGCCGCATCCGGCCGGCCAACCACGGCAACTTCGCCAACCTCGGGGACGCCGCGTATGACCCGCTCGATCTCGGCCGCCGATACCCCTTCGCCGCCCACCTTGAGCAGGTCCTTGGCGCGGTCGCCGAACTGGATCGAGCCGTCGTCGTGCAGCAGCACGCTGTCGCCCGTCTTGAAGTAGCCATCGTCGAAGGCGTCCCGCGTCGCCTGGGAATTGCCGAAGTATTCCGCGAAGAGCGTGACGCCAGGCACGCCGCGGATGAGAAGGTGGCCGCGTTCCCCCGGCCGGCAGTCCCGGCCATGGTCGTCGACGATGCGCACGCCGTAGCCTGCCGATGCACGACCGATGGCGCCCGGGCGCGGCGGAGACCATGGATCGGTGACGATGCCCTGGGCCACCATTTCGGTCATGCCCCAGGCGCCCATCATCTTCAGGCCGAAATGGGTTTCGTGTTCGGGCTGCCACAGCGCGTTGCACCATTGCCGGAAGGCGTGGCCTTGCGGGACCGGCATGCCGGCCAGCACGTTGGCGCTGAAGATGACGTGCGATCCCACGGTGCAGCGGTGCTCCAGCGCAACGGGCCAATAGCGGCTGGCCGAGAAACGCGGCTGCAGGACGACGGTTGCGCCGGCCCAGAGCGCCGGAAAGACGGACCATGACAAGCCGACCACGTGAAACAGCGGCAGGAATACGTGATAGATGTCGTCGCTGCGCAGGCCTTGCTGCATGGCCCCCAGCCTGCCGGCCCACAACGCGTTGGCATGGGTCCACAGCACGCCCTTGGGCCTGGACGTGGTGCCGCTCGTGAACAGCACGGACAGGGGCGCCGATGCATCGGGCGGCCGCCGCGCCACGGGCGAGGCCAGCAATGCGGCGTAGCGTTCGTCGGGCTTGGGGGCGGTAGCAAGGTCCGCAGGCTGGCCGGCGTCGTCGTCGGTGATCGCCAGCCATTCCAGCGCATGGCAATGGCTTCGGATCTTGTCCGCGAACTTCGGCTGGGTCACGGCGCCCCGGGCCCCGGTCAGCTCGGCGAAGTAGGCCAGCTCGGGACCGGCGGCCATGGCGTTGGTGGGCACGCAAACCGCGCCCAGGTACGCACAGGCGAAATACGTCAGCAGGAACTCCGGGCAGTTCTCCAGGTGCATCAGCACCCGGTCCCCGGCTCGTATGCCGCGGGCCGTCAGTCCGCCGGCCAGGCGTTCGACCTGGCCCGCGAACTCGGCATAGGTCCAGGCGCGCGATGAGCCGGGCTCCGATGCCCAGATCAGGAAGGGATGGCGGGGGCGCTCGGCGGCCTTCTTGCCGAGCAGTGCGGCCAGGTCCTGGCCGGCGAATTGCAACAGGGCATCCGGGTGTGTCATGGCGCGGGGTCCCACGAACCGTATTTGAGCCAATGCTCGAGCATCCAGAGACGGTCCACGCCCCAGATGGGCTGTCCGTCCACGATGAAAAAGGGCACGCCGAAGACTCCCGCGGCGACGGCATGGTCCACTTCTTCCCGAAGCTGCGCCTTGATCTCGGGCGATTCCATGCCTTGGCGCAGGGCCGACGCATCCAGGCCTTGCAAGACCGCTTCTTGCAGGACGGCTTCGGTGGTGGAAATGTCTTCCCCCCGGGCCCACAGCTTCGCGCAGATGCCTTTGGCAAAACGCGCGGCTTGCGCGGCGTCGCGCCGCTTCAGCCAGAGGAACGCGCGCAGCGCGCGGATCGGCGACACGTCCGGGTGGCGAAGCTCGCATATCGGCACGTTCATCAGGCGCGCCATCCGGCTCTTGTCCTGCCGAGAATAGTCGGACTTGAGCGGCGTGGCCGGAACGGGCTTCAGGCCCATCACCTGCAACACCGTGACGCTCAATAGCACGGGCCGCCAATCCACCTGCCGGCCGTAGCGCTCCGCCAGCGCCTCGATGCGGGTCGAGGCCAGGTAGCCGTAGGGAGAGATGGGATCGAAATAGAACGCGATGGGAGACCCGCGGTCCATGGTGGTCACAGCTTTTCGATCCCCGCGCTCTTCACGATGTCGCTCCATCGTGTGAGTTCGCTCGCGATCAGCCGCGAGAACTCCGCCGCCGTGCTGGTCTCCGGATCCAGGCCCATGCCGGCATAGCGCTGACGTACTTCCGGCAGCGCGATGACGCGGTGCACCTCACGCTGCAGGCGATCGACGATGGCGGGCGGCGTGCCGGCCGGCGCCAGCAGTCCCTGCCATAACTGCATATCGAGGCCCTTCAGTCCCATGCTGGTGAAGGTCGGCACGCCGGGAAACGAAGGATGTTCGCTGCGGGAAGTAATCGCGATGGCCTTGAGCTTGCCGGTCTTCAAGCCGGCGCCGATCGAGATCGAGTCGGAAATGGTCGCCAGCACATCGTTGGCGAGCGCGGCATTCACGGCGTCGGTGCTGCCCTTGTAGAGAATTTCCTGGAAGCGGGTGCCGGCTTGCAGGTTGAGCTGTTCGCCGATCAGGCGGAACGGCGCGGCCGCGGACGAGTAGTTGGCCTTGTCCGGGTGTGCTTTCGCATAGGCGAGCAAGTCGGGCAGGGTCTGCGCGGGACCACTCTTGTTCACGGCCATCAGCACCGGCAGCGAGGCCACCAGCGAGATGGGAGCGAAATCTTTCGCGGCGTCGTACTTGACTTCCTTGTACAGCGCGGGATTGATGGCCAGCGCGCCGCTGGCGCCCAGAAGAATGGTGTAGCCGTCGGGCGCGGCCCGCGCCACGTACTCGGTCGCGATCATCGAGGCCGCGCCGGGACGGTTCTCCACGACGACCTGGACGCCGAGTCCCTCGGACATCTTCTGCGCCAGCACCCGCGCGAGGATGTCGCTGCCTCCTCCTGCCGTATAGCCCACCACGAGACGGACGGGACGGCTAGGGTAGTCGCTCGCGAAGGCGGGAGCGTGAGCGAATGCGGCGAGCACGACGGCTCCCGCCGACAGGCGTAGGCAAGGCATGGCGTCTCCTGGATCATTGGTTGCTCATGCTCGGATCGGCGATCGCGGGCAGGGCGCTGCTTTGCGGGCAGCATCCGGAAGAAATAATATAAGGTATCCTTACAATGAAGGGAACAAGGGGGAACCCTAGCGCATCGATGCCGCGCCCGCGCGCGTCAGGCGCTCCGCTTCTACGCCTCTTCCGGCTTCCACCCGATCGACCGCGACACGCCCCGCGTTTCCTCCACCAGCGCGGTGGCGATCTCCGCCGGACTGGGCACGATGGTCTGCCCGGGCGGCTCCCGGAAGATGAGCGTGATGACGGTGGAAACCGTCCCCTGGTAGTCGAGGATGGGGGCGGCCAGCGCCGACAGGTTGCTGACGTAGTGGCCGTGCCCTTCCGCATAGCCCTGCGTGCGCACCGTCTGGCACAGGCGCTCCACGTCGCCTGAGCCGATGCGCTCGCCGCGCGCCTTGGCGCGCGTGATTTCTTTCTGGATGAAGGGCTTGGTAATGGCGTCGGGCAGGTGGGCCATGAAGACCAGCCCCGAGGCCGAGGTCAGCACCGGGAACACCGAACCCAGGCCGAGGTCGGTGCCGATCAGGAAGGTGCTGCGCTTCAGGCGTATGCAGGTCGGCCCCGATTCGCCCCAGACGCACAGCAGTCCGGTCAGGTCGAAGCGTTCGCAGATGCGGTCGAGCGCCTGCGAGGCGAGCGTGAAGACATCGGTCTTGGTCATGGCCGATACGCCCCAGCGCAGCGCGCGGGGACCGAGGCCGTAGTGGCCGGTGGCGGGATCCTGGACCACCAGGCCGGACTTGGCGAAGCTCGTGAGATAGCGATGCGCCTGGCTGGCCGAGATGCCCGCCTCCTTGCCGATGTCGCGCAGCGGCAGCGAGCCGGTGGCGGCCGCCAGGGCGTCGATCACACGCACGCCGACTTCGACGGATTGGATGCCCTTTTTCTCGCGCACGACCGGCGCGGCGGCGTTCTTTTGCGGTTTCGATGCGGGCATGCGCGACAACCTGTCAATGAGGAAATGAGGTCACGGGGGTGCGCCGGACGCGCCGAGTGCCCATTCGACCGCTGCCTCGGCATGCAGCCGGGTGGTGTCGTAGCAGGCCAGCGACGGCGCGGCGCCGTCCAGCAGCAAGGGCAGCTCGGTACATCCGACGATGACCCCTTGCAGGCCGGCGAGCCGCATTCTATCAATGACGGCCAGCACGCGCTGGCGGGAGCGGTCGTCGATGCGCCCCTGGGTCAGCTCGTCCATGATGATGGCGTCGAGCATCGCGCAGTCCTCGGCGGCGGGCGGAACCACTTCGATGCCGTGGTGGTCGCGGTACCAGTCCATATAGAAGGACGACGTGGTGACGTGCCGGGTGCCGATCAGCCCGACCCGGCGCAACCCGCCCGCCTTCAGCGCGGCCGCGGTGGGCGTGCCGATGTGCAGCAGCGGCAGGCCGACGGCGCGTTCGACCTCGTCCGCGAAGCGATGCGCCGTATTGGCCGTCAGCAGGAAGAAGTCGGCGCCGGCCCTCGCGAGACGGCGGCCGGCCTCGGCAACGGCGCCGGCGACGTCCGCCCAGCGGCCCTCGCCGCCGGCCTGCAGCAGCGACTCGAATTCCAGGGTGACGAGCACGCTGGCGGCATTGCGATGCCCGCCGCATCGCCGCTGCATGGTTTCGTTGATCAAGCGGTAGTAGAGGGCGGACGACTCCCAGCTCATGCCCCCTATGAGTCCGATGAGGCGCGTTTGCGGCATCTTACAGTCCTCCCATGACGCCGGCCCGCTTGCGCAGGCCGGGCAGCGCGAGCGTGGCGATGACGAACAGGCCGGTCAGGAATTTCAGGTCCGAGGGGTGCAGGCCGCTCGCCAGGCCCAGCGACACCAGCTGGTAGTACACCATCGATCCGATCACCGGCGCGCACACCTGCCGCGCGACGGTGTGGCGGCCGATCAGCGCCTCGCCGACGATCAGCGAGGCCAGTCCGTTGATCAGGATGCCGAAGCCCATGGTGACGTCGGCATAGCCTTGCTGTTGCGCCAGCAGGGCGCCGCCGCCGGCCACGATGGCGTTGGCGAGCGCGAAGCCGCCGATGATGAAGCTGGCTGACCGGATGGACAACGCGGGCGCGAGCCGGTCGTTGGCGCCCACGCAGCGCATCGACAGGCCGACCTCGGTGCGGAACAGCCAGACCAGCGCCAGGACGCCGAGCAGCGCCAGCGCGCCGAACACCGCGACCTGCCAGCCGTTGGATAGCAGGATCGTCTCGGACACCGCATCGAAGACATTCTGGCCGGCGGGCATGGATACGTTGGGCTTGCCCAGCACGCGCAGGTTCACGCTCCACAACATGGTGAAGACCAGGATCCCGGCCAGCAGCGAGTGGATGCGGAATCGCAAGTGCAGCCATGCGGTGGCGGCGCCCGCCAGCGCGCCGGCCGC
>Ga0180216_1000182_pt1 | contig 75029 bp, 63 predicted proteins | sample eDN3rd37CBELigMG_FD_128879 | JGI IMG/M metagenome (GOLD analysis project Ga0180216, IMG submission 128879) | Enriched Miracle-Growth compost microbial communities from Emeryville, California, USA - eDNA 3rd pass 37_C BE-Lig MG (version 2)... ... | reverse complement strand
GCCGATCGAATTGCCCGGCGCGATATGCCCGCCATCGGCAACCGTGGTGGCGCCCACCGTGCCCGAGCCGCCCAGAGTCCCACCGGATTCGACCGTCGCGGTGCCGGCAAGGCTTGCGGTTGCATGGCTGTCGTCGCCGACGATCAGCGTGCCGCCATTTCCGACCGTTGCCGTGCCGCCGAGGACCCTGTCCACCACCAGCCGGCCGCCCGAAACGGTGGTGGCGCCATCGAAAGCGGAACTGACGCCGGTCAGGACGGTGGTGCCGGCATAGTTGTGGATCAAGCCGTCGCCGGCGTTCGCGCTCGCAAGCAGCGTATCGAACCCGTAGGCATCGCCGGTGTGATTGAAGACAAGCGTGCCGTCCCCATCGCCAAAGGTCAGCGATCCAACGTCCAGCGTGCCCGCGGCCGCCGCCGGATCGCCGGCCGCGGCGCCGATATTGACCGTGCCGGCGCTGCCGGGCCTAACGGCGATCGTTATCACAGGTGTAGAAACGGTGCCGCCATCCGCCACGGTCAGCGTGCCTGCGCCAGTGGGGCCGACCAGCAATGAATTGTCGAGGGTCCAGACCGAATTCGGCCCGGTGACGGTCACCGTGCCCGTGGACCCGGCGGACACGCCGATAAAGCCAGCGTTGCTGGTCTTCACCCGTCCGCCGTCGGTGATGTCCAGCGTGCCTGTCCCTCCGACATACAGGTTGTCGTTGAGAGTCCATGACGAACCGGTGCCTGTCACCTTTGCCGCCGCTATCCCGTCCGGATCGCTTCCGGTATAATAGATCGATCCGTCAAACGATCGCAGTTGGCCGGTGATGGCGAGCGTGCCTTCGGAGACGGTCGTATTGCCAGAGAGGCCCGAACCGTCTCCCGATAGCGTCAGCGTGGCGCTTCCGGTCTTGGTGAAGGTGCCGTCTGACGCGCTAGGTGAAACCGTGCCCGTCAGTTCGAGATCGGCGTCGGTCTGGAAGGTGGCGCCGTTGGTGTCGACGGTTGCGTTCCGCCCGGTCGAAAACGCAGCCGTGTTCCGCAGCGTGCCGCCGTCGAAGGCGAGCGCGCCCGAAACGTCGCCAAGCTCTTCGTCCGAGGAAACCGAAAGCGTTCCGCCGGTCAAGCGCCACGGCGTCACCGCCGTCGTGCTGCCCGTCAGCGTCCAGGTGCTCGCTCCCGTCTTCTCGAAGGTCTCGAAGCCCTGATACTGCCCGCCCGCGTCGAGATCGGTGACGTCGAACGGATCGGCGGGATCGGTGTTGCCGCCGAGAGCCAGAATATTGCCCGCGCCCCTGGCTATCACATTGCCGGTGAAGGAATAGCCCCCGCGCAGTTCCAGCGTATTGCCGGCGCCGTTGAGCTCAAGCGCATTGGCTTGCACCTGGTCGGCGGGATCGGCATGGCCGCTCAGCCCGCCGGCGATCGTCCCGCCATTGACGATGGTGACAGCGTCATCGTTGACGATCACTCCGACACCGCCGGCGCCCGGCGTCCCAGCGGCTGTGGCGGCACCGCCAGCGCCGCCGGCGATCTGCCCGAAATTCTCCAAAGACCCGCCATCCGCCTCATCGACAAAGATGACGCCCGCGCCGCCGCCGGAATAAGCGGGTGACGGAGACATTGTGTCGCCGCCGTCGCCGCCGGTGATCGTGCTGCCATCCTCATTGGTGATGTCGCCGCCATAGGCCCGCACGCCGCCGCCGCCATTGCCGCCACTGCTGATGCCATCTCCGCCCCGACCGCCATCGATCGTGCCGTGATTGTCGATGCTGCCGCCATTCATCAGCACGGCCGCGTTGCCATCGGCCCCGACATCGATGCCATTGCCGGCGCCGCCGCGGATAGCGCCCAAATTGGTGAGATCGCCGCCATTGTAGAGAAACACGCCGGCGCCGCCTTCGCCAGAGTAAGGATCTGCCGCGCCGCCCCTGCCGCCGGCAATGACTGACCCGGCCGTGACGGTGATGGCCCCGCCGTCGAGGAGAGCGAGGCCGGCTCCGCCGCCGCCGCCGCTGCCAACGCCGACGCCCCTGCCGCCCCTGCCGCCGGTGATGTCGTTACCATTTGTCGTCAATTGAGCATTGGGCCCCGTCAGGACGAGACCGGCGCCGCCACCGCCGCCGCCACCGCCGTAGCCCGGTCGTCCTCCCGCAGGGCTCCCCGACCCATCCTGGCCCGTCGCGCCATCGCCTCCCAGAGAATCGCTGGCGAGTGTGATATCCAGCGCGCTATCGACGTTGCCACTAGCGCCAGCACCACCGTAACCGCCCGGTCCTCCCTGATTGCCGTCAACGTTGTTACCACCACCACCACCGCCGCCGCCACCACCGCTGGCAACGTTATTCGGTGTAGGCGCATCGCCGCCGGGTCCGCCGTTGCCGTTGCCAGTGCTGGGCTCGGTCGGCGAATCCCCACCCGCCGAAGCCTGTCCTCCAACGTCCTGCGCGGCATCGCCGCCATTTCCACCGGTTCCCCCGCCTTCACCGCCGCCGCCGCCGGCCAGGCCGCCCGCACCTCCGTCGGGGCCACCACCAGCGCCGCCGCCGCTCTGAATCGCCTGCGCAGCCGCAGGCGTGGTCAGCGATGGCACGGCCACTATCGCGGTCGCCGAGCCGGCCAGCGCGAGCGCCAGGACGATCCTGGTTGGCGTTCCGGTCAACGCCGTCCCGGCCAGCAGGAGGCTCTTGCGCGATGTCGCGGCCTTGTTCGGTGAATAGCTCATTGTGCCCCTTAATATTCTTTCCAGCGGCAATCGCCCCAGGCCAGTATGGCATTGGCGGAAAATGCCGACCGTGCGGAGTGTCCCTCAGTAACACAGCAATCTAGCAACAGTATTTGATCGAGCCGGATTTGGCGCGTTGTTTGGGAATTTTTTTGCCGAAGGATGAGAAAACTTTCCGCAAATCACCGCTTCGCCCGCCAGGCTCGCCATGCATCGAATGTTGCTGGCTATTCGGCGGACGATGCTGACGAATCAACGATTTCAGCACATCGGCGCAGCCTAGCCGCGCCTTGCCAGCAACTCGGGAAAGCGTCCGGCGATCTCCGGGCCGATGGCGGCGCTGCCGTGCTGACGCATCAGGTGGATCGTCAAACCTTTCAGCACATTGCGCTGATGCGGCCTGCGCTTGAACTGGCGGGCAGAGACCTTGAACAGATAGGTCGCGAAGTGCTGACCAAAGGCGGGCGGCATGGAGGCAAGCGCTTGCTCTTGTGACGGCGGGAGCCGTTTTGCCTGAGGCGAGGCAAAAAACAGGCCGAAGCTCGTCTGCGCGCCCGGAACGAGATCGTGAAGCTGCAAGGCGAGGTGATCGACCTCGCCGCGCCGCTCGCCGGCCATCATGGCGACCGCCTTGAGGATCAGGAGGTAGATGTGGAATTGCGAGCCGGGCTCGGCCATCTCGATGGCCTTGTCGTAGAGGCTTGCGGCCTCGTCGATCTGACCCCTGCTGGCGGCGATCTGCGCCTTCATGGAAAAGGCCGCGGCAAAGGCGGTGCTGGCCATGAAGGCTTCCTCGGTCAGCCGCTCGGCCAGATCGAGATAGCCCCTGTCGATGAAGCGCAGCAGCTTGGCGATGGCCAGGAGCAGTTTCGGATCGGCATGGGCGTCGGGCAGCGCCCTGAGAGCAAGCGCCTCGATTTCCGATTCCAGAGCCTGCCAGCCATCGTGATCGAGCGGCGAGGTCTCGCCCAGGCTCTGGAGCAGCCTGGTATAGTGATTGAGCGCCAGCATCACCGAGAGCTTGGGGTTGGCCTTGTCGGCCTCGTGTTCGCGCTTGAGGCGGGCCGCGTTCTCCCGCCAGCTCACGGTATCGTCGGTGAGCATCACCGCGGCGTCGTGCAGGCGCAGATGCGCGGGGCGGTCGGTCGGCTCAATGACGGCTTTGTCCGAGAGGGCTTCATGCCGCCACAGCGCATCGGTGAGCGCCTGGCTCAATTCGTCGACCTCGTTTGGCGTTCGTCCACGCGACCAGGTGCGGCGGAAGGTTTCGATGGGCTGGCGCGAACGCCCTTCGCGCAGCACCAGCGCCAGATGCAGGCGATCCGCATCGGCATGCACGCTGACATCGACGGTGAAGTTCAGATTCTCGGCGCTTTGCGGATCGTGACGCCAGTCGGGCCGGTAGAGGACGGTTCTTTTTCCGCCGGTCGCCGCCTTGAGGGCCGAGGCGAGGCGATCCGGCATGCCGTTGAGGGCGGCCGCGTCGTCATCGAGCCCGAAAACGGGGCCGATGAGAAGAAATGCCGAAAGCGGCGTCGTCTCAACCGGTTCGGCAGCCCAGACATAGCCCTCGCCATATTGGGTGACGATGAAGCGCGATTGCCGCGCCGCATCGCCGAGCCGCTTGCGCAACCGGTTGACGAGGTAATCGACATTGCGCTCCGAGAGCGTTCCGGTTTCATCGCCCAGCGCCTCGAGCAATTGAGCGCGGGTGACGAGCACATGCGGCTGGCGCACGAAGCGCAAGAGCAATGCGCGCTCCTGCCGGGTGAAGCGCAGGATCGTGCCGTCATCGCGCTTGGCCGTGAGCATGTCGGGCTGGAATACGAGATCGTGATAGCGCGTCAAGCCGCCCCCAGTTGCTGTGTTGCCGAGTCGGGTTGCTGTCCCGAGGGTAGCATGCAGCACAATGGCCGGGCCGTCACGGGAGAGAAGAATTTTTGTTCTCCGGCAGAAAAAATGCCGAATTCGGCTCGACCAAATATTGGTGCGAGATTGCTTTGCTACCCTGTCCTCCAATGTGAATCGCGGCACGGGTAATGATCGGCGGAGCCTTTGCGGCCCGTGCTGGCGGTCGGGCTGGTTGATATTCGACAGCCGCGCGGGCGAGGGCTTAGAAAGTGAACACCGAAATTCGACTAACGCGGACCACGATCACTCCTGGCGCTAAATGGCTGACATTGCTGGCGAGCGTCTCCACAATGGCGTTGATTGTCGCCGCAGACCCGGTGGTGGCCCAGACCGTTATCGAGAGTGGTGCGCATGAAATCGTCAATGGCGACGACCCGGACGGGACAGGACCGGGCACGCAGCCTAGCCCATGGGAGATCAGCGGCGAGGTCTATATCGGTGACGCCGGCTCCGGCGCGCTGACCATCGAAAATGGCGGCCAGGTTTCCAACACGAATGGTTCCATCGGCCGGTATTTCGGCTCGGGTGACGGCACGGTGATCGTGTCTGGCACGGACGGTGCGGGAAACGCCTCCATATGGACCAATAGCGGCACGCTTAGTGTTGGTGACGGTAGCTCCGGATCGCTCACCATCGAGGGGGGCGGCCAGGTTTCCAACACGAACGGTTTCATCGGCCGGTATGACGATTCGCACGGCACGGTGATCATTTCCGGTACGGACGGTGCGGGAAATGCCTCCACATGGACCAACGACGGCGAGCTCACTATCGGCAGTTTCGGCCCCGGGGAACTCACCATTGAGGGCGGCGGCCAAGTCTCCAACGCCAATGGCTATATCGGAAGGTCTCGCGGCATAAAGGGCACGGTGACGGTGACCGGCAACAACTCTACATGGACCAATCACGGCGTCGACGGCATCCTCTATGTCGGCTTCGGCGGGACCGGCACGCTGACCATCTCAAATGGCGGTCAGGTCACCAACACGTATGGCTATATCGCCGCTTCTAACACCTCGGACGGCACGGTGCTCGTGTCGGGCGCGGATGATGCCGGAAACGCCTCCACATGGACCAATGACGGCAGGCTCACAGTCGGCAATTTTGGTGTCGGGTCGCTCACCATCTCGGACGGTGGACTTGTGACCTCCGAGACAACCCTGCTTAGCAATAACTTGGCTGAGGCATCGGGCGCGATCGCGCTGAACAGCAATGGCGTTCTTGCCACGGGTCTTATCACGAAGGGATCAGGGTCCGGTACGCTCTCGTTCGATGGCGGCATTCTGCGCGCCACCTCCGATGAGGCTGATTTCCTGCGCAATTTCGACGCCGGCGATGTGACCATCGACACGGGTGGAGCAGTCTTCGACACGAATGGCTTCGACATCGGCATCGGCGCGCCTCTGACGGGCGATGGAGGCCTGACCAAGACCGGTGCGGGCGTGCTGACACTGACCGGCGGCAGCCCCGATTTTTTTGGAACCACAACCGTTTCCGGCGGCACGCTGGAGCTTGGCCATACGTCGTCTCTTCTCTACGATTCCCTTGGTAGCGGTGACATCACACTGAATGGCGGCACGCTCGATCTAGCGAATCTCAACGGTGATCTAAAGAACGACATTGTCGTGGGGGCATCCGGCGGCACGATCACCCGATCAGGTGGAATTCCCAGTATCTATGGCGGCATTAGCGGCTCCGGCGCGCTGACTTTCAGCGGCTCCGGGGAGATCGATGTCTGGGGCAACAATCGCAGCTTCTCCGGCGCGACGACGGTGTCTTCGGGCGCTGTTCTAAGAGCTATGTTGTCTAGCTCCTTGTCTTCAAGCTCGGCCTACACGATTCAATCCGGTGGAACATTGCAGTTGTACGCGAACAGCGCATCCATTGGTTCTCTGGCCGGTGCGGGCGACGTCAACACGTCCACCGGGAAATCGCTCATATTGACGGTCGGCGCCGACGACACTTCGACCGGCTTCTCGGGCGTGATTGCGGACGGCACGGGAACGCTGGGTCTGGCGAAGACCGGTGCCGGCACACTGACGCTCACCGGCGCCAACACCTACACCGGTGCGACGAGCGTTTCGCAGGGCACACTGGTCGTCGGCGACAGCAGCCATCCGGCCGCCAGCATCGCCAGCACCGTGACGGTCGAGGATGGCGGCACGCTGGGCGGCTCGGGCACGGTGGGTACCACGACAGTTGCGGATGGCGGCACCATCGCGCCGGGCAATTCGGTGGGGGAGTTGAAGGTTGATGGCGACCTTCTGCTGTCGTCTGGTTCGATCCTCGATTTCGAGCTGGGTAGTTCCGGAACAGCGCCCGATCTGGGCAACAGCGATCGGATCGAGGTGACCGGCGACCTTACGCTCGACGGTACGCTCAATCTGGCGCAGAGCGGCGATGGCGCCGACGGCACGGCTGGGCTCGGCTATTACCGGCTGATGACTTATAACGGTACGCTGACCGGCAACACGCTCGCGTTCGGCGCCATCCCAACCCTCGCCGATCCCGCCGCTTATCAAATCCGGGCCAGCGGCGGCAATGTCGACCTGTTGGTAGCCGCGGCGGGTGATGACACGCTGCAGCACTGGCAGGGTGGCGACGGGACGTGGAACGCGAGCAATTGGAACTGGCTCAATCAGGGCGTCGCGATCCCTGTCGCCTGGGCGGGCAACCATGCCGTGTTCGAGAATGAGCCCGGGGGCTTTGATGGGGGCACCATCGCGGTCGAAGGCATGCTGGGTTTCAAGGGGCTGCAATTCGTCGACGAAGGCTATCGGCTGGAAGGCACTGGCGCGCTCGAGACTGCTGCCGGCGGTTCGGAGATACGCGTCCTGGCCGACAGTGCACAGATCGCCACCGAGATCACCGGCACCGGCGGCATCACCAAGACGCAAGGCGGCACGTTGGTGCTCGAAGGCGCCAACAGCTATAGCGGCGGCACCTCGGTTCTGGGGGGAAGCGTGCAGATTTCGCAGGATGCCAATCTGGGGTCCGCGAGTGGTGGCCTCACCCTGAATGGTGGCACGCTTGCGACAATGGCCGATATGGACAGCGCCCGCTCGGTCACCCTGTCGGGCACCGGTGCATTCGAGGTGGCGGCAGGCACGACGCTGGGGCTGACAGGCGCGATCGGGGGCGCTGGCGACCTGCTCAAGCGGGGCGACGGAACGCTGATCCTTTCGGGCGCCAACGGATATGAAGGCGATACGCTTGTCGATGCGGGCACGCTGGTGGGCGATGCGGCCGCGATCCGGGGCAATATCGGCAATGGCGCAACGCTGGTGTTCGATCAGGCCGGCGTTGCGAGCTTTGCCGGCGATATCGGCGGGTTGGGCGGCACCAATGGCCAGATGATCAAGCGCGGCGCCGGCCAATTGACCCTCGATGGAACCTCGACGCTCGACTGGACAATCGAGGCCGGCGGCCTTGCCGCGGCGGCAGACCGCTTTACCGGCAATGCCCAGATCGGTGGGAGTGGGGCCTTCACCTTCGACCAGCAAAACGACGCCAGCTATGTCGGCGTGCTGTCGGGTGCCGGCAGCTTTACCAAGGATGGTGGCCGCGCCCTGCTGCTTTCCGGAAATAGCTCCGGCTTTGCCGGCACGACCAATGTGGCGGGCGGCACGCTGTTGGTGGGAGACCGGAGCGGCAATGGTGCGCTTGGCGGCAGCCTCGATGTTCTCGATGGCGCAACGCTGGGCGGGTCCGGAACGGTCGGGTCCGGCGTCGGTTCCCTGGTGACAATTGCATCGGGTGGAACACTGGCCTCGGGCAATTCCATCGGCACCCTCACGATAGACGGCGATCTTGCGTTTGAGGCCGGCTCGCGCCTGGCCGTGGAAGTGAACCCTCTGGGCACGCAAAGCGATCTTGTCGCGGTAACCGGCAAGGCCACACTCGGGGGTGGCGGCGTCGCCCATATCGGGGCCTCCGGCGATTATGATCTGCGGTCGAACTATACGATCCTCTCGGCGGGAACACTGGAGGGGAAGTTCGACAGTGTCACCTCGGACTTCGCTTTTCTCGATCCGAACGTCCTCTACGATCGCGACGCGGGCACCGTCACACTGAAGCTGGAACGCAACGATATCGACTTCGCCGCGGCGGCGCTCACCCGCAATCAGATCGCCACGGCCAATGGCGTTGAGAGTATTGGTCTCGACACTCACGACGCGGTCTATGATGCCATCGCGCGGCTTGGTGATGACGACGTTATCCGCGCCAGCTTCGATGCGCTCTCGGGCGAAATCCATGCCAGTGCGCAATCTGCCCTGATCGCGGGCGGCCGCTTTATCCGCGACGCTGCCAACGATCGTATCCGCGCCGCCTTCGGCGAGGCGGGTGCGGCTGTCACACCGGTGCTGGCCTATGGACCAGGCAAGACGCCAGTGCTGGTCTCAGCCGACCATGGCGGTCCGGTGGTCTGGTCTACCGGCTTCGGCTCATGGGGCTCGACCGGCAGCGACGGCAATGCGGCAAGCCTTGATCGCAATACGAGCGGTGTTGTGGTCGGTGCGGACGGACTGGTCGGCGATTGGCGGCTCGGCATTCTGGCCGGCTACAGCCAGTCAAGCTTCGATGCCGACAATCGTTTGTCCTCGGGTACGAGTGACAACTATCATCTCGGCGTCTATGCCGGCACGGAGCGGGGCAATCTGGCGTTCCGGACGGGGGCGGCCTACACCTGGCACAATATCGAGACCAGCCGTTTCGTCTCCATTCCGGGCATTACCGACAGCCTCTCGGCAGACTACAATGCCGGAACGTTCCAGGCGTTCGGGGAGCTGGGCTATGGCATCGAGATGGGGAACACGCGGCTCGAGCCCTTCGTCAACCTCGCCCATGTCAGCGTGCACAGCAACGGTTTTACCGAGAACGGCGGTGCTGCGGCACTTTCGGCTGAGGGCGGCAACACCCATGTGACGTTCACCACGCTCGGCGTGCGCGGCGAACACGAGACGACGTTCGGTACCGTGGACGCCACGCTGCACGGCATGGTGGGCTGGCGCCATGCCTTTGGCGACACGACGCCGCAAAGCACGCATGGCTTGGCCGCTGGTGACGCTTTCACCGTTGCCGGTGTTCCAATCGCGCAAGATGCCGCCGTCCTCGAGGCGGGGCTCGACCTCGACTTGACGCCGAAAGCGACCTTTGGGCTGTCCTATACCGGCCAGATCGCTTCGGACGCGCACGACCAGGGCTTTAAGGCAAATCTGAGCGTGAGCTTTTAAAGGCGAATGGTCTCCATCGGTTGCTTTCAGGACAGAGCCGCTGATGGATGGCCCTTGATCACGCGCTACTGCGTGAGGAAAGCGGTTGCGACCTCGGTGAGGAGCGGCGACTGGATCAGGCTGTAGTGCGTCGTGCCCGGGATGATTGCGAGCTGGCTGGCGGGGCGCTGGGAGCCGTCGAGTCCGGCATCGCGCTGACCGCCGCCGAGCAGCTTCCAGAACTCGACCATGTGCTCGGGGCGGATGGAATCCGCGTCCGCAAAGACCAGCAGGGTCGGGACGTCTATTGTCTTGATCCCCTCGCTCCAGTTGCGGTCGGCCTGGTTCATCTCGCCGGTCTTGCGCATCATCGTCTCCCAGTCGACGTCCGGATAGAGCTGCGCGAGCGGCGAGGCCGAGAGTTGCTGGCCGATGGTGGCGGCCATGTCCGGCATCTGCGCAAAGGCCTGGCGAACCTCGGGATATTCGCCATCGGTGCGGAAGGCCACGGAGACTGCCACCAGCTTCTCGACCAGCTCCGGGTGCCGGATCGCGACCTGCAGCGAGACGGCGGCGCCAAGCGAATAGCCCATGAAGCGCGCCTTGCCGATGCCGAGTTGCCGGAGCACGGCCGCGACGTCGTCGGCCATCACCTCGGTGGACCAAGGCTCGTCAGCGTCCGTGCTGAAGCCGTGGCCGCGCAGGTGAATGGCTATCACCTCGTGCGTCTCAGCCATCGCGACGAGTGGGGCGCCGAAGGTTTCGGATGGATTGACGCCGCCATGCAGCAGCACCAATGGCGGGCCGTCGCCGTGGATCTCGTAATAGATTTCGGCGCCGCCGACCGGGACCTTGCCCGTGCTGCTGGTGGTGCTCATCGGATTGTCTCCTGCGGTTTGGGCTATGACGGGCGATGCGACGAGGGCCGCAGCGACAAGGGTGAGGGTCACGAGGGCGCGCCTCAGCATGATGGTTACTCCTCTAATCAGTATGTCGCGAGCTGCCGCTCGAGCTTGTCGAAGGCCTGGTTGGTGCCGCGGCCGAAGCCGCCCTTAATCGCGAAGTCGAGGTCCGAGGCGCTCTCGAACTCGGCGCGCATGGTAAAGACCGTTTCGTTGCCGAGCGCTTCGAAGGTAAGGGTCGCGAGATAGGTCGGCGGCGGGTTGCCGCGCCAGACTGCCGCGGCCGAGGGCAGCGGCCGGTAGACGATGCGTTCAGGCGCAAGGATCTCGACGAAGCGGTAGCGCACGGGAATCTCGGTGCCGTCGGGCGCCCGCATGGTGACGTGCCACTCGCCGCCGGCGCGGAATTCGAGTCGGGTAATGGCTGAGGTGAAGTTCTCGGGGCCCCACCACTGGGCGAGCAGGTAGGGGTCCTCGAAAGTGCGCCAGACGAGACTGCGGGGCGCCTTGAGGCGGCGGGTGATGATGAGCTCGCGCTGTTCCAGCGGATCGGGTGTCACGGCGTGCCTCAGTTCGTCTTGCCGGACGGATCGCCCGACTGCAGGCGCTCGAGAAGCCCGTCCAACCGGTTGAGGCTCGTGTCCCAGAAACTCGAGAACTCCTCGATCCAGCTGACGGCCTCGCGCAGCGGCTGCGCCTCGAGCCGGCAGGGCCGAGACTGGGCGTTGCGTCCGCGGCTGATGAGCCCCGCGCCCTCGAGAACCTTGAGATGCTTGCAGATCGCCGGGATGCTCATCTCGAACGGCGCGGCAAGCTCTTTGACCGACGCCTCCCCATCCATCAGCCGCATGAGAATGGCCCGGCGGGTTGGGTCGGCGATAGCCGAGAGGGTGAGGCTGAGCTGGTCGGGCTGCACATCCACTTTACTAACCGTCTAGTTAGATAACTTGTCGGTTAGGTAACAGCTGGTAGAGGGAGTGTCAAGCAAGAGTGGGTCCGGTCGCTCCTTTATAGCTGAGGCGAATCGCTTCGGCGGTGTGTCGCATGTGAAGAGCCGGGGAGGCGTGCCTCCCCGGCTCTTCATGGTCGTGTGCTCAGATCCTAGGGCGCAGGCTGCTCTTCGGGAGCAGGTGCGGCTTCGGGAGCAGCTTCGGGAGCGGCGGGCTCCTCGGCGGGAGCTGCGCCGGCGCCATCACCCGGAGGGCACTGGCCGTTAACGATGGTCTCCGGCGGGCACTGGCACTGTCCATTGACGACCAGTTCCGGCGGACATCCAGGAACGGCTTCCTCGGGTTCAGCCGGCTGTTGAGCAGGAGCAGCTTCCTCAGGAGCGGCAGGCTCTTCAGCCGGTGCGGCTGGCTGTTCGGCCGGAGCGGCAGGTTCCTCGGCCGGAGCAGCGGGTTGCTCAGCAGGGGCTGCGGGTTGCTCAGCCGGAGCGGCAGGCTCTTCAGCAGGCGCTGCCGGTTCTTCGGCGGGAGCTGCTTGCTCAGGAGCGGCCGGTTCTTCGGCGGGCGCCGGTTCCTCAGCGGGAGCCGCCGGCTCTTCGGCTGGTGCGGCTTCACCTTCGGCAGGCGGGCAGACGCCGTTGACCATTTGCTCGGGCGGGCAGGTAGCCTCCTCGCCCTCGGCGGGCGCTGCCTCATCTGCAGGTGCAGCAGCACCCTCCTCGGCAGGAGCGGCTTCATCGGCGGGAGCGCCTTCCTCGGGGGCAGCCTCGTCGGTGGGAGCGGCCTCGTCTGCAGGGGCGGCCTCCTCGGCAGGAGCAGCGGGCTCTTCAGTCGCCGGTTGCTCGGCGGGAGCTGCCTCTTCACCTTCAGCGGGCTGCTCGCCTTGGGCAGGAGCTTGCTCGCCAGCTGCCGCTCCGGTTTCGGCTTCGATCTCGGCCGCTGCTTCCTCGGGCTCTACGGCTTCAGCGGGAGCTGCCTCTTCGGTTGGCTCTTCGACCTGCGGGGCAAAGATCTGCACCGTGTTGGCCTCGAGATTGGCCGTCGGGGCCGCAGGTTCTTCTGTCGTCTCCGTCTCGTAGACGATGATCTCCTGGTTGATCTGCTGCTCGATGAAGTTAACCTCAATGGCGTTGTTGACCACTGTGTTGTTCTGCACGATCACAGGACCGACGACTTCGGTTTCCTGGAAGAGGTTGGCGTCCTCATTGCCGAAAACGATCGAGACTTCCAGATTGGGCTCGATGAAGGAGGTTACCGGCACGAAGAACCAGTCGTCTTCAGGCACATCGGTCGTGGTGACCTCAAGGCTGACGGCGAAACCTTCACCTTCAGGAGGCAAGGGGGCCCAGCCGATATATTGGGGGCTACGGCGCCAGGTAACCCAGGCCGGGGCCCAGACATTTCCCGGAACCCAACACCAGCCGAGACGATCATCGTCGAGCCAGCGGCCGTAGTGATAGACCGCCCAGGAGAAGGGCTCGTCGGAGGTGAAGTACCAGCCGTAATCGGCAAGATAGAGCCAGCGGCCGCGCGTATAAGGCGCCCAGCCGGCGTCTACATCGGTGGGGCACCAGACGTAGCGATATTGCGGATGGACGACCCAGATGCCATGCGGCTCCAGTTCGTCGAAGAACAGGTTGAAGTCGACGCTTACCGACTGCGCCTGTGCGGCGGTCACGCCTACCACCGGCACAGGCGCGATGCTCGTGGCAAGCGCAAGCGCGGCGGCGGCTATGCCGCCCATCAGTCTTGATCTGATCATTTCGCTTCCTCTCTCTCGCGCCCCGCAGACGTGCAAACGAGGCTGGGGGAGAGGAGTTTCCATCATTAACATTAGTGGATGAGGGGAACCTTCCACGGAACCTTATACGGCCGGCTCAGTGGAAGTTGCGGCCCTTGGGAAGCACGCGCGTGTTGCGCGGATGACGCCACAGGCTCGGCTGATCAATGGACGGCCTGGCCTGTCCTGGTGCGCTTGCCATGGCGCGCAGTAACTGCGGGGTGAGATCGAAGAGCCGCTTGGCAACGATATGGGTGACATTGTCGGCCTTCTGCACCACGCCTTCGATTGCCACCATGCGCGCGCCCATCACGACCTTGCGGTACTTGTTGAAGACCGTATTCCAGAGGACGGCATTGGCAATGCCGGTTTCGTCTTCAAGGGTCACAAAGACGACGCCGCTCGCCGTGCCGGGACGCTGGCGCACCAGCACGAGCCCAGCAACGATCACCATCCGTCCGTTCGGCACCGTTTCGAGGTCATGGGTGCGCAGCACACCGCGTGGCGCGAGCTTGTCGCGCAGGAACGAGACGGGGTGACCTTTCAATGAGAGGCGCAGCGTCTCGTAATCCTGGTGCACATGCTCGCCATCCAGCAGGGCCGGCAATTCCACCTTTTCCTCCTCGGCGGGCAAAAGGGCCGAGATCCCCGCATCCTCGTGAAGGAACAGCGGCAGGTTTTCCTCGCCAGCGCCTTGCCCGAGATAGCCGGAAAGACCGCGAATCTCCCAGAGTGCCGCTCGCCGGTCGAGACCGAGGGACCGGTAGGCGTCGGCATTGGCGAGGCGCTGCAATACGGAAATGTCGAGCCGCGTGCGCTCATAGAGGTCGTGCATATCGGCAAAGCCGGTATTTCGCGTCGCGACGAGGCGCCGGGCTGCGTCCTCGCGCAAGCCATCGACCTGGCGTAATCCGAGGCGCAAGGCGAAGGCGTTGCCTCCCTCGCGAGTCAGCGCTTGTGAAGTGTCGAGCGGCTCAAGGGTGTGATCCCAATCGCTGTGGTTGATATCGACCGGCAGCACTACGCCGCCATGGTCGCGCAAATCTCGCACGATCGAGGCAGAAGAGTAGAAGCCCATGGGCTGGGAGTTGAGCAGCGCGCAGGCGAAGGCATCGGGGTAATGGCATTTGAGCCAAGCCGAGGCATAGGCGAGCAAGGCAAAACTGGCCGAATGGCTTTCGGGGAAACCATAGTCGGAAAAGCCCTCGATCTGCTTGAAGCAGCGCTCGGCGAAGTCGACGTCATAGCCGTTGGCGATCATGCCCTTGATGAATTCCCCGCGGAACTGGTCGATGGTGCCGTGGTTGCGGAACGAAGCCATGGCCCGGCGCAACCGGTCGGCCTTGTCGGCGGAGAAACCGGCACCGACCATGGCGATTTTCATCGCCTGCTCCTGGAAAAGCGGCACACCAAGGGTCTTGCTAAGAACAGCTTTTAGTTCCGGCGAGGGATATTCTTCCTCCTCAAGACCCTGTCGCCGCCGAAGATAGGGGTGAACCATATCGCCCTGGATAGGACCCGGCCGCACGATGGCGATCTCGATGACGAGATCATAAAAGTTCCCGGGCCTGAGACGCGGCAGCATGGACATCTGAGCGCGGCTCTCGATCTGGAAAACGCCGACGGTATCGGCTTCCTTGATCATCTCGTAGGTGCGCGCGTCTTCACGCTCGACGGTCGCCAGAGTAATGCGCTTGCCATAGTGATCGGCGACGAGATCGAAGGCCTTGCGGATGCAGGTCAGCATACCGAGCGCCAGCACATCGACCTTCAAAAGCCCCAACGCATCGAGATCGTCCTTGTCCCACTCGACGAAGGTACGGTCGGCCATGGCCGCATTGCCGATAGGAACAACCTCCTCCAGCGGTTCCTGGGTGATGACGAAGCCGCCGACATGCTGCGAAAGATGGCGCGGGAACTTGACGAGTTGCCCGGCAAGTCTGAGCGCCTGCATCAGGCGTGGATCATGCGGGTCGAGTCCGGCCTTGCGGATATCTTCCAGGGGAGGCGTTTCCGAGGACCAGCCCCAGACGATCCCGGACATGGCGCGCACGATATCGGGGGAAAGGCCCATGGCCTTGCCGGCCTCGTTGATGGCGCTGCGCGCGCGATAGGAAATGACCGTCGCAGCGATTCCGGCGCGGTGGCGGCCGTATTTTTCGTAGATGTATTGGATTACCTCCTCGCGCCGTTCGTGCTCGAAATCGACGTCGATGTCAGGCGGTTCGCCACGCTCGACGGAGATGAAACGTTCAAAGAGAAGGTCGATTTCGTCGGGATTGACCGCAGTGATGCCGAGGCAATAGCAGACCACCGAATTGGCCGAGGAGCCGCGCCCCTGGCAGAGGATGTTTTGGCTGCGGGCGAAGCGTACGATGTCCTCGACGGTGAGGAAGTAGGGCGCGAAATCGAGCTCGTCGATGAGGCGCAACTCGTGGGCGATCTTTTCGCGTACCGTCTGGCTGATCCCGTTGGGGAAACGCTTCTTGGCCCCTTCCCAGGTCAGCCGTTCGAGCTCGGCCTGCGGGGTGGCGCTCTCGCCCATCGGCTCGTCGGGATAGTGCGGCTTCAGCTGGGAAAGCGAGAAGGTGCAATCCCTGACGATTTCCATGGTGCGTTCGAGCGCATCCTCATAGCCCGAGAGCAGGCGGGCCATTTCGTGCGGCCCTTTGAGGTGGCGCTCGGCGTTGCGTTCGAGGCGTAAGCCTGCCTGGTCTATTGTGACGTGCTCGCGGATACAGGTGAGCAGGTCCTGTAGCGGGCGACGCGTGTGGTCGTGATAGAGCACGTCATTGGTTGCGATGAGCGGGACGCCGTATGTATCGGAGAGTTCTGATAGCCTATCGAAGCGGGTGCGGTCATTGCTGCGGTAATAGGGCGTCAAGGCAAGATATGTTTCTCCGGGAAAGGCTGCGGCGAAGCGGGCGAGCTTTGCCCGGAAATCCTTGTTGAGATCGTAGGTGGGCATGACGACGAAGCGCTGGCCCTGCTCGAGGCTGGAAAGGTCCTCGAACTCGAGGTGGCACTCGCCCTTGGGGGCACGACGATTGCCGAGCGTCAGCAGTCTGGTCAGCCGGCCATAGGCCTCGCGATCGGTCGGAAAGCACAGTGCCTCGAACTCATCGCGCAGTACCAGCCGGGCGCCGACGATCAGACGAATGCCATGCTCCTTTGCCGCAACATGGGCACGTACGGCGCCGGAAAGCGTGTTGCGGTCAGCAATGCCGATAGCGGCCAGCCCGAGGTGTTTGGCCATGGCGACAAGTTCGTGGGGATGCGAGCCGCCGCGCAAGAAACTGAAATTGCTGGTCACCCCCAGTTCGGCATAGGCAGCTGCGCTCATGGCAGGCACCCGTGGATGAACCAGCTCGGCGTCCCGGGCCGTTCATGAAAACCCTCGCGATAGAGCCAGAAGCGCTGCCCGGCTTCGTCTTCCACGCGGTAATAGTCGCGGGTTTCGCCATTGGCGTCGCGCCACCACTCAGGCGAGATGCGCTCGGGGCCATCGGCACGTACGATGCGATGGGCGACATGGCGCCATTTAAAGAGCGTGGGCGGATGGTCGGGCGTTTCGAAGATGACGTCGATCGGCTCGGGCCTGCCAAAGAGCAGGATCGGACGGGCGAGCGGTGCATCGTCCTGCAAATGGCGGGTGTGGGCCGTCCAGTTCTGCGCGGGGGCATCGTCCAGCGCAGAAGCGGATTGTACCGCCCGCTCGGGAACATAGCTGGCGCGGGGCACGAAGCGGGTAACGCTGCCGGCACCGAACCGATTGGCAAGGCGGTCGATCAGCGGGGCGATGTCCTCTGTTTCCTCTCCCAACTCGCCGGAGCGCAGAGCATGCTGGAGGGCATCGCCCTTCTCGACGTCGAAAGCGGAAAGGGTCGCAGCCTCGAAGCCGAAGCCGGCACGATCCTCGATGCGCTCAAGCCGCTCGAAGATGAGGCGCGAAAGATGCGCGGCATCGCGGCTGAGGGCACTGGTGCGCAGTTCCATTGCCTCGAACCAGCCGTCGACGCGGTAGAGGACGAACTCCATGCGGCGCGCGCCCTTGCCGGCCCTGTAGAGCGCTTCGGCCAACTCGCGCGACAGGTGGCGCACCGATGCCTCGATATCGCCAAGCTGGGTGATGGGCTCGGCAAAGCGGCAATCAGCCCGGTAGATCGGGGGCGGCGTCAGGGAGCCGAAGCTCTCGTCGGCATGGCCCAGCGCCTGGTCGAGGCGCTGGACCAGCTCCATGCCGAAGCGGGCAACCAGCGGTCCGCGCGGCTTGCCGATCAGCAGCCCCACCTGCTTGAGGCCGAGCTTGTCGAGAGCGGCAATTGTTTCGGCCTCGAGCCGCAGGGCGGCGACTGGAAAGGGGGCGATGGCCTGGCTGATAGCGCGGGCGGCGATGGTCGTGCGGGCGGTCCCGCCATGACGCGCTGCCGCCCAGGCGGCGCCAAGAGTGGGCGCGACGGCGAGGCTGGCGCTGAGGCCGAAGCGTTCGAGACGCACGACAAGATCGTCCATCAGCCCGTCCTCCCCGCCGAAGAGATGGGCGCAGCCGGTGATGTCGAGGCCGATGCCGTCCGGCTCCTCGATGCGGGTGAGAGGACTGTAGCGCTGGCACCAGAGGGCGAGGCGGGTCAGCGCCTGCGTATCGCCTGCCTCGTCGGCCGGGGCGACATCGAGCGCCGGATGGATGGCGCGCGCGTCCGTGACCGGCATGCCGGCAAAAAGCCCTTCGGCCTCGGCGGCAGGATTGGTCGCGGTGATGCGCGCGCCACTCTGGGCGTTGGTCGAGAGGACGAGCGGGCGGCCTTCGTCAGGCGGCAGCCGGTTGCCCGCTTCTGCGGCGATCGATCCGGAGCGGCGCTCGATCGGCCAGCGGGGCAGCCAGACGGAAAGATAGCGTTTCATGGTCCCATTCGACCGGCCACTGGCCGGTTACTCCTTTGCGCGATTTCGTCAGTTCGACCTGCCAGCGCGGGGCACCGAGACCAGGCCGGTACTGGCCGGTGTGCCAGACGGGTGCGCTCGGCGCCGCGCCAATGCGCCAGCGCATTTCGGCGGCCGTGGAAATGCCAAGACCCGGCCTCGTGCTCACGATGAGGGCGGTTGCGCCATGCCGGGCGGCGCGCATTGCAAGGCGCCGGCTGGCGGTGAAGTCATAACTGCGGTCGTTTTCGGGAAGTATGCCGACGACCGCCGCGATCCCCGGATGCGACAGGGCCTCTTCGAGCGCCCAGAGCACATCGACCGGCTTGGCCGTGACGACATGGATCAGCCGGTTGGGATCGATGCCGAAGGCGGCAAGGCCAATGGGATAGAGGCTGCCAATGCTCGGGGCGAGGAAGGCGGGCAGCACCCAAAGCACATGCCCTAGTCGTGTGCTTTGAATGCGTGAAAGTGCGCCGAGGCCGAAACCGATGGCAGCGGACAGATCGGCACGGGCAGCGGGTAGAAGCTCGTGCAATGTGCCCGTGGCAAGCCCATGGCCGGGCATGGCGGCATCGAGAGTTTGCGTGCCCATCGAGGCGCTGGGCCATTGGTGCGGCGTATGCCGTTCCTTCTCGGCGATATGGGCACGCAGTGCCGCAAGTGTATCTCTACCGGCCATGACCTACCCACCCTGATGGTCCTGATGGAAAGGCGCCGTATGCGTGACAGGCGGAACAGCATCCGTCGTATTGGCCGAGGGGCACATCAGTCGCAGAGGGCACGCGCGGCATTTGGGCCGTGCATGGATGCAGAGCGTTTTGCCGAGAAGCTGCATCAAGAGATGGTGGCTTTCGGTGGCGTCGGCCGTCCACTCGTCCGGAAGCTGCAGGTTGAGGAGCCTTTTGGTCTGAGCAAGGCTGGCGCCTTTCGGCACGAGACCGAGGCGCCTGGCGACGCGCTGGTGGGCGGTGTCGACGCAGAGCACGCGCTGGTGCAGGGTGCTGAAATTGAGCACGGCGGCGCTGGTTTTGGGGCCGACGCCGGGCAGGTTCTCGAGCCATGCTTCCGCCGATTCCACACTGCGCCTGCCGAGGAATTCGAGATCGAGCCGGCGGCGCTGGCGCATGATGGTCTGCAGGGCGCCCGGGACATGGATCGCCTTCCTCTCGGGGAAGGTGGTGAGCGCAATGCGCTTCTGCAGGTCGCCGGCGCGCATGCGTGCCAGCGGCTCCCAGGTCGGGAAGCTGTTGGCAAGGCCCTCGAAAGCGCCCTTGGCGATCCCGTCGCGCGTCCTGCCGCTCAACATGGCGAAGATCATCTGGCTGACCGGGTCCAGCCGATGCGTCGGGGCGAGCGGGCCCAAGGCTGCCGAAAGCAGCTCATGGGCGCGAAGCAGCCTGTTCTCGATCGCAAAAGGCAGGGTGTATTGCATGCCCCGATTTAAGAACAAAAAGGGAACACGTGCAATCGGATTCCGACTCCCGGCTGCAGAATCCTGCTATACCCTTGATTCAAAAAGCCCCGAATTTGCGGGGTTCGCACAATGCGCCGGAATTTCCCACTTGCTGCTTGACCTTCCCATGATGGGAAGGACTAGCTTGCCGTCACTGGAACCCTGGGGAGCGCCAAAATGACCAATCACGACATGCACCGGCACCACGCCCACGAACAAGCTGCCGCTGGCCATGGCACCGAGGTGCCGCCTTCGCTCAACCGGCTCGCGGTCAGCGCGACGCTGCACTGTCTCACCGGCTGTGGAATCGGCGAGGTGCTCGGCATGATGATCGGCACGGCGCTCGGCTGGGGCAATAGCGAGACCATCGTGCTCGCCGTGGTGCTCGCCTTCTTCTTCGGCTACACGCTCACCATGCGCCCGCTGCTGCATTCGGGCATGGGGCTGGTCGCGGCGCTCAAGCTTGCGCTCGCCGCCGACACCGCCTCCATCACCATCATGGAAATTGTCGACAACGCCGTGATGCTGCTGATCCCCGGCGCCATGCACGCCACCCTGACCAGCCTGCTGTTCTGGGTCAGCCTTGCCATAGCGCTGGCAGTCGCGGCGGTTGCCGCTTTTCCGGTCAACCGCTGGCTCATCGCCCGCGGGCGCGGACATGCGGTGGTGCACGCGCATCACGGGCACCATTAAGCCAACCCTTCAAAAAACTTGGCGCAATCTCTTGAGAATGACAGCCAAGACTAATATGTCTGTGCCCTTGCGGCTGGGACATGCCTCGGGGGCACGGTCGCCTTTACCTCCATCCAGTGATGAATTCGCAAGAGGTGCGATAGCAAAGATTGACGCTCGATACGCCTTATTATCTTGTCGACAAGACGGTACTTCTTAGCAATCTCGAGAAAATATCGTATTTGCGTCAAAGGTCGGGCGTCAAATGCCTGCTGGCCCTCAAGTGTTTTGCAACCTGGGCCGTATTCGACCTGATGGCCGAGCATATGGACGGGACCACCTCGTCCTCGCTCTACGAAGTCAAGCTCGGGCGCGAGAAGTTTGGTGGAGAGACCCACGCCTACTCGGTCGCCTATGGCGACGAGGAGATCGATGAGGTCGTCGCCAGTTGCGACAAGATCATCTTCAACTCCCTCTCGCAGCTCGAGCGCTTCCACAATCGGGCGCAGGGCAAGGCCGTTGGGCTGCGCCTCAATCCTCAGGTCAGCTATTCCAATTTCATCATTGCCGACCCGGCACGACCGCATAGCCGACTGGGCGAGTGGGACATGGCGCGGATCGAGGCGGCGGCCGACAAGATCTCGGGCGTGATGATCCACTGCCACTGCGAAAATGACGATTTCGAGAGCTTCTCGGCGATCCTTTCCGGGATCGAGGAGAAGTTCGGCGCGCTGTTCGAGCGGCTCGACTGGGTGAGCCTTGGCGGCGGCATCCATTTCACCGGCGAGGGCTATCCGCTCGATGCGTTCGCGGATCGACTGAAGGCCTTTTCCGAGCGCTATGGGGTTCAGGTCTATCTCGAGCCCGGCGAGGCGGCGATCACCAAATCGACGACGCTAGAAGTCACGGTGCTCGACACGCTCAATAACGGCAAGGACCTTGCCATCGTCGATTCCTCGATCGAGGCGCACATGCTCGATCTCCTGATCTATCAGCAGAGTGCCAAGGTCGCGCCCGACACGGGTGAACATACTTATATGGTCTGCGGCAAGTCCTGTCTTGCCGGCGACATCTTCGGAGAGTTCCAGTTCGAGAGACCCTTGAGCGTAGGGGACCGCATCTCCATCCAGGATGCGGGCGGCTACACCATGGTCAAGAAGAACTGGTTCAACGGCGTCCAGATGCCCTCGATCGCGATCAGGGACCTGGACGGTCGGGTGAACCTCGTCAAGCGGTTCACCTACACGGACTATGTGGAGAGCCTTTCCTAGAAGGCATTTCCGCTGGTCATGCGTAGCCACTGCCGGACGCCGCTCAGGCGCCGGTGCCGATTGGGGCGTGATCGAAGGGCCAGTTGCGAGCTGTGCCGATCGCGCATTGAAAAAGGTGTTTCGTGAGAAGTGAAAAAGAATGTCCTGATTATCGGGGCTGGAGGTGTGGCGCAGGTCGTCGCCCATAAAGCCGCCAAAGCCAACGACGTGCTCGGCGATATCCATATCGCCTCGCGCACCGTCGATAAGTGCCATGCGATCGTTCAGAGCGTCTTGGAGAAACGGTCGCTCAAGATGCCCGGCATCGTTCAGGCCCATCAGCTTGATGCGCTGGACATCGAAGCCACCAAAGCCCTCATCGCCCGCACCCGGGCCGGGATCGTCATCAATGTCGGTTCGGCTTTCCTCAACATGTCGGTGCTGCGCGCCTGCATGGAGACGGGAGCTGCCTATATCGATACCGCAATCCACGAAGATCCCAAGAAGATCTGCGAGGCGCCGCCGTGGTACGGCAATTATGAGTGGACGCATCGCGAAGAGTGCGAGCGCAAGGGCATCACTGCCATTCTCGGTGCCGGGTTCGATCCCGGAGTCGTCAATGCCTATGCCGCCCTTGCTGCAGAAGCCTATTTCGACACCATCGACTCCATCGATATCCTCGATGTGAATGCAGGCTCGCATGGCCGGTACTTCGCAACGAATTTCGATCCGGAGATCAACTTCCGCGAGTTCACCGGCCAGGTCTGGACCTGGCAGGACAGTCAATGGACCGCGAACAAGATGTTCGAGGTCAAGCGCACCGACGACCTGCCGGTTGTCGGTCAGCAGACGACGTATCTAACCGGGCACGATGAAATCCATTCGCTCTCGGCCAATCTCGACGTGCCCAATGTCCGCTTCTGGATGGGATTCGGCGAGCACTACATCAATGTCTTCACGGTGCTGAAGAATCTGGGGCTCCTCTCCGAGCAGCCGGTCGTCACCGCCGAGGGACTTGAGGTTGTGCCGCTCAAGGTCGTCAAAGCGGTGTTGCCCGATCCGGCATCGCTGGCTCCGGATTACAAGGGCAAGACCTGCATCGGCGACCTGGTCAAGGGCAAGAAGGACGGGATGGACCGCGAGGTCTTCCTCTACAATGTCTGTGACCACGAGGAGAACTATGCCGAGGTTGGCAGCCAGGCGATCTCCTATACGGCGGGCGTGCCGCCGGTAGCTGCGGCTATCCTGATCGCCAAGGGCGTGTGGGATACCAAGCGCATGGTCAATATCGAGGAGCTGCCGCCGCGCCCGTTCCTCGAACTGCTCGAGACCATGGGGCTTTCGACGCGGATCCGCGACGAAGAGGGCGACCGGGAGCTCACTTTCCCGGACGAAGAGCCGCAACGCGTCCTCGCCCGGGTCGCTGCGGGGCGCTAAACTGCCATGACACCTGAACGGCCCGGTGGAGAACCGGGCCGTTTTTCTTGTCTTAGACGAAGAAACCGATGAACCGTCCTGCCATCAGCACGCCAAGCCAGAGCAGTATCGACGCGATGGCGAGGAGGCGAATAAGCGGGCTTTCGAGCGGGCGGCGATCACCCAGTGCGGTGACAAGTCCGGCATTGAGAACGGCCATAGCGACCAGCACGAGCTTGATCCGGAAGGCCGGGTTTGCTGCGTATTCGAGCGGGCGCACGGAAAACAGCAGGAAGCCGGTTGTCACCGCCAGCATCAACGCAGTCAGCGCGACAGGGCGCAGGGTGGCGACGACCGTGGCGGCGGGCAGGTGCCGGGCGAGACCGAGCAGGCGGGCATCCATCAGCAGCGCAGAGGTGATCAATGCGCCGAGCGAGAGGATGTGGGCGGCGTTGACCAGCGGGTAGAGCGCGAAGGACGTACGCAAGGCACTGGCGAACGGCGTGGCTTCCAGCGCCTCGAGCATGCCGGTCAGATGTCGCCAGCCCGATCCGGATAAACGTCGTAGGTGTCCTCACCGATGGTGATACGCACCGCCTTCATGCGCGCTTCGTTCGGGTCCTGGGAACGGTTGCCGATGGCGGTGATTTCATCGCCGACAGCCGCGGCATCCTCGGTGAAACCGGCGGCCATGGTCCGTCCGGGCGGTGCAAGTTCTACGCGCCAGATCGTGCCGTCCACATCGACATCGACAGTTGCGTGCGGATTGCCGACATAGATATCGGTGATCGTGCCGCTGATTTCAGAGAATTCGTTCTGTGTCCATGACCAGCCGTGATGGGCGAGCACGGGGGCCGTCGAAGCGAGGGCGAGCGCGACACTCGTCGCCCAGAGGCGGTATCGAGGGCGTGCGATCCTTGTCATGATCATCTCCTTGCCAGTGCCGAAGGCTTTCGGCGGGGAAACAACTCTCGGGCGTGAAGCGGGCGCCAGCGTGGCGGACATTTCACATCTGCGACATTAGCGCGCGGTCTCGATGAGCCGCACGCCCACGGAGGCGCAAATGCGCCTGACCGGCTCGGGACAGCGGTCGGTCACGAACGTGCCCAGTTGCGACATGGCCGCGATACGCACCGGCGCGGTGCGGTTGAACTTGGTGGAATCGGCCACGAGAATCACGTGGCGTGCATTGGCGATGATCGCCTGCGCGACTTTGACCTCACGGAAATCGAAATCGAGAAGCGCGCCATCCGCATCGAGGGCCGAGGCGCCGATGACGGCATAGTCCGCCTTGAACTGGCGGAAGAAATCGACCGCCGCCTCGCCGACAATGCCGCCATCGGAGGCGCGCACGATGCCACCGGCTATGACAACCTCGACACCGGGATAGACGCGCAGGCGGTTGGCGACATTGATGTTGTTGGTGATGACCATCAAACCGTCATGGTCGATCAGGGCCTTGCTCACCGCCTCCGTGGTCGTGCCGATATTGACGAAGACCGAGGCGTCGTTGGGAATTAGGGCGGCAGCGGCGCGCCCGATCGCCTCCTTCTCTCCGGCGGCGATGCGCCGGCGCGCCTCATATTCCATGTTCTCGACGCTTGAAGGGAAGACAGCGCCGCCATGCACGCGTTTGAGGGTGCCGCGATCACACAGTTCATTGAGGTCCTTGCGTATGGTCTGGACGCTGACCTTGAAGCGGGCGGACAGATCGTCGACGGCAACCCCGCCCTGGCGTTTGGCGAGTTCGACGATCTCGGCGTGTCGGTCGATGAGCATGGGATGACGCTTTCGTTTCAGTCTAACTTAAGCACAAACGAAAGCCGGTAAAAGTATAAGCAAGCGGGGACGTGCTGAAACGCCGCCGGCCGTGTCGGCCTTCGCTGGATGTCATTGCGGCCTGCGCCGCGGGTGCCAGGACGATATCGCGGGCGGCGGCGCTGCGGTTTCCCGATCTCCATCAAACCCTTGCGATATGGGCTGACCGGGACAATATCTGACATTGACAATCAGCTATTGGGGCCTTTGTATGCGGCCCGTCGAAGACCTCAGGAGCCGGGATAAGCCGATGCTCGTTTGCCAGTGCAACATGATCAGCGACAAGGAAATCGAGGAAATCGTCCTCGGATTCCTGCGCGAGGATCCGTGGCAACTGGTTGTTCCCGCGAAGGTTTATCGCGAGCTCGAACGGCGCGCTAAATGCAGTGGGTGTGTGCCGAATGTGGTGGACATCATCGTCAAGACGACCGAAAACTACCATCTTGCGCAGGCATGTACGCCCGGTGAATTGATCGACGTCCGGGCGCGCTTGGCCACGCTCAAGGGAAAGAACATTGGAGGTCGTCGTGAAAGGCGAAGCACAGGTCATCGAGCGGCTTAACGAAGCGCTTTTTCTCGAACTCGGCGCCGTCAACCAGTATTGGGTTCATTACCGCCTTCTCGAGGACTGGGGTTATACCAAGCTCGCTGCAAAGGAGCGTGCCGAATCGATCGAGGAAATGCATCACGCCGACAAGCTGATCGAGCGCATCATCTTCCTCGAAGGCCATCCCAATCTGCAGCGCGTCGCGCCCTTGCGCATCGGGCAAACCATCAGGGAAGTGCTCGAGGCGGATTTGGCCGGTGAATACGATGCGCGCACCGCCTACAAGGCGAGCCGGGAGCTCTGCGAAGAGCTCGGCGACTATGTGACCAAGAATCTTTTCGAGGAACTGCTGGCGGACGAGGAAGGCCACATCGATTTCCTCGAGACCCAGCTCGACCTCATGCAGAAGATCGGCGAAGAGAAATACGGCTTGCTGAACTCCGGCTCGGCCGACGATAGCGACTAGGAATTTCACAGTCGCCAGGGACTTGCCCGAGAGGCAATCACCGTCGATCTGGTTTAGACCCTCCCCGGAGCTCCCTCAGGTGTGCCGAGGCCTACTGATCCACCGGACCGAACAGCAGGTCGAGATCGTGGACGATGGCTTCCATGGGCACGACCTGCTCCTGTGGCGGTGTCGGTGTGACAGGGACGTAGGGTACACCGCTGGGGAAGGCGCCGAAGCGGGTGAAGAAGGCGGTGATCTCGTCGAGGATCGGCATGCGCCAGCGCCACATGGCGCCCATCGCGATCACCGTCTCCATATGGCCGAAACCCTCGAAATAGCTGGTCGTGACCCAGATGCCGCGTTCACGCAGGGCTGCGGCGAAGTGCTCGGTGTTCTGCATGCGAACGATCGGGTCCATGGTACCGGTCGCCAGGTACATGGGCGGGGCATCCGAGGTGATGAGATTGATCGGCTGAGTGCCCTCGGGGTTCGGTGCCTGGCCGAAGGTCTCGATAACCTCGTTGTATTCGAACGGGTAGAAATCATAGGGTCCGGAGATCGCCGCGACCGCCAGGATAGGTATGGTGACGCCATATTCGCGCAGGAATGACGGATCGAGCGCCAGCATCACGGCATTATAGGCACCAGCCGAATGGCCGGCGAGATAGAGGCGGGTCGGATCACCACCATAGCTGGCGATATTGTCCTGCACCCAGCGCAGGGCGCTGGCGCTGTCTTCGAGGAATTCGGGATAACGCACTTCGGGCACGAGCCGGTAGTCGGCAATGACGGTGACGAAGCCGCGGGCGGCCAGGGCCCTGCCGACGAACTGATAGTCGGAGCGCTCGCCACGATTCCAGCCGCCGCCATAGATGAAAAACACCACCGGTGCCGGTGCACCGCGCTCCTCGGGCGCGTAGACGTCGAGCTTATGGCGCGGGCCATCCGCATAGGCGATGCCGTCGCCGACCTTGGCGGTGCCCGCATCCATTGCGGCCGGCAGGTTGAACGGATCCATCAACGAGAGGGCAAGGGCCTCCCCGCTATGGATGGTTAACAGCACAGCCAGAGCGGCGGCAACAGAGCGAAAGCGAGCGGCGAAGGAGGGATGGGACATTGTCTCAGGGGGCGGTTCGAGCTTGAGCATCACATGGCGGTCAATGCCGCGCACAATGTGACGGGGCCGATCAATTTCACGCTGGTCGAGGGCTGGGCGAGAGCAGGACGGGCCTTGGAGGCCACAACATCCTGCCCTCTGCTTAAGCACCGGAATGTTGCGACCGAGCGGTTAACGAAAGCTTAACGCAATGGGGCGATTTGGTGACGTTGGCGTGCTCATCGCTCATTGCAGCGCACGCAGCAGGCGTCCGGAGGCGTGGCCGTCGGCGGTGAGGCCGGCAGCGGCCTGGAAGGCGCGAATTGCTGCGCGGGTCTTGGGACCGATCACGCCATCGGCGGAGCCGGCATCATAGCCCCGGCGGACCAGCAGGCGCTGCACCTCGGCACGCTGTGAGGCGTTGAGAGCGAAATCATTGGCCGGCCAGGGCGTGGCAAAATCGGGTGCACCCAGGATGCGGTCGGCTAGATGCCCGACAGCCAGCGCATAGCTGTTTGAATTATTGTAACGCTTGATGACGTCGAAGTTCGGCAGCACCAGGAAAGCCGGACCGTCACCGCCAGCAGGCATATAGAGCCGGGCCATGTCGCCGGGACGCGGAAAGGCGCGCCCGCCGGTTCGGGTGATGCCAAGCTTTTGCCATTGCGAGATCGGGAGCTTGTCCAGGGTCTCGGCACGGGCGAAATCGAAGCCGCGTGGCAGTTGCACCTCGTAGCCCCAAGTTTCGCCGGGGCGCCAGCCATTGGCGCGCAGATAGTTGGCCGAGGAGGCCAGCGCATCGGAAACGGCGTTCCAGATGTCCTTGGTGCCGTCGCCGGTATAATCGACCGCGTAGCGCATGAAGCTTGAGGGCATGAACTGGGTATGGCCCATGGCACCGGCCCAGGAGCCCACCATCTGGCGCGGTCCGATATGGCCTTCCTGCAGGATGCGCAGGGCGGTAAGCAGTTCGCCGCGGAAATATTCGGCACGGTAGCCGTTCTGTGTCAGGGTAGCGAGGGCGTGAATGGTATTGTTGCCGCCCATGAAGCTGCCGAAATTGGTCTCCATGCCCCAGATGGCGAGCAACACTTCGCCTTGCACCCCGTAGCGTGCGTAGATATCATCGAGAGTCCGGGACCATTTGGCCTGCATCTCGCGCCCTTTTTGCACCTGAGAGGGCGTCACGCGCTTGCCGATATAGTCGGCGACGGTCTGGGCGAATTCGGGCTGCTTGCGCGTCAGGGCCATGATTTCGCTGCTGGGCGAGTAGCCGGCGAAGGCGGCCTCGAACACGGGCCGGGACACGCCTTGCGCCTGAGCCTGGGGCCAGAGGCTGGATATGAAGCTTGCCGTATCGGCAAGAGGCGCCGTGACGGCTACCAGGCTCAGCAGGCAGGCGCCGGCGAGCCGGGCAATGTTTCTCCGGATCGAGTTTCGGGGCATACGCGATACCATGACAAGGCCTCTGACGGTGCGTGCGCGGCATCGGCCGGGGCCAGCGAAACGCGCGCACCAGAACTCAAATGTTGCGAAGGAGCGCCACGTGCCGCAACGGGCGCTCGCGGTGTTTCGTATGCCTCCATTCTAGGCGCCGAAATTAAGAAGGCCTTAAGGCAATGGGTCGGGGCAGGCCCGAGCCGATCACATTCTCGCCAGGTGAATGATTTCTCGTGGCACGGCCATTGGGCGCCCACTCGAGGGCTTCAGGCCTGGGACCGGCTGGCCTCGGCGCGTTCGAGCAGCAGGGTGCGCTCTCGCTCGTTCCGGGTGAGTTCGGCGGCGCGGCGGTATTCGGTCTCGGCTTCGGCATGGCGCCCGAGCCGGGTGAGGAATTCGCCGCGCACACTCGGCAGCAGGTGGTAGGCCTTGAGCTTGCCGGCAGCGTCGATGGCATCGACGAGATCGAGACCGATGGCGGGGTCCTCGGCCATACCCACAGCGACGGCGCGATTGAGTTCGACGACGGGGGTCGGGTTCAGCTGATAGAGTTCGCCATAGAGCCTGGCGATGCGGTCCCAATCGGTCGCTTCGGCCTTGGTGGCGCGGGCGTGGCAGGCGGCGATGGCGGCCTGGAGCGTATAAGGGCCGCGCTGTGGCGAGAGGCTCTCGGCCTTCTCGAGAGCGGCGAGGCCGCGGCGGATGAGGAGTTGATCCCAGCGCGAGCGGTCCTGATCAAGCAGCAGGATCGGGGTGCCGTCGGCGCCGATGCGGGCATGCTGGCGCGAGGCCTGGATTTCGATCAGCGCGATGAGCCCGTGCGCTTCGGCTTCGTCTTCGGCGAGATTGGCGAGGATGCGGCCGAGCCGCAGGGCTTCCTCCATCAATGCCGGGCGCAGCCAGTCCTCGCCGGCGGTGGCTGAGTAACCTTCGTTGAAGATGAGATAGATGACGGCGAGCACCGAGGAGAGGCGTTCGGCACGATCGGCGCCGCGCGGCACTTCGAAGGGAATATTGGCTTCGGCGATGGTACGCTTGGCCCGCACCAGGCGCTGGGCGACGGTCGGCTCGGGCACGAGGAAGGCGCGGGCGATCTCGGGGGTGGTCAGGCCCGCAACGAGTTTGAGAGCCATGGCCGTGCGTGCTTCCATCGAAAGGATGGGGTGGCAGGCGGTGAAAATCATGCGCAGGAGATCGTCGCCAATATCGTCATCGAGCATGGCGTCGATATCCTCGCCAGCCGTCTCCTGATCGGTCTCGGCATCGTATTTGAGCGCGTCCATCTTGCGTGCAACCATCTTGTTGCGGCGGAAATAATCGATGGCGCGGCGCTTGGCGGTGGCCATCAGCCAGGCACCGGGATTGTCGGGCACACCGGACGCCGGCCAGTGCTTGAGGGCCACCATCATGGCGTCCTGCGCCAGTTCCTCGGCAAGGCCGATATCGCGCACGATGCGTGTGAGGCTTGCAACGAGCTTGGGCGATTCGATGCGCCAGACGGCTTCGATCGCGCGGTTGGCTTCTGCAGTGGTTGTGCCCGAGGTCATGGGATGCGATGAGAGCAAATCTAATCGGGGTCCGCAAGCGAGTTGGCATGGCAGTTCTCGCAACCTTAAACGCCAACAGGGCGCTGAGTGACCCGGTCGGCATTGGCGAGATCGGGCGGCAGGTCGGAAACCTCGAATACCTGGCGAAGCTCGACTTCCTCGCCATCTTCGAGCGGAATGCGCAGGCACCAGGCGACGGCTTCATCGCGGTCCTTGACCTGAATCAGCCAGAAGCCGCCGATCAGCTCCTTGCTTTCGGAAAAGGGGCCATCCATGACAAGGTACCTGCCGCCTTCCTTGCGGATGCGGGCGCCCTTGATGCTGGGGTGCAGGCCCTCCCCGGCGAGCAGAATGCCGGCCTCGATCATCTGCTCGTTGAAGCGCCCCATCGCCTCGATCTGTTCGGGGGTGGGCATGACGCCTGCCTCCATTTGCGCAGTCATCCTGACGATGATCATGAAGCGCATCGCGAATCTCCGTGCCAATCCGCCGGCGGAGCCGGCCTCACTAAGGCGACGAAGGACACCCCGTCATTTCGACACGGGAAGGCATTTTTGGCAGGATCATGCGGTGGGCAGCACCGAAAAGCCTTCCGGCAGGGCGCCGGACCAGGCTTGATTGGTGACGCCGCTTACACCTGCGGCAGGTGGACCGGAGCGGCAGGCATCCACCATGTCGGAAATGGTTTGGCGCTCGCCATGAAAGACCGCTTCGACACGGCCGTCGCGCAGGTTTCGGACCCAGCCGGCAAGGCCGCGCATCTGCGCTTGCTCGGCAACCCAGGCGCGATAGCCAACGCCCTGCACACGACCGGAGATGAAGATGTGGACCGTCAGCATGAGCATCCATCCGCCTGACGGCATGGTGCGCGCTACATGGTTGCGCCGACCTGCCAGGGCACGAATTCGTTGTCGCCATAGCCGAGGTCTTCGGACTTGCTGCGCTCGCCCGAGGCGACGCGCAGCAAGAGATCAAAGATCTCCCGGCCTTTCTCTTCGATGCTAACCCCTTCGAGGATGTCGCCGCAATTGATGTCCATATCTTCGCTCATGCGGTCATAGAGATCGGAATTGGTCGCAAGCTTGATCGAAGGCACCGGCTTGCAACCATAGGCAGATCCGCGTCCGGTGGTAAAGGCGAGCAGGTTGGCGCCCCCGGCAACCTGGCCGGTCGCCGAGACCGGATCGAAGCCGGGGGTGTCCATGAAGACGAAGCCCTTTTCCCTCACCGGCTCGGCATATTCATAGACGGCGTTGAGCGGCGTGGTGCCGCCCTTTGCAGCGGCGCCAAGAGACTTTTCGAGAATGGTCGTTAGGCCGCCGAGCTTGTTGCCAGGGGAAGGATTGTTGTTCATCTCGCCCTTGTTGCGCACGGTATAATCTTCCCACCAGCGGATGCGCTCGATGAGTTTCTCGCCGACTTCGCGGCTGATGGCGCGGCGGGTCAGGAGGTGTTCGGCTCCGTAGATTTCCGGAGTTTCGGAAAGAATGGCGGTGCCGCCCTGGCGTATCAGGAGGTCTGCGGCATAGCCGAGCGCGGGATTGGCGGTGATGCCGGAATGGCCGTCGGAACCGCCGCATTGCAGGGCAAGGGTAAGTTCAGATGCCGGTACGGTTGCGCGCTGCGCGCGATTGGCGACCGCCAGCATATCCTTGATGCGCTCGACGCCCTTCTCGATGGTCTTGCGGGTGCCCCCGGACTCCTGGATCGTCATGGTCTGGAAGGTGTTGCCTTCCTCAATGCCGTAGAGTTCCTTCATGCGGCCGATCTGGAAGACCTCGCAACCAAGACCGACCAGCAGGACGGCGCCGACATTGGGATTGGTGGCGTAGCCCCATTGCGTGCGCTTCAGGATATCGAAGCCCTCGCCGCGACTTTCCATGCCGCAGCCGGTGCCGTGAACAAAGGGCACGACGCCGTCGACACCGGGATAGTCATCGAGAATGCCGGACCGGTTGATGGCCTCGGCCATGAACTTGGCGACCGTTGCCGAGCAGTTAACCGATGTCAGGATGCCGACATAGTTGCGGGTGCCGACCTTGCCGTTGTCGCGCCGGTAGCCCTCGAACGTGGCGCGCTCAGGCTCGGGCACCATTTTTGGGGGTGTGGCGGTGGCGGAAAAATCATAGTCGCGGGCGAAAGCGCCACCTTGCGTGCCCATGCCGCAATTGTGCTCATGCACCCAGTCGCCACTTGGGATGTCGCTCGTGGCAAAGCCGATGATCTGGCCGAATTTGATGACCGGTTCGCCGGTGCGGATCGGGCTTGTAGCAAATTTGTGGCCCTTGGGGACACGCCGGAGAATGCGCGGGCCCTGAGGCGTTTGCGCTCCGACGTCGAGCGTCGCCAAAGCCACGGCAATATTGTCGGCCGGGTTCAGCACAAGTGTCTTGGCTTGGGGGCGGGTGAGAACTTGCGACATCCAGGCGGGCTCGCGCTACTGAGGGGGTCGCGCTTGCCGGAGGCGCCGAATGTCCGCATAGATGCGGTGGCGAGCGGCAGCGCGCTTGTCAACCCTATGGGCTCTAACTAACATGTTAGCATGACTTCGCAGGCAAGTCCCTATGATTTTCTGGACCGTCCGGAAACGTTGGCACGCGGTAGCGTGACCCAGGACGTGACCAGTAGCCTGCGGCAGGCGATCGTGACGCTGGCGCTGCCGCCCGGTGCGACCATCGACAAGGGCGCGATCTGCAAGCGACTTTCGGTGTCACGTTTTCCGGTGAGCGAGGCGCTGTCGCGGCTGGCGAGCGAAGGGCTGGTCGACATCCTGCCCCAGCGCGGTTCGACGGTGTCGCTGGTACGGATCGCGGATGTGCGCGAATACATGTTGATCCGCAAGGCGCTGGAGAGTGAGGCGCTGCGCGTGCTGATCGGCGCCAGGCGCCCCGAGCTCATCGAACTGCTGCACGCCAATATGGCGGCGCAGCGTGAGGCGGCGAGCCGCGACGACGCCGAAATGTTCCACCAGATCGACGTCGATTTTCACGATATCATCTTCCGCTCGATGAAGTTCACCAGGATCAAGGGGATCATCGATTCGGCGCGGGCCAATCTCGACCGGGCACGGCGGCTTATTATCACGCCGCGGCGGCTGGCGCTGACGATTGCCGAGCATCAGGCGATCTTTGACGGGATACTCGCGGCAGACGAGAAGCAGGCAATACGTTCGATCCGAGCGCATATCGATGCGGTGATGGTCGAACTTTTCGCGTTTGCGCGACAGTACCCGGAGCTTTTCGCCGATGGCGAGAGCCTCGCGCATGAGAGCGACACCGACAATTTTCCATTCGGCTAGCGCAAGTGGCGTGCAGGGCTCGACACGTGTCGGGCTCGCGCCTACAAGCGCCCCGACAATTCAGGAGGAGCCTGCCCGATGAAGTTGCTGCGCGTTGGTGCCAAGGGCGCTGAAAAGCCCGCCATTCTCGATACCGATGGGACGATCCGCGATCTTTCCGGAGTCGTCAGCGATATCGGCGGTCAGACGCTGACGCCTGAGGGGCTTGCGCGCATCCGGGGGACCGATATCGGCGTGCTGCCCAAGATCGAGGCTGGGCAGCGGATCGGGCCATGCGTCGGCAATGTCGGCAAGTTCGTTTGCGTCGGTCTCAACTATGCCGACCATGCGGCGGAGACGGGATCGCGCATTCCCAACGAGCCCATTCTCTTCATGAAGGCCACGAGCGCCATCTGCGGGCCCAACGACGACGTGATCATCCCCAAGGGCTCGATCAAGCCCGACTGGGAGGTGGAACTGGGTGTCGTAATCGGGCGCGAGGCGCGCTATGTCAGCGAGGACGAGGCGCTGGAGCATGTCGCCGGCTATTGCGTCGTCAACGACATTTCCGAGCGCCATTTCCAGACCGAGCGCAGCGGCCAGTGGGTCAAAGGCAAATCCGCCGACACGTTCGGCCCGATCGGGCCGTGGCTGGTGACGCGCGACGAAGTGGCGGACCCGCAGAATCTGGCATTGTGGCTCGAAGTTGACGGGCACCGCTATCAGAACGGCTCGACCAGCACGATGGTCTTCGGAGTTGCGCACCTGGTCTCTTATATTTCGCATTTCATGAGCCTGCAGCCGGGCGACATCATCTCGACCGGTACGCCTCCGGGCGTTGGCATGGGCATCAAGCCGGAACCGGTATGGCTCAAGCCCGGCAATGTGATGCGGCTGGGTGTCGAAGGGTTGGGCGAGCAGCAGCAGCGCGTGGTGACTTACGCGGAGTAGCCGGGGCACGCCCTGGCGCCCGCACGGCATCTCACCATCAGGAGGCGCAGGATACTAGCTAGGGCCGGCGTGCCACCAGGTCGATCTCGACCAATGCGCCGACCGCGAGGGCGGTGACGCCGATAGTGGTGCGCGCCGGGAGCTTGCCGGGTTCGAAGAAGCTCGGCCAGAGGGCGTTGAGGGCGACATAGTCGCGCTCGAACCGCGTCAGGTAGATGCGTGCCATGGTGATGTGCTCGAAGCCAAGGCCTATGCCGGCAAGGACTGTCTCGAGGTTTTCCATCACGCGGCGCAGCTGCGCCTCGATGCCCGCGGGAAGCGGAGCATCGGGGGCAGCCGGATCGGTCGGCATCTGACCGGTCACGAACACCCAGCCATCGGCTTCGACCGCATGGGAGAAGGGGGCGACCGGGCGCGGGCCTGCGGCGATCATGTGGTGGATGGGCAGCGACATGGGCAGTCTCCTACGGGTTCTCGACAGGGTTGAAGCTCAGGCGGCGCGTGTCAATCGGGGGCATGGGCCGTGGGTCACGAAAAGCTGTATTGCCCGGTTGTCGGCAGGGGCCGATGATGGTGGTTATGCAGATGCGCGGGCCCATTGTCGGCTTGGTGCTCGGTGCCCTTGCCGGCGCCGGTATGGGTTTCGTGCCCTTGACGCCTGCGGTGGCGCAGAGCGAACGGGACGCCGCACTCGACATTCTCTTCGAACAGTTGCGCAATGCATCGAGCCCGCAGGAAGCCCAACGCATCGACCAGCAGATCTGGGTGATCTGGACCACCCCCGATGATCCGATGCTTGCCGCGCAAATGGCCGAGATACTCGAAGCGCGCCGGGTCATGGACATCGAGCGTGCCATGGAGCTCATCGAGGCGGTGGTTGCCAGGCATCCGGACTATGCCGAGGGCTGGAACCAGCGCGCGACCGTCAACTTCATGCTCGGTGACTTTGAGGCTTCACTCGCCGATATCGACCGGGTGTTGATGTATGAACCGCGCCATTTCGGGGCACTTGCGGGCAAGGCGTTGATCCACCGGCAGTTGGGGCAGGACCAGGAGGCGCTCGAGGCGATGACACGGGCGCTGGCGGTGCATCCTTTCCTCGCCGAGCGGGCTTTGTTTCCGGAACTTGCGGCGCCTATAGTGCGTATCTGAGGTAGTTTTCGCGATAACAAAGCCCTCCCATGGCACAGCAGGACGTTAGCGTTGAACGAGAAGAAATCGGCTCGCGCGGGCGCTACTGGGCGGCATTGGCGCCCGGATACGAGGCGGAAATGACCTATCACCGGCTCGGGGACAATGTGATCTCGATCGACCATACCGGTGTGCCGCCAAAGTTCGAGGGGCGCGGAATCGCGCTGCAGCTCGTCAAGTCGGCGGTCGAGGATGCGCGCCGGGACGGATTCAAGATCATTCCCCGTTGCTCCTATGTGGCGGTGCAGTTCCGCCGCCACCCGGATTGGGCGGATCTGCTGGCCCGCTAGGCTCAGAAGCCCCAGCGGATGGCGTCGGCGTCTTTCACCAGAAGGTCCTCGATGTCCTGCCAGTTCACCGTTACGGTGGGGGCACCATAGGCATAGGCGGCGACCTCGTAAGGCTGGAACTGGATAACGAGGCCATAGGTGTCGAAGCTCCAGCGGCTGGGATCGGTGACGGCCTCGGCGAGGTCCTGCGGGTCGTCAAGCATGAGATATTCACTATGTTGGGCGCGAAGGGCCGCTACTGCCAGGTCCAGCAGTTTCGCCTGCCATCCCTCGCCCGAAAACAGGTCTGCGCTCGTCATCGGTCGAGATTCGTCCGGCAGGTAGTGCACGAACGCGATGCCGGGATTGCCATGCGCTGCACCATGCCCGAACCAGAAATAGTCGATGCGGGCGGTGATGCGCTTGTCGAGGGCATCGACGACGCTGACATGGATGCTCGTGTCGGCGCCGGTTTCGAAGTCGTCATTGCTCGGCCAGCCATATTCGCCGGGCAACTCTTCCATCAGGGTATTGAAGCCGCGGGCGAGGTCGGTATCGGCATCGATCAGCGGATAGGAGAGCTCGTGTTGGGCGACGTGCCAGTAGGAGTCGGGCTCGGCCTCTGGGTCCGGGACGGCGCCGTAGCGCGTCGCGAGATAGAAGCGGTGGCCCGAAATCATGCGGCTGTTTTCCAGCGTGGCAATGCGATCGTTGAAGAGACCGGTCAGGCAATCGCCGCGGGTTTCGAGCGTGTCGTCGCGGGCTTTCTCGATGCAGACATAGGCTGCATGGTCGAGCCAGGCGCGCTGGTCGGTGCGCATGGCACTGACCGCCGATTTGCTGAGGCCGCCGATGGCGGTGGCATAGGCTGTCGCGAGTGTTTCGTCGGCGTCAGAGAGCGCCGGGTAGTCGCAGATGGTGTGCTCTAGTTGGGTGTTTGCGGTACTGCAATCGAAGCTGGCAGCCTGCGCCGGAAGGGACAGGGTGATGAGGGCAAGGGCGAAGAATGCAAGTGCCAGGCGCATAATGGTGAGACCCCTCTGTGACCAGGTACCTCAATATCATGCCAGGATTGGATTGCGAATGGGCGGCGGCGTGCCGCCGCCCATTGTGAGGCTAGCCCCTGTTGTTGCTTTCGGCCTCTGTCTCGGTGTTGATCGGACCGGTATCGGGCTCGCCGCGGGTCTTCCAGAGCGAGTAGATAACACCGCCTGCGAGGATGGCGAGGGTCACGACAAGCGAAAGCAGGGTGTCGATCTTGACGCCGAGCGGCACGAGGAAGATCTTGATGCCTATCAACACCAGAATGATAGCGAGCGAGGTCTGCAGGTAGCGGAAGCGGTTGATGGCGGCGGCGAGCGCGAAATAGAGTGCACGCAGGCCCAGAATCGCGAAGATGTTGGACGTATAGACGATGAAGGTGTCCTGCGTCACCGCAAAGACGGCAGGCACGGAATCGACGGCGAAGACGAGATCGACGAATTCGACCATGATCAGCGCCACTGCAAGCGGTGTGAGAAAAAGGGTCAACCTGCCAGTGACCGGGTGCGGCTGACGAACGGTGAAATCGCGCCCATGCAGTTCATTGGTGATCGGCACATGCCGGCGCAGCCAATTGAGCACCGGGTTGTTGGCCATATCGGCTTCGTCGTCCTTGTGAGTGAACATGCGAAAGCCGGTGAAGACCAGGAAGGCGCCGAAGACGAAGAGTATCCAATCGAAAGAATGGACGAGGGCGGCGCCGAGGCCGATGAGGACGGCGCGGAAGACGATGACACCGAGAATGCCCCAGAACAGCACGCGGTGCTGATAGATGCGGGGTATGGCCAAAAGGCCAAAGATGCTGGCGATGACGAACATATTGTCCATCGCCAGGCTCTGTTCGATGAGATAGCCGGTGTAGAATTCAAGGCCGGCGTCCTGTCCGCGCGAGAGCCACACCCAGGCGCCGAAAGCCAGCGCGATGACGACATAAAAGCCGTAGAGCATCAGGCTTTCGCGGGCGGAAATCTCCTTTTCTTCCCGGTGCAGAATGCCGAGATCGAAAACCAGGAGGCCAATGACAATGCCAACGAAAGCAACCCAGAAATAGATTGGGGTGCCAAGAAAATCGCCCATAAGGGCACCGATGATCGGTTGCATGCGCCGGACCTTCTCCATGTAAAACGTTTGGAGCGGCTCCGACATCACGCTCGGATCCAACGACCCAAGCGCCAGAGGGGCCCGGCGCCGCGCCTGCTATTTAGGCAGGCGCGAAGAAATTTCAAGGGGGTGGGACTTTATGTCTAGCCGAGGCCCTTAGTCGGGCAGCCGATAGACGAAGCGGCACGCATTGGGGGCAAAGTTTGCGACCCCGTCCGAGTCCGGTTCGGCAATGCCGCGAACTGTGAAGCGGGCCTGCGGGGCGGACTCGACGAGACTCAACAGGGTGTCGTGGCCGGGCTGGTTGCCGATATCGATGTCAAAGACGATGACGTGCTCGGCCGGTTCGCCGGCATCGAGGGCCACCCCCATATGCTTGGGGTTTTCAGTTGCCCAGACGAGATTGCCGGTCGATATCAGCGGCTCGCCGGCCTCGGCTGGGGCATCACCGATTTCCGAACCGAGCACGGCGACGAGGCCGGGCGCCTCAGGTAACTCGCTCGCAACAGTGTTGGCGCCGGGTTGAAGCGGGTCGAGGCTGGAGATGCGGTCGAAATAGGCGGCTTCGACGCAGGCCTTGCCCTCGCAGGTGCGGTCGACGGCCGCTTGCCATGCCTCGATATCGGCGCGCATGCAGGCTTGGGCGGCGGGTCCGACCGCGGCCATCGCGCCCTCTTCGTAGAGGAAGAGCGTTTCGCCCAGCTCGTACCATTTTTCGGTGCAGGCGATGTCATCATCGCAAGCCTCGAGCAGGCTTTGTGCGGTGGCTGCCAAGGCAGGTGACGCCAAAAAGGCGAAAGCCAGACCCGTCGCGAATGCTTTCATTGCGTCCTGCTCCGTGATCGTTCGCGGGCATGATCGCGCCGCTGCGCGGGGCGATCAAGCAGTACGCACGCGATAGGGGGTGAGGAACTGCTGGGCGGCCAGCAATTCCTCCTGACGCAATTCATGGCCGCCCTCGTGCCAGGTGAGCTGCAGGTTGGCACCCTCTTTGGCAAAATAATCGGCAAGGCGCTGCGTGCCCTCTGGCGGGCAGATCGGGTCGCGCCGACCGCCGGTGACCAGCACGCGCCGGTCCTCGATGCCGATGCTGGCAGGCGGATCGAAGGGGATCAGCGGATGGAACAGCACGGCAGCGTCGAAGAGCTGAGGCTGCGCAAACATGACCGAAGCGAGAATATTGGCGCCGTTGGAATAGCCAAGACCGATGACCGCCGAAGGATTGGCGGCCTCAACGTGGCTGTGCAGGAACTGGCCCATGGCCTCGGTGCGCCGGGCGAGGTCTTCCATGTCATAGCGGCCCTCGCCGGTGCGGCGGAAGTAACGCAGCGCTCCGCCTTCCGAGACATCGCCACGCGGCGCGATGACATGGGCGCCGGGCAGCAGTTGCGTGGCTAGATCAAAGAATTGGTTCTCATCGGCCCCGGTGCCGTGGAAAACAAAGAACAGCGGAGCATTGGCGTCGGCGCCCTTGGCTTCGCGGAAGTGGTAGGAGGTCATGCAGAAAGTCTCCTCATTGGGGCGTGCGGCGACCATAGTCGGGCCGGATGCGCTCTCGTGCAACTCATCAAGGACAATGTGATGCTGCACGGCAGCGTGAACAACGACGCGATTACGGCACAAACCGTTGTCGATTTGCGGAACAATCGTGGCGGCATTGCCCGTCATGCGCTCGCATTGACGACTAACATGTTAGTGGCTAGAGCATCTGGGATCAGGAGGGGTGCGATGCCGAATTTCAATCGAGTGCTGTCGGTCGAGGAGATGATGGAGCTGGCGCGCCGGCGCGTGCCCAAGCAGTTCTTCGATTATGCTGACTCCGGTTCGTGGACTGAGAGCACCTATCGCGCCAATGAAGAGGATTTCCGTAAGATTACCCTGCGCCAGCGCGTCGCCGTCAACATGGAAGGGCGTACGATCAAGACGCGGATGCTAGGCCAGGACGTGGCGATGCCGGTCGCGATCGCGCCCACGGGCCTGACGGGGATGCAGATTGCCGACGGCGAGATCAAGGCGGCGCGGGCGGCGGAGAAGTTCGGCATTCCGTTCACGCTCTCGACCATGTCGATCTGCTCGATCGAGGATGTCGCCGAGCACACGACCAAGCCGTTCTGGTTCCAGCTCTATGTGATGCGCGACCGTAAGTTCATCGAGCGGTTGATCGACCGGGCCAAGGCAGCCAAATGTTCGGCGCTGGTGCTGACCATGGACCTGCAGATCATCGGGCAACGGCACAAGGACTTGCGCAATGGCATGTCGGCACCGCCGAAATTCACGCCGAAATTCGTGCTCGAGATGGCGCGCAAACCCCAATGGGCGCTCGGAATGCTGGGCACGCAGCGGCGCAGCTTCCGCAACATCGCCGGGCATGTGGAAAGCGCGGTCAACCTGCGCGAACTTTCGACCTGGACCAACAGCCAGTTCGATCCGACGCTCAACTGGAAGGACCTTTCCTGGGTCAAGGACCGGTTCGGCGGGCCGGTGATCGTCAAGGGCATTCTCGATGTCGAGGACGCGCGCCAGGCGGTGGCGCATGGGGCCGACGCGATCATCGTTTCCAATCACGGCGGGCGCCAGCTCGACGGCGCGCCTTCGACCATAAGGGTGCTGCCGGAGATCGTCGAGGCGGTCGGCGACAAGACCGAAGTCTATTTCGATAGCGGCATCCGCTCGGGCCAGGACGTGATCAAGGCACTGGCGCTCGGGGCCAAGTCGACCTTTATCGGGCGGGCATTCCTCTGGGGGCTCGGTGCAGGCGGCGAGGATGGAGTGCGGCGGGTGCTCGAGATACTCGCGCGCGAAATGGAACTCACCATGGCTTTCTGTGGCGAGCGCGACATTCTCGATGTCGGGCCGCACATGATCTATTCCAACGATATACCGCCGCGGCGTTCTCCGACCGGGAGCCAGGTGGTTTAGGAGTCGCGGTTTTGCTGAGCGCGGTTCAGCCGTTCAGCCCAGGGTAAGGTGGATGGCTATGCCGAGGGCGGAGCAGAGGGCCAGGACCGGTATGGTGCCGATGCGCATGACGAAAACGCCGGTTACCGCGACAAGGGTGAGGAGCAGCGAAAAGATGTCGAGGCTCGACCAGATGGGAACGTCGATGGTCGCCCCAGGCAGGACGATCTCGTCAACCTCGCGAAACAGCACGTGCAGGCCGAACCAGACGGCCAGGTTGAGGATAACGCCGACGACGGCTGCGGTTATGGCGGTCAGCGCTGCCGAGAGGGCGCGGTTATCGCGTAGTCGCTCGATGAAGGGCGCGCCAACAAAGATCCACAGGAAGCAGGGCACGAAAGTGACCCAGGTAGTGAGCAGCCCGCCCAGGATGCCGGCGAATGGCGGGTTCAGCGGGCCGGGCTCGCGCCAGGCGCCGAGAAAGCCGACAAACTGGGTGACCATGATCAGCGGGCCGGGTGTGGTTTCGGCCAGGCCGAGTCCGTCCAGCATCTCGCCGGGCGCCAACCAGCCATAGGTCTCGACAGCCTGCTGGGCGACATAGGCGAGGACTGCATAGGCGCCACCGAAGCTGACGACCGCCATCTGCGAGAAGAAGATGCCTATGGTGGTAAAGACGTTGTCGGGGCCGAGCAGGAGCAAAAGCAGCAGGACCGGCAGAAGCCAGAGCGCCAGCAGGGTGCCACCGATACGCAGCGTCCAGCCGATATTGGGGCGGGCGTGTTCGGGGACACCTTCGCCGAGAGCGGAATCGGCGTCACTGAGGACTGTGCCGCCAGCGGCACCATGGCCCCCGCCAAGCTGGAAGGCCGGGTTGCCGGCGCGCTCGGCGAAATAGCCGATGAGGCCGGCGGCTATGATGATGATGGGGAACGCAATGTCGAAGACGAAAATGGCGATGAAGGCAGCGGCGGCGATGCCGAGCATTATGGCATTGCGCAATGCACGCCGGCCGATGCGCACGACAGCCTCGACCACGATGGCGAGCACGGCGGCCTTGAGGCCAAAAAACAGAGCTTCGACGATGCCGACATTGCCATAGGCAGCGTAGATGAGGCTCAGCGCCATGATGGCGAGGAGTCCGGGCAGCACGAAGAGGATGCCGGCGAGGAAACCGCCCCTGGTCCTGTGCATCAGCCAGCCGATATAGACGGCGAGCTGTTGGGCCTCGGGCCCGGGCAGGAGCATGCAGTAATTGAGGGCGTGCAGGAACCGGTGCTCGCCGATCCAGCGCTTCTCGTCGACAAGGATGCGGTGCATCAGCGCGATCTGCCCGGCAGGGCCGCCGAAGGACAGGGCGGCAATGCGGGCCCAGACCGAGATCGCATCGCTAAAGGGTATGCCGTGATCGGCCGGCGAGGCCGCGTGGGCAGGTTGGGCATTGGATTTTTGCATATCGAGGGTCAACGCTGTCCACTACCGGTGAGTGCATATGGCCGCAGGCTTGCAGCTCTGGCAAGATGCCGCCAGTTGGGAACGGTAGAGGGAGGGATCATGGCAGGCGCAAATCCGGGCAGACAGGTTCTGGTGACGGTTCCAATCGCCGCGCCGATCGAGGCCGTGTGGGCGGCGCTGCGTGATCGCGAGCAGTTGCGCAACTGGTTCGGCTGGGATGCGGACACCCTGGCCGAGGAGATCGAATACATCTTCTTCGAGCATAGTACTGTCGACGAAGCTGCGCGCACGATCATCGGGGAGCCGTGGGAGGGTGCCTCGGACGGGTTCGAACTCGCCGAGCAGGATGGCGGGACGTTGCTATGTGTGGTCCGGTACAGTGATACACCCTTCGATCCGCAAGGCGACTATGACGACGTCTACGAAGGTTGGGTGACGTTCGTACAACAATTGCGCTTGCTGCTCGAGCGGCATCCGGGGGCGAGCCGGCGCACGATCTATCTTTCGGGGGCGGCGCGGCCGGGTGTGTCCGAGCCGGCGCAGGCGCTGAGAATTGGTGAACTGCGGGAGCGGCCGGAGGGCAGCGAATATTCGCTCACCGCGGCGACTGGCGATCTGCTGAACGGTATTGTGTGGCATCGCACGCGCCATCAGCTTGGCCTCAATGTGCTCGAATGGGGCGATGGCTTGCTGGTGGTGACCAATCGAGGCAAGGCGCCAACGCGCCCGGATGGGGGTGGATCGGTGCTCATCACCACCTTCGGGCTCGACAAGGCGGCGTTCGGGGATATCGAAACGCGATGGCGGCGCTGGTGGGAGGAGCGATATCCGTCGCCCTCGGCATGACGCTGCGTTTTGAAGGTGCGCCTACCATGCTATGTCGCGAGGTCAAAAAAGGAGAGCGCGCATGTTCGTCGTTGGCGGGGAAAGCCTGATCGATCTCGTCAGTGAACCGCGCGGCCCCGGCGGCACGATCCATATGACGGCGCATCAGGGCGGCTCCCCCTATAACTGCGCCATCGCGCTTTCGAGGCTCGGCAATGACACGGGGTATTTGTGCCCGATTTCGAAGGATGGGTTCGGGAGCTATCTGATGGAGCCGCTAGCCGAGGCTGGGGTCTATCTGCTGTTGCCCGAACGGGTGGCGGCACCAACGACGCTGGCGGTGGTAACGCTCGATCAGGAGGGCAAGGCGCAATACGAGTTTTACCGGGGAGCGGATCGGGCCCTAACCATCAACGAGGGCGTCGCGGCGCTGCCGGAGCAACTGAATCTCTTTCAGGTCGGCGGATTTTGTCCGATCGAGCGGGAGGATGCGGCGGTGTGGCTCGAGGTCGTGAAGGCAGCGATCGCCAGGGGAGCGACGATCTCGATCGATCCCAATGTGCGTCCTACGCTGGTGAATGATCCGCAGGGCTATCGTGAGCGCCTGTCGCGTTTTCTCGATCTTTCGCACATCATCAAGGTCTCGGAGGAGGACCTTGCCTGGCTGGATGGAAGCAAGAGCATCGAGGCGCATGCCGCCGGGCTTCTCGACCGGGCCAATTGCGAACTGGTTGTGGTAACGCGTGGCGAGAAGGGCTCGCGCGCCTTCACCCATGGGGGGCTCGCCGAGGCCGGGATCTATCGTTCCGACGTCTTCGGAGACACGGTGGGAGCCGGGGATAGCCTGATGGCGGGGGTACTTACCTGGTTGGGCGAGCAAGAGGCACTGGTTCCGGGAAAGCTGACGCGGCTCGACGATGTGGCGCTCGGCAAGATGCTGGAGTTCGGGGCGGTAGTTGCCGGGCTCAATTGCGCAAGGAAGGGATGCCAGCCGCCGACGCGCAGGCAAGTCGAAGCGGTGCTGGCGTAAGCACCCAGTCGAGATTCTCAGTGCTCACCGATGATGTAGCTCCTCGCCGACGCGAATATCGATAGACGACCGCTGCGGTGGGTCGTTCGAACAAGCCTCGGCGCGAACCGCGAGGGCTTCGGCCAGTGTCATGGTGGTGTGATGGCCCCAGGTGTCGTCGGTTTGGGGGAAGTCGGTACGGAAATGGCCGCCGCGGCTTTCGGTGCGCTTGAGGGCGGCAGCGGCGACGAGCGTTGCAGAAGTGGTCATGTTGAGATAGGCGCGCGTGACCTGCTGGGCGCCAGCTTCGAGTTCGGCGATCTGGCGCAGGGCGAGGCGCAGGCCTTCGGCGCTTCGCTCGACGCCTACCAGGCTGCTCATGATCGCGCGGAGCTCCTTGACCGCAGGCAGGTTGCGCAGCACCTGTTCGGCTTCTTCGCCCTTTCTCTCATCCCATTCGATGCCCTCGAACGGGGCCAGCGCCTTGACGGGTTCAAGGCCGCCGATATCGGCCGCAATGCGGGCGCCATAGACGGTGGCCTCGAGCAGCGAATTGGAGGCGAGGCGGTTGGCGCCATGGAGACCGGTGCAACTGGCTTCGCCGCAGGCCCATAGGCCCGGCAGCGATGAACGGCCGTTTGCGTCGACCAGCACACCTCCCATATGGAAATGGGCGGCAGGCGTGACCGGAATCAGACCGTTGACGGGGTCGATGCCAACCTCGTGGCAATAGCGTGTAACCGTCGGAAAGGCGGTGAGGATACGTTCGCCCAGAGCCTCGCGAGTATCGAGAAAGACTTTCCGACCGGAGGCGATCTGGCGGAAATTGGCGCGCGCGACGATGTCACGTGGCGCCAGTTCGGCGTCTGGATGGATCACCGGCATGAAGCGCTCGCCGAGGTCGTTAACAAGAATGGCGCCCTCGCCCCGAAGGGCCTCGGTAGCAAGCGGGGCAGGGTCGGCTCCCGTGAGGATGGCGGTCGGATGAAACTGGACGAATTCGGGATCGCCGATCAGCGCGCCGGCTCGAGCTGCCATGCCCATCGCATGGCCGCGCACCCCCGGCGGATTGGTGGTGACAGCGTAGAGCCCGCCCAAGCCACCGGCGGCGAGCACGGTGGCGCGGGCACGGATGAAGACCGGCTCGACATAGCGGTCGCCGAGCTTGCGGCAGAAGACGCCGACTACGCGGCCATCGGCGCGGGCGAGGTCGACGGCGGTGATGCCTTCAACGACACGAATCGAGGGCGTGCGGCGCACCTCTGCAATGATCGCCTGCATTATGGCCCAGCCGGCGCGGTCACCGGCGACCTTGACGATGCGATTGGCCGAATGCGCCGCTTCGCGCCCGAGGGCATAATTGCCGAAATCGTCGCGGTCGAAGGGCGTGCCGAAACGGGCAAGGTCCTCGATGCGGGCGGCAGCTTCCGAGGTGACGCTTTCAGCGATTCCATGGTCGACGATGCCCGCTCCGGCCATTTCGGTGTCGCGCGCATGGGCGTGGGCGCTGTCACCCTCGCCGACGGCCGCGGCAACACCGCCCTGGGCCCAGGCGGAGGAAGCGCCGGTGCCCAACGGCTTTGGCGAAAGCACCGTAACCGGGTGGGGTGCCAGTTTGAGGGCGCAGAAGAGGCCTGCAAGACCTGCGCCCACGATCAACACGTCGTCAGCATCAAGGGTATTGTCGAAGATGGTCACGCGTGTCCTCGCGCCAATACAGTGGATATAGCGCTTATCTGCATGCAGCCGGAACAGCAATAGCTTGGTATTTTTCCGTATTGCCAGTAATCAACCCAACGACGAATTACGTACATCACTTGGCCGGAGGCCTCATGCTTGGTGTAGCAATCGATATTAGCCGGTCGGACCGCCCGGACGAATTCGTCGATTGTTCGGTGCCGCTCCGGCGAATGGACGCTCCGCATCTGGTGCGTCATATCGGATCGAGGGTGCTGCTCTTCAGGCCGGGGGGAGCACAAACGGACGCGTTTGTCGCTAGCGCAATTCTGGGCGGCATCGTGCCCCGGGTGTCGCATTCGCCGGCGCTCGCAGCTCAGCTGACCGAAATCGCCGCATTCGCGCAGCCGGTCGTGCGGCCGGCAACTATGCGCAGGGAAGACGCCGCGTGGGTTGCGCTGCCTCGGGCAGTCTTCACGGCGATACTCGAAGGCGGGGAGAACCGGCGCGATCTCGAAGAGGCGGCTGCAGAATTCCTCCATGAGGAAGCGATGGCTGATGGCTTGCCCGAACTCGATACGTTTCGGGCGCTGGGGGAGGCGGTCTTGAGGAATTACGGATATAGCTGTGCCATGACCGGGCAGTCTGAGGCGGGCAGGTCGGAACCGCCGGGCAGGCCGCAAGTCGAAGCGATACGGCCGCGCTCGCTCGGCGGAGAGGTGCATGTCACCAATTGCATCGCGCTGGCGCCAGCCGCTGCACAGGCCTTTGCAGCAGGCCATATTACACTCACCGACGACCTGCGCATGATCGTCGATATGAGCCGTATCGACCCCGAACTCGTCGAGAAACTCAATCCACTGGGTTATCTCACCGCGCCGCGTGACGAGTCGCTTGGCCCGTCACGCGCAAGTCTTGAATGGCACCGCGAGCAGGTCTTCCAGGGCCAGTTGTGAGCGGCAGGGTACTGCCGGTGACCATGTCAGTCGCCTTTGCGGCTCAACTCGATCATGCGCTCGACAGCGGCGCGGGCGGGCGGAATGATTTCTTCGGGCACCACGACCTCCTCTGTCATGGTGTGCAGCGACCACAGCACATTTTCGAGGTTGATACGTTTCATGTGCGGACAGATGTTGCAGCCGCGCAGGAAGTCGACGCCGGTGGTTTCGCTAGCGACATTATCGGACATGGAGCATTCGGTGACCATCACGACACGGGCAGGCTTTTCGTGCTTGACCCAGTCGATCATTGCGGCGGTCGAGCCGGCGAAATCGACGGCGTCGATTACCTCGGGCGGGCATTCCGGATGGGCGATGATCTTTGCCGTCGGATAGGCGTGGCGTAATTCGGAGATATCCTGGGCGGTGAAGGTCTCGTGCACCTCGCAGGCACCGGCCCAGGTGATGATCTTCTTCCTGGTCTTCTTGGCCGTATTTTGCGCAAGGAACTGGTCAGGGATCATGATGACGGAATCACCGGGCACCTTCTCGACTATATCGAGGGCGTTGGAGGAGGTGCAGCAGACGTCCGTTACAGCTTTGACGGCGGCCGAGGTGTTCACATAGGTGACGACCGGCACGCCCGGATACATCTCGCGCATCGCCTTGACGTCATCGACGGTAATCGACTCGGCGAGCGAGCAGCCGGCGCGGCTATCGGGAATCAGCACGGTTTTCTGCGGATTCAGGAGTTTCGATGTCTCGGCCATGAAGTGTACGCCGCACTGGACGATCACCGACTGATCGACGCGGGTGGCTTCGATGGCGAGCTGCAGGCTGTCGCCGACGAAATCGGCGACACCGTGATATATCTGCGGCGTCTGATAGTTATGAGCGAGGATAACCGCATCCTTCTCCTTCTTCAGCCGGTTGATCTGGAAGATCAGCGGCGCGTAGAAGGGCCATTCGATCTGCGGGATCTTGTCCTTGACGCGATCGAATATCTTGTCGGTTGCTCGCTCGACAGCCTTGGTGAATTTGAGATCGAAACTGTCGGCGAGGATGGTACGGGCCTCGTCGAGCGGCACCAATGCGTTGATCGTCTGCACCATTGGCGGGCCTCTCCTGCAACGGGACGCGCGTTAACTAGGCACTTTCCGTTGCCATTTCAATGAATGGGGTTGCTCTATTTCAGGCAAACTCCTAACCACTCCTTGCGAATGCAAGCACAGGTGGATGAACCCCGTATGCCGCAAGACGCCGAAGCCATCCATTCCATTCTTACACGGGCGCCAGTGGTGCCGGTCATCATTCTCGATGAAGTCGAGAAGGCGCGACCATTGGCCGAGGCGCTGGTAGCGGGCGGTTTGCCGGTGCTGGAGGTGACGCTGCGCACCGCAAATGCGCTGAAAGTCATCGAGGAGATGGGTAAGGTCGCCGGCGCGATCGTCGGCTCGGGCACGGTGCGCAACGCGGCGCAGATGCGCCAGTCGGTCGATGCCGGCTGCCGGTTCATGGTGTCGCCGGGCGCGCCGCCGCGCCTGCTTGATGCTGCAGACGATATCGGCATTCCGCTGCTGCCGGGGATCGGCACGCCGACCGAGGCAATGACGGCGGCCGAGCGGGGCTATACCTATCTCAAATTCTTCCCGGCCGAGGCGCTGGGCGGCGCGCCGGTGCTGAAGGCCTTCGCCTCGCCATTGCCGGACGTCACGTTCTGCCCAACGGGTGGAATCGATGCGGCAAAGGCAAAGACCTATCTGGGACTTCCCAATGTGATCTGCGTCGGTGGCTCGTGGATCATGCCAACCGATGCGGTGGCCTCGGGTGATTTCGCGCGGATCGAGGCGCTGGCCCGTGAAGCGGCAAGCCTGCGTGGCTAGGGCGTTTCTCATCGGCGTCGCAGTGCTCGGCGCGATGGCCGCGCCTGCTGCGGGCGATGAGGTGCTGGTCGCGGTTGCGGCCAATTTTACCGCCGTGGCAGAAGATTTGGCCGCGATGTTCGAGGACGAGACCGGACACACCGCGCGGCTGAGCTTCGGCTCAACCGGTCAGCTTTACGCACAGATCAGCCAGGGCGCGCCGTTTGGGGCGTTTCTTGCTGCCGATGACGAGCGGCCGCAGCAAGCCATTGAGGAGGGCTTTGCCGTTGAAGGCACCGCATTCACCTATGCGGTCGGACGATTGGCACTTTTCAGTCCCACGCTCGATGTCAGCATCGGTCCCGATGCCTTGAACCTCACCTTCGAGCATCTGGCGATTGCCGACCCGGAAGCGGCCCCTTACGGGGCGGCGGCGGTCGAGACGATGACGGCGCTCGGTGCCGATGAGCGCCTCGCCGACAGGATCATTACGGGCGAGAACATTTCGCAGGTGCTGCAATTCGTCGAAAGCGGCAATGCCGAGCTTGGATTCGTCGCCGAGAGCCAGGTGATCGGGCGCAAGCATCAATGGCTGGTGCCAGCCGACATGCACGAGCCCATCGCACAGGATGCGGTACTGCTGACAGCGGGTGCGAAGAATCCGGCCGCTATGGCATTCCTTGAATTCCTGCAAACGCCCAAGGCCGTTTCGGTGATCGAGGCGGCGGGATATTCGGTGCCGTGATCGATCTGGCCGCGTTCTGGCCGCCGGTGGCGCTGACATTGGGCCTGTCGGCGATTACAACCATTTGCCTGCTGCTCATCGGCACGCCACTGGCATGGTGGCTGGCGCGGACCGACTGGAAGGGGCGTGATGCGATCAACGCCATCGTCGCACTGCCGCTGGTGCTGCCCCCAACTGTATTGGGCTTTTACCTGCTGATTGCGCTGGGGCCGAAGGGACCGGGTGGGTGGATCGCTTCGGTGTGGGGGGCGCGAACGCTGGCTTTCTCGTTCACGGGGTTACTGATCGGCTCGATCATCTATTCGCTTCCCTTCATGGTGCATCCGCTGCGCAGCGCGTTCGAGGCGGTGCCGCCTGACTATCCCGAGGCCGCGGAAACGCTCGGGGCGTCCCGTTGGCAGAGTTTTCGCCATGTAGTGATGCCGCTTTCTCGCTCAGGATATCTGACGGGCGCAATTCTCGCCTTTGCGCATACAATGGGCGAGTTCGGCGTCGTGCTGATGATCGGTGGCAATATCCCGGGCGAGACCAAGGTCTTGTCGATTGCCATATATGACTATGTCGAGCGACTCGAATGGGGCTCGGCGCATGTCCTTTCGGCGGCTCTGGTGGTCTTCGGCTTCGTCGCCATTACCGCCATGCTGATGATCGACCGGCGTAGCGGCGTACCGCGCCCGTGATTGCGTGAGTACGGAGCGCTGACTACATTAACGCGAACGGAGGTGACGGCGTATGGACATGTTGGACGGTTTCGGGCTCGATGGGGGCAGCATCACGCTGATCGCCATCGGCATCCTCGCCATTCTGGTACTTCTTGCCGGAATCAAGACGGTGCCGCAGGGGCACAACTACACCATCGAGCGCTTCGGCAAATATACGCGAACGCTCTCGCCCGGTCTCAACCTGATCGTGCCGTTCATCGATGCCGTGGGCAAACGGATCAACATGATGGAGCAGGTGCTCGACGTGCCCCATCAGGAGGTGATCACCAAGGACAATGCCTCGGTCACGGTCAACGGGGTCACCTTCTACCAGATTCTCGATGCGGCGGCCGCCGCTTATGAAGTCACCAATCTCGAACTCGGCGTCCTCAATCTCACCATGACCAATATCCGTTCGGTCATGGGCTCGATGGATCTGGACGAACTGCTCTCCAACCGCGACGAGATCAACACACGGGTGTTGCGCATCGTCGATGCCGCGGTTTCCCCGTGGGGCATCAAGATCACCCGCATCGAGATCAAGGATATCGATCCGCCCAAGGACCTCGTCGAATCCATGGGCAGGCAGATGAAGGCCGAGCGTGAAAAGCGCGCCGCGATTCTGGAGGCTGAAGGGCGGCGGCAGGCAGCGATCCTTCAGGCAGAAGGCGAGAAACAGGCGCAGGTGCTCGAAGCCGAGGGGCGGCGGGAAGCCGCATTCCGCGATGCCGAAGCGCGCGAACGCGCCGCGGAAGCCGAAGCGAAGGCGACGCAGATGGTGAGCGAGGCGATCGCAGCCGGTGACGTGCAGGCGATCAATTATTTCGTCGCCAACAACTATATCAAGGCTTTGGAAGGGCTGGCGAAATCACCCAACCAGAAGGTGCTGATGCTGCCGGTCGAAGCGGCGAGCGTCATCGGTTCGATCGGGGGCATCGCCGAGATCGCCAAGGAGACCTTCGCAGAAGGCCGGGCGGCGCCGGCACGCGGCAGCCGACCGCCAACGGCCGGGTAGTTACGCGATGCAGATCATCGACTTCATTGTGAGTTACGGGGCATGGGCCTGGATCATTGCAGGACTGGTTCTGCTCGGGCTCGAACTCGTCATTCCCGGCGGTTTCTTGCTCTGGCTCGGGATTGCCGGCATCATCACGGGGCTCGCCTCGATGATCCAGCCGATCTCGTGGCCACTGCAATGGGGGCTCTTCGGCATCCTGGCGCTGGTCTCGATCTTTGTGTGGCTGCGATTCTCGCGCGCCCGTCCTGAGGTCAGCGACAGGCCCTATCTGAACCGGCGCGCCGATCAGCTGATCGGCCACGAAGGCACCCTGGACGAGCCGATCAGCGGCGGATTTGGGCGCCTGACGCTCGGTGAGACGATCTGGCGGGTTTCGGGACCCGACATGCCTGCCGGTCAGCGCGTGCGGATCGTGGGTGCGCAGGGCGCAGTGCTCAAGGTCGAGCCGCGCGAGACCTGAGTGTTGGCGCGCGGAAAGGAAACATTAACCATAAGCTGAAACCATGCCGGCGCGCTCGTGAAGGCGGGCAGGCAAGGAGCAGCTTTGTCTCTGCGTTTCACCCAGTTTCGATATTCCGTTCTTGGCCTGACGGTGTTGCTGGCGCCGGTCGCAGTGGCATGGACGGCGCTCGCCCAGGAGGGTGAGGAGCGCCTGCTGCCGGGGCTTTATCCGGCGGCGCCGGGTTCGGCTGGCCCGGTTGAACCTTACGATTCGGCCTTTGATGTCGATTGGGCCGTGTCGCTGCGCGGTGGCTTCACCCATGATGCCGAGGGGCAGCGATATGACGTGGTTTTGGTGCCGCGGGTGGGGTTGGAGCGGGATAAGGTGGGGATCGGTTTGGAGGCGGAGCTGGGGCTGCCGGTTGATGGGCAGGCGGGGCGCATCGAGAGGTTTGGGGGCGATGTCGAAGGGAGCTATGCCATTGATCGGGATACGGAAATCAGCCTGCGTGGGAGCGTAGGGTATGAGCAGTCCGATGCGGCGGAGCCGGGGATTGCGGATGCGGTGGCGGTGCCGGCGGGGTCGGCGCGAGCGGATTTCGGCGTGGGAATTGCGCGCCAATGGGGGTTGTTCGGTGCCGCTCTCGATGCTGGTATCGAGCGCACCGTTTATGGCGAAACGCAGATGCGCGATGGCACGCTGGTGCCGAACGGGGATCGCAACCTCGTCGCGCTCGATGCGGGCCTGCGTGTCGGCTATCAGGTGACGCCGATCCTGGAAGTGTTCGGCGAGGGCGAAGTCGGGCGCGATCTATTCGACCATGCTTCGCCCGCGCTCGGGGAAAAAGCGGATGCGACCCGCTATGCACTGCGCGGCGGGGTGGCGGGAAGCTGGAACGGCATTCTCGAGGCAGAAGTTTCGGCGGGCACCGGGCTGCGCCAGTATGAGGCGGAGGGTTTGCCGGACATGCGCTCGACGCTCTTCGATGCGCATGTGACCTTCACACCGGATTCGACGGTGCGTCTTTCGGCGGGGCTCGGCTCCTCAGTCGAGCCGGTCGGTCCCGACATGCCCGGCTATGCGCGTATCGAGACGAGCGCCAGCGCGGATGCCGAATACAACGTCAATTCCTGGCTGCGGCTGCGCGCATCGGCGGGCTGGTACACGGCGCGCTTCGAAGGGTCCGAGGAGACCGAGACCGGCCACGATCTGGGTGTGGGCGCCGACTACAAGGTCAACGCCCATACCCAGCTTTCGGCCGACTACGCTTTCGCCCATAGCGCGAGGTCAAGCGAAACCCCCGAGGACAGCCACAGGATGACCGTGGGCGTCACTGTCGCGCGTTAGACCAGACGCGCTAGTTGATCTCGCGGCCCACGCCGAGCTTATGCAGTTCGGCAAGGAAGTCCTCGCGGATGTCGTCGCGATCGAGCGCGTAGACGACATTGGCCGTCAGGAACCCGACCTTGGCGCCGCAGTCAAAGGACTGGCCCTTGTATTTGACGCCGGTGAAGGGCTGCTGCTGCATGAGGCGCTGCATGGCATCGGTGATCTGGATTTCGCCGCCCGCGCCGGTGGTCTGCTCGGAGAGCAGCGAGAAGATTTCCGGTTGCAGGATATAGCGCCCGGAAATGATGAGGTTGGAAGGCGCGTCGGCCGGCTTTGGCTTTTCAACCATATCGGTGATGGCAAAGCGGCTGTCGGGGCCTTCGCCGCGGGCAACGACACCATAGGCGCCGACGTCTTCCATCGGCACTTCCTCGACGGCGATGACATTGCCGCCGGTCTCCTCATAAGCATCGATCATCTGCTTCAAGACGCCCGGCTCACCCTTGAACAGCATGTCGGGCAGGAGCAGGGCAAAGGGCTGGTTGCCGACGAGCTCGCGCGCACACCAGACGGCGTGGCCGAGGCCGAGCGGTTCCTGCTGACGGGTGAAGCTGGTATGACCGGCCGAGGGCAGGTCCTTTTCCAGTTCGGCCAGCGCGCTGTCCTTGCCGCGCTGCTTGAGCGTCGTTTCCAATTCGAACTGCTTGTCGAAGTGGTCCTCGATGACGCCCTTGTTGCGTCCGGTAACGAACACCAGATGCTCGATGCCCGCTTCCCGCGCCTCATCGACGGCGTACTGGATCAGCGGCCGATCGACGACGGTGAGCATCTCCTTTGGCACTGCCTTGGTGGCTGGCAGAAAGCGGGTCCCCAATCCCGCGACGGGGAAGACGGCCGTGCGAACGCGTTTGTGCACCATTTCACTCCGGTTGATTTGGTCGTGCTAACATAGGCGGCGGTAAAGCTATGGCAACTGTCGCCCTTTAGCATCCGCCGCAATTCCTATTCGGTCACAAGGGTCTTCGAGAATGAGCGTATTGGTCACCGGCGGTGCCGGCTATATCGGCAGCCACATGGTCCTGCGGCTCGCCGATGCAGGCGAACGGGTGGTCGTGCTCGACAATCTGGTGACGGGGTTCGATTGGGCGGTCGATCATCGCGCTACACTGGTCGAGGGCTCGGCGGGGGACATGGATCTCGTCGGCAGGTTGATCGAGGAACACGCCATCAGCGAAATCGTTCATTTCGCCGGCTCGATCGTGGTGCCGGAATCGGTCGCCAATCCGCTGAAATACTATGCGAACAACACCGCGACCTCGCGCAATTTGATCGAGGCGGCGGTCAAGGGCGGGGTCAGGCACTTCGTCTTTTCCTCCACGGCGGCGGTCTACGGCATGACGGGGCTAGCGCCGGTGGTGGAGGAGACGCCGCTTTCACCGATATCGCCCTATGGACGCTCCAAGCTGATGACCGAATGGATGCTGGCCGACGTCGCCGCGGCACATCCCATGACTTATGGGGTGCTGCGCTATTTCAACGTCGCCGGCGCCGATCCGCAAAAGCGCTCTGGCCAATCGACGCCGCAGGCTACGCACCTTATCAAGGTTGCCTGCCAGGCGGCGCTCGGCCAGCGCGAGAAGGTGCATATATTCGGCACCGACTACGAAACGCCCGACGGAACCGGGGTGCGTGACTATATCCATGTCACCGACCTCATCGAGGCGCACGCGCTGCTGCTCGAGCATCTGCGCGCCGGCGGCGAAAACCAGACGCTCAACTGCGCCTATGGGCGCGGCTATTCGGTGCGCGAGGTCATCGATACGGTCAAGGCGGTGTCGGGCGTCGACTTCAAGGTGGAAGAGAGCCCAAGGCGGGCAGGGGACCCGGCTTCGATCACCGCCACGGGCGAGAAGGTGCGCGCGGTGCTGGGGTGGGACCCGAGACACGATGATCTGAGGGAGATCGTGCGTACGGCCTATGAGTGGGAGGAACATCTGATGCGGCGGAACCGGTAGGCAGGAGCCATGGTGCGGCAACCCCCTCACCCGCCCTTCGGGCACCCTCTCCCACGAGGGGAGAGGGGGAGTTGGTGCGGTGTTCGTGGGTTGCAGATACTTGGTGGTTTGCGCGGGCTCTCTCCCTGGGGGGTAAGATGGGTCGGAGCGCCAGATGAAGGGCGGTGTCACGCCTCGCCCTTCGAGGCCCGCTACGCGGGCACCTCAGGATGAGGCTACTGATGGTCGTACGCAGATACTCTAGCCTCATGGATGAGAGCAGAAACAGTAGCCCTCATGGTGAGGTGCGCAGCGAAGCGGAGCCTCGAACCACGAGGGCGTGGCACTAAAGGAGGGAGAGGTCAGCCATGCGGTTGATTCTGGTAACGATCATGCTGGTCATGGGGAGCGGCGTGGCTCTGGCCCAGCCGGTCGAATCCTTTGCCTCGTTTCTTGCCAATTTCGAAGCGAGGGCGGTTGCTGCCGGGGTCGATCCCGCCACTTATCGGGCCGCAACCGCCGGGCTGACGCCTGATCCGCAGACGCCGGGGCTGGTTACCAGCCAGCCGGAATTCACCACGACCGTTTGGGACTATATCGAGGGGCGGGTGACTGCCGGACGGATCGCGCGGGGGCGGGAGGCGGTCGCGCGCAACAGGGCGCTTTTCGAGGCGGTTGGGCGTAACTATGGCGTCGATCCCTATATTCTGGCGGCGATCTGGGGGATGGAGACCGACTATGGCTCGGTGCTGGACAATAAGGGGCTGATCCGCCCGGTGATCCGGTCGCTGGCAACGCTGGTGCATCAGCGCCGATCGCGGCTTGCTGAGGACGAGGCGGATTTCATCGCCGCGTTGATGCTGGTCGAGCGCGGACCGAGGGACGCGCAGACGCTGGTCGGCTCCTGGGCGGGGGCTATCGGGCATTTGCAGGTCAACCCGTCGAACGTGCTCGCCCATGGCACGGATGGCGACGGGGATGGCATCGTCGACCTGCACGCATCGCTGCCCGACGCGCTGGCAACCAGTGCTGTTTACCTGCGTGCGCTGGGCTACCGGCCGGGTGTCGACTGGGGCTTCGAGGTCGAAGTGCCGGCGGGGTTCGACTATCTGCTCGCCGACCGCACGCAATTGCGCCCGATCTCGTTTTTTGCCGAGCGCGGGGTGAGGCGGGTCGGCGGACGGCAGTTTGCCGACCTTTCCGAACCGGTGTTTCTCTATGTGCCGGCGGGCAAGGACGGCCCAAAATTCCTGATGACGCAGAACTATCTGGTGCTCAAGGGCTATAATTTCTCCGACAGCTACGCGCTTTCGGTGGCGCATATGACCGACAGGCTGAAGGGCGCCGGGGCGTTCGTCGACGATTGGCCGCGCGGCACGCAGTTTCCCAATCTCGATGAGCGGCGGGCCATCCAGCAGGCGCTGACAGCGCTTGGGCTTTATAGCGGCGAAATCGATGGGCGGCTGGGGCCGATCACGCAGGCGGCCTATGCACGGTTCCAGGCGGCGCATGGGCAGGTGGCGGATGGATTCATCACGCGCCAGTCATATCAGGACCTGATGGCTGCGGCACGCTAGCTTGCGGGAGGCGAGATCGAGGGCTCTGACCCTCCCGCGAGCCTCAGAGGGGTAAGAGACGCAAGGCTTCACAATCGATGGACGGAACGTGCATGCGGCAGGCGGATTTGATAGCTTGCCGGGATCATTTCGGACGAGCTCAATGCTGCGCATTCTTGCCCTTGTGCTGATCGCTGTCTTCGTCGTTGTCGATACTGCGCCGGCCTTAGCGCAGGACGACCGCATCGTCGTTGCGCAGCGTCGCACGCTTTTCGACCTGCTGTTCGGGGACCCCGAGCCGACGCCGCCGCCGGTGGAACAGCCACGCCAACAACAGCCGCGGCAACAACCGCGCCAGCAGCCACGACAGCAGGAGCGGGCGCCTCAACCGCAGGCGGAAGCGCCCCCACCGGCACCGCAGGTGACCAAGGCCGAGGACGCGACGCGTCTGGCCGTCTTTGGCGATTCCCTTGCCATCGACCTGGCAAGGGCGCTGGAGCGCTATTTTGCCGAGGACCCCAATATCGTCGTTCTGGAGAAGGCCGTCGGCTCGTCCGGGTTCGTGCGGGATGATTTCTTCGACTGGAACGCGGGTATCGCCGAGGAGATCGCTGAGGACAGCTTCGATCTGGCGGTGGTCATGATCGGTATAAACGACCGACAGGAGCTGCGTGCGGATGGGCAGGTGCATGAACCGCTGAGCGATGGCTGGACGGCGGCTTACCGGGCCCGGATCGCACAATTTCTCGATCAGTTGCGGGCTGCAGGCAAACCGGTGGTCTGGGTCGGCCTGCCACCGATGGACTCCAATTCCTATTCCTCGGCGATGAGCCAGATCAGCGCCATCCAACGGCTGGCCGCGTTTTCGGGCGGGGCCGAATTCGTCGATATCTATGAGCGGTTCGTGGGCGAGGATGGCGAATATGCGGCCCACGGCCCCGATATCAACGGGCAGCCGGCGCGCATGCGCAAGGATGACGGTATTCACTTCTCGAGCGCAGGCGCCGACAAGCTGGCGTTCTTCATCAATCCGGCGATCCGCCAGTTCTACCGGGAAGGGGGGCTGACCATCGAGATCGCCGATCCGCTGGCCGGCACCGATGCGGGCGCCATGCTGCGCCCGCCCCTGCAGGGGCTGGGCCAAATGCGGTTGCTGGAGGTTGCCGGTGCGGTGGCGCCGCTGACGCCTTCGCCGGGCCGGGCGGATGATTTGGTCACCGCACCGGCTGAGGTTCTGCCGGAACCGAGCGAGCCGTTCGGGTTCGAGGATCTGGTGATGGCGCCGGCCGGGCGGGCGGACGACTTCGGCGTGGGGGTGAAGAACCCCGGCGGGGTGGAGAATGCGGGGGGACGGTAGGTCTCTGGCGTCAGGGATGGCGTTTGGCGAAGCGCTCGCTGAAACGATAGCTCACCAGTGCGATCAGAACCCCTGTTAGCACCTGTGGGTAGAAGGCTATCGAATAGGTTTGGGCTATGGGATCGTTCCAGGTCGATACCCACGCAGCAAGGGCTAGCGCGTGAACAAGACCCGCAGAAAGGGCCACGACAACAGCTGCCTTAAACGTAGGCTTCTCTGCAACGAGAAGCCAAGCCGAGACCATTGCAGGAGCAAAAAGTCCGGGCAAAAGCAAATGCATCACCGTGTTTAGGCTGAAGGCGCCCCAAAAGCCTATGATGGGGACCATGCTGCAGTATGCCAAGTGGAAGCCGGTCGCGAGCACCAGCCCTGACAAGAACGTCATGGTTGACCTGACGGAAGGGCGGACCGGGTGCATTTGCGACATTGGCGCCTCCGCTGTCTCCCGGCACTATGCCACGCCTCGTGGTTCGAGGCCGCTACGCGGCACCTCACCATGAGGCTACTGATATTGCAGATGAATTCCAAGTAGCCTCATCCTAAGGTGCCCGCGAAGCGGGCCTCGAAGGGCGAGGCGTGGCACATTGTGTCTTCGCGGATGGCTCAGACGCGGCACACGCTACCGACGAGGGGACCGTACCTGCGGAAACTTCCCCCCACCCTAGCCCTCCCCTCAAGGGGGAGGGGATTGATAGGGGCTCCCCGTCACATGGGCAGATCCGTCTCGCCCATCAAATCCAGGTCGATCGAGCGGGCGGCCTGGCGGCCTTCGCGGATGGCCCAGACGACGAGGGACTGGCCGCGGCGCATGTCGCCGGCGGCGTAGACTTTCGCAACGCTGGTGCGATAGCTGAAGGTGTCGGCAAAGACGTTGCCGCGCTTGTCGAGCGAGGCGCCGAGTTCGGCAAGCATCCCCTCCTGCACCGGGCCGGCAAAGCCGATGGCAATCAGGACCAGATCGGCCTTGATGACGAATTCGGTGCCGGCGATAGGACGGCGCTGCCGGTCGACGCGGGCGCATTCGACGCCGGTGACGTGACCCTTGGCATTGCCGATCAGCTTCATGGTGCCGGCGGCAAATTCGCGAATGGCGCCTTCGGCCTGCGAGGAAGAGGTGCGCATCTTGACCGCCCAGTTAGGCCAGGTGGTCAGCTTGTCTTCCTTTTCGGGCGGCTGCGGACGCACGTCGAGCTGGGTGACGGCGATCGCGCCCTGGCGGAACGAGGTGCCGATGCAGTCCGAGGCGGTGTCGCCGCCGCCGATGACGACGACATGCTTGCCCGACGCGACCAGCGGCTTTTCGCCCGAAACGTCCTCGCCGCCGATGCGCCGGTTCTGCTGCACGAGGAAGGGCATGGCATAGTGCACGCCTTCCAGTTCGATCCCCTCGGCCTCGACGGAACGGGGGCGTTCGGCACCGCCGGTCAGCAGCACGGCATCATGGCGCGCCTGCAGGTCCGAGAGCGGGCGGGTGACGCCGATATTCTCGCCATAGTGGAAGGTGACGCCTTCGGCTTGCATCTGCGAAACGCGGAAGTCGATATGGTCCTTTTCCATCTTGAAGTCGGGAATGCCGTAGCGCATCAGGCCGCCGGCCTTGGGCTCGCGCTCATAGACATGGACGTCATGGCCGGCGCGGGCCAGCTGCTGGGCAGCGGCCATGCCGGCCGGGCCCGAACCGACGACGGCAACGGACTTGCCGGTCTTGCGCTCAGGGATTTGGGGCTTGATCCAGCCCGAGCGGATGGCCTTGTCGGCAATCGCCTGCTCGACGGTCTTGATGGCGACCGGGATGTCCTCGATGTTGAGCGTGCACGCTTCCTCGCAGGGGGCGGGGCAGATGCGGCCGGTGAACTCGGGGAAGTTGTTGGTCGAGTGGAGGTTGCGCGCGGCTTCTTCCCAGTCGTTCTGGTAGACGAGGTCGTTCCAGTCGGGAATCTGATTGTTGACCGGGCAGCCGGTATCGCCGTGGCAGAACGGGATGCCGCAATCCATGCAGCGGGCGGCCTGGTCCACCACCCGGCTCTCGGAGAGCGGGATGGTGAACTCGTTGAAGTGGCGCACGCGATCGGACGCCGGCTCGTAGCGGGGGTCCTCGCGCTCGATTTCGAGAAAGCCTGTAACCTTACCCATTGGCCTTCCTCTCCTATTCCGCAGCCACGCCGAGATCGGCGGCGCGCTTTTTCTTCTGTTCCATCTCGCGAATGGCGCGGCGGTATTCGACCGGCATGACCTTCACGAATTTGGGGCGCATTGCTTCCCAGTTCTCGAGGATCATCCTGGCGCGGCTCGAGCCGGTATAGTGCAGATGATTGGCGATCAATTGCTGCAGGCGCTCGTCGTCGTGCTTGGTCATGTCGCCCGAGATATCGACGCGGCCATGCCATTCGAGGTCGCCGCCATGGTGGTGGATCTTCTCCATGAGGTTCTCTTCCTCGGGCACGGGCTCAAGGTCGACCATGGCGAGATTGCAGCGCGAGCGGAAGGTGCCGTCCTCATCGAGGACATAGGCGACGCCGCCCGACATGCCGGCTGCGAAGTTGCGGCCGGTCTGGCCGATGACGACGACGACACCGCCGGTCATATATTCGCAGCCATGGTCGCCGGTGCCTTCGACGACGGCGATGGCGCCGGAGTTCCTGACGGCAAAGCGCTCGCCGGCAACGCCGCGGAAATAGGCCTCGCCCTCAATGGCGCCATAGAGAACGGTGTTGCCCACGATGATCGACTTCTCGGGCACGATCGTCGCCTTCTCGGAGGGACGCACGACGATGCGGCCGCCGGAAAGGCCTTTGCCGACATAGTCGTTGGCATCGCCCACGAGATCGATCGAGATGCCGCGGGCCAGGAACGCCCCGAAGCTCTGTCCGGCCGTGCCGGTGAGGCGGATGGCGATCGAATCGTCGGGCAGGCCCTCATGGCCGTAGCGACGCGCCAGTTCGCCCGAAAGCATGGCGCCGGCAGTGCGGTCGCGCGAGCGGATCGGAAGGTCGATCTGCACCGGAGTGCGGTTCTCGAGCGCGGGCCTGGCCAGTTCGATGAGCTTCCTGTCCAGCACCTTTTCGAGGTGATGGTCCTGCGCTTCCGAATGGTAGAGCGTGTCGCCGCCGATCGGTTCGGGCTTGTAGAAGATCTTGGCGCAGTCGAGGCCCGAAGCCTTCCAGTGGTCGTCGAGCCTTTTCTGGTCGAGAAGGTCGGAGCGCCCGACAAGCTCGTTGAGCGTACGTGCACCCATCTCGGCCATCAGACGACGCAGTTCCTCGGCAACGAAGAAGAAGTAGTTGATGACGTGCTCGGGCGTGCCCTTGAAGCGCTTGCGCAATACCGGGTCCTGCGTGGCGACGCCGACCGGGCAGGTGTTGAGATGGCACTTGCGCATCATGATGCAGCCGGCCGCGATCAGCGGTGCGGTCGAGAAACCGAACTCGTCAGCGCCGAGCAGGGCGCCGATCAGCACGTCGCGGCCGGTGCGCAGGCCCCCATCGACCTGCAGCCGGACGCGCGAGCGCAGCCGGTTCATCACCAGCGTCTGGTGGGTTTCGGCAAGGCCGATCTCCCAGGGACCGCCGGCGTGCTTGAGGGAGGTGAGCGGAGAGGCGCCGGTGCCCCCGTCATAGCCGGAAATGGTGATGTGATCGGCCCGCGCCTTGGCAACGCCGGCCGCAACTGTGCCGACGCCGACCTCGGAGACGAGCTTGACCGAGACCTCGGCCGCTTCGTTGACGTTCTTGAGGTCGAAAATCAGCTGGGCAAGGTCCTCGATCGAATAGATGTCGTGGTGCGGCGGCGGCGAGATGAGGCCGACGCCGGGGGTCGAGTGACGCACCTTGGCGATCTTCCAGTCGACCTTGTGGCCGGGAAGCTGGCCGCCCTCGCCGGGCTTGGCGCCCTGGGCGACCTTGATCTGGATGGAGTCGGCGTTGACGAGATATTCGGTGGTGACGCCGAACCGGCCCGAGGCCACCTGCTTGATGGCCGAACGCAGCGGATTGCGCGAGCCGTCGGGCAGGGGCCTGAAGCGATCCTGCTCCTCACCGCCCTCGCCGGTGTTGGACTTGCCCCCGATCCGGTTCATGGCCATTGCCAGCGTCGTATGGGCCTCGCGGCTGATCGAGCCGAAGGACATGGCACCGGTAACGAACCGCTTGACGATCTCGGCGGCCGGCTCGACCTCCTCGAGCGGCACCGGGGTGCCGAGGGGCTTGACCTCGAACAGCGAGCGAATGGCCTTGTAGCCGTTCATCGCCTCGTTCACGCTGCGAGAATAGCTGTCATAGCGCTCCTGGGCGGTCTCGGGGCTCTCGTCGAACGTACGCACGGCATGCTGCAGGTCGGCAACGACGTCAGGCGACCAGGCATGCTTTTCGCCGCGGATGCGGTAGGCGTATTCCCCGCCCACATCCAGGGCCTTGCGCAGCACCGCGTCATTGCCGAAGGCGCCGCGGTGACGGCGCACCGTTTCCTCGGAAACTTCAGGCAGGCCGACGCCTTCGATGGTGGTGGCGGTGCCAAAAAAGAAGCGCTTGACGAAATCGGACTTCAAGCCGATGGCGTCGAAGATCTGCGCGCCGCAATAGGACTGATAGGTCGAGATGCCCATCTTGGACATGACCTTGAGGAGCCCCTTGCCGACCGACTTGATGTAGCGGTGGATGACTTCATGGGCATCGACCTCTGGCGGGAACTCCTTCTCGGCGTGGAGCGCGGCAAGCGTCTCGAAGGCGAGATAGGGGTTGATCGCCTCGGCACCATAGCCGGCGAGCACGGCAAAGTGGTGAATCTCACGCGCTTCGCCGGTCTCGACGACGAGGCCGGAAGAGGTGCGCAGGCCCTTGCGGATCAGGTGATGATGCACCGCGGCGGTCGCCAGCAGCGCCGGAATGGCGATGCGGTCGGCCGCGACCAACCGATCGGAGAGGATGATGATGTTGTAGTCGCCGCGCACGGCGGTTTCGGCCTGTTCGCAGATGGCGTCGAGCGCCGCCTCCATCCCCGCCGCGCCCTGATCGGCGGAGTAGGTGATGTCGATGGTCCGGGTTCTGAACTGGTTATCGGGCATGTCGCCGATGACGCGGATCTTTTCGAGATCCTCGTTGGTCAGGATCGGCTGGCGCACCTCGAGCCGCTTCTGGTTCGAAAGGCCTTCGAGGTCGAACAGGTTCGGACGCGGCCCGATGAAGGAGACGAGGCTCATCACCGATTCCTCGCGGATCGGATCGATGGGCGGGTTCGTCACCTGGGCGAAGTTCTGCTTGAAATAGGTATAGAGGAGCTTGCTCTTTTCCGAGAGCGCCGAGAGCGGCGTATCGGTGCCCATGGAGCCGACGGCTTCCTGGCCGGTGGTGGCCATGGGGGCCATCAGCAGCTTGATGTCTTCCTGGGTGTAGCCAAAGGCCTGCATGCGGTCGAGCAGGCTTTCGGTGGACTTGGGCGCCTTGGGCTCGGTCTCGGGCAGGTCCTCGAGCACGATCTGGGTGCGCGCCAGCCACTCGCGATAAGGGTTCTTGGTCGCAAGCGCCTTCTTGATCTCCTCGTCCGAGACGATGCGGCCCTCTTCGAGGTCGATGACCAGCATGCGGCCGGGCTGCAGGCGCCAGCGCTCGACGATGTCTTCTTCGGGAATGTCGAGCACGCCGGATTCGGAGGCCAGCACCACATGGCCCTCGCGCGTGACGAGATAACGCGCCGGGCGCAGGCCGTTGCGGTCGAGGGTCGCAACCACATAGCGCCCGTCGGAGAGCGACATGGCGGCCGGGCCGTCCCATGGCTCCATCAACGCGGCGTGGTATTCGTAGAAGGAGCGACGTTCTTCATCCATCAGCGAGTTGCCGGCCCAGGCTTCCGGGATCAGCATCATGGCCGCATGGGGCAGCGGGTAGCCGCCGCGCACGAGGAATTCGAGCGCGTTGTCGAAGCAGGCGGTATCGGACTGGCCTTCATAGGAGATCGGCCAGAGCTTGGAGATTTCGTCGGCGAACTTGTCGGAGGCGACCGAGGCCTGGCGCGCGGCCATCCAGTTGACGTTGCCGCGAATGGTGTTGATCTCGCCGTTATGGATGGTCATCCGGTAAGGATGGGCCAGCTTCCAGCTCGGGAAGGTGTTGGTCGAGAAGCGCTGGTGGACGAGGGCGATGGCGCTCTCGAACGCCTCGTGCGACAGGTCAGGGTAGAACGGCTTCAACTGGAAGGCCAGGAACATGCCCTTGTAGACGAGCGTGCGCGCCGACATCGAGACGACATAAAAGCCGTTGTCGGTATCGCTCTCGGGAATGGCGCTATAGACGGTGTTGGAGATGACCTTGCGCACGATCAGGAGCTTGCGTTCGAAATCGTCGAGGCTCATGCCCGCCGGACGCTCGATGAACATCTGCTCGATGATCGGCTGGGTGGCGATCACGCCCTCGGACAGCGCGGAATTATCGGTCGGCACCACGCGCTCGCCCAGGAGTGAAAGCCCCTCGTCCTCGATGCAGGTGCGCATGGCCGCGGCACAGCGATCGCGCAGCGCCCGATCGTTGGGATAAAAGACCATCGCCACCGCATATTGGTGCTGCTCGGGCAGGGCGAAATCGACGTTCGCGGCAAAGAACGCGTGCGGAATCTGCACGAGAATGCCAGCGCCGTCGCCCATCAGCGGGTCGGCACCGGTGGCGCCGCGGTGCTCGAGGTTCTCGAGGATCTCGATACCCCTCTCGACGACTTCGTGACTCGGCTTGTTCTTGATGTTGGCGATCATGCCGATGCCGCAGGCATCGTGCTCGTTGGCAGGGTCATAGAGACCCTGGGCCTGCGGGCGGCCCGCGGGAACGACGCGGCGGCCATTCGCAATGAGCGTGGTTTTGCGCGCGGCAGCCTTCGCGGTGATCGGAAGGTCGTGTCCGGTCAGCTTCATTGCCATGTCGTGCTCCTCGCTCTCAAACGCCTCGCGGCGCAGTGGTTCGCTTCGTTGGCATCCCTCATCTGCCGGCGTGCGGCGAGCGGATGCAGACTTAATCCTTTCGCGGACGCGCCGTTGTCCCGGGTCGTACACAGTACGGCTCGAAAGAGCAAACGCGTCCATTGTCGTGGGGAGCGGCTCTGCATCCAAATGGCCGCTCGTTCGGGCCGGTGGTTGTACCCTGGTCGATGCCGGCCTGCAACGAACCTGTCGTGCGCTTCCGGGGCCACGTACTCAATAGTACGCTCAGCTCCGGTCCACGAAAACCGTTCGTTTCGGCTCGGCCCGAACCAAAGTCCGGCCCACCTTGTTTTAGCCCCGCCGCTCCGTTTCCGCTATGCAAGAGCGGCACCAGCCGGTACGGCGTCGACGCTTGTCCGGGGAGACCGGGGCGTCGTAGATACGACAACACTGTTGTCCTATCCTGCGCACATTTGCATAAATCAATCCCGGGCACAAGCGGGATGCGCCACTTTTTGGCCCCAGCCTATAGGAAAAGACCAGCCGTTCTGTAGGAAACAGTAGGAAAGCTGTGCCTTTCCTGGACAGTTTCTAGCATAAAAACCGTTGCGTACCAAGCGGTACGCCGCCTGCCGGCGGGAAAAGCCTGCGAATACCTATTCCAGATGCGACTTAATGAACCAGAGGTCCTTGTCCAATTCGCGCGAGAAGGCGGTGAGGATATCGGAGGTATCGGCGTCACCGGCCTCGTCGGTCTTGTCGATGTCCTCGCGCACCGTGTTGGCGAGGACGGCATAGCGCTCGGCCAGGGCGGCGAGGTGTTCGGGCACCTTCTGGATGTCGGTCGGATAGGATTCGAGTTTGCTGGTCCTGGCGACGGCCTGACTGGTGCCGAGCGCAATGCCGTCGAGCTGCGCCACGCGTTCGGCAATGATGTCGATATGCTGATCGAGACCCGCCCTGAAGGTATCGAGCATCTCGTGAACAGCGATGAATTGCAGGCCCTTGAGGTTCCAATGCGCCTGTTTGGTTGCAAGACCCAGATCGATACTGTCGGCCAGGCGGGCGTTGAGAATTTCGATGACCGTGGACTTGGTATTCGAGGCAAGGTGGATCGACGGGGTCTTCATTGGCGGCCTCCCTACAACAGACGACAGCACAACACCTCGGATGCGAGCGGGTTCCGCACTATGGTCGTGGGCGTCGTGGGAGCCTGCTAAGGTCTCGGCGAGTGGGGGGCCGGAAAAATGAAATCAGGAAAGCTGCTGGGTATCGTGGCCGTGACATTGGCGGCGTGGCTCAGTTATTGCCAGATCTCCGCTATGGCGACGCACCCCCTGCACGTGCGGCTGGCCGAAATCATGGACGAGCGGAAACTGCTTTGGACAATGCCGCAAAATGAAGGCGGTACCCGGGAGCCGGATGTATCGGCCATCGTATGTCCCATCGTCACGGAGGCCGAACTCAATGAACTAATTGGCCATCCGAAGGTCGAATACCGCTTCTTCGAGGAAAGTCAGATATCGCCACCTAATTCAAAGCGATGGACTATCACTGGCGACCGCGTTGATCTCCTTGGCGTAGCGCAGCTGATCATTGTGCTTGCGCCGGACGGATACTGCGAGGCGCGTTATCAACACATCAAATAGCAAAGGCGCGGGCGTTGCGGCGGGCGGCGAGGTCCACAGGGGGCTGCCGGGTGCTCAGCGCTTCGCGCACGTCCTCGATAGAGATGCCGAGATCATCGAGACGGCTGGCGTCCATTTCGAGCAGCGTAACGAGGGCGAGACGCTGAGCGCGCCGGATGCGGCGGGTACGCAAGACCCGCACCAATGCTGCAAGGACGTTCGAGACGAAAGGGGTGGCCGGTTCAGTCACGAAAATGGTGGTCATTTCAACCTCCTCAACGCCCGTACCCGGGCAGGCAGAATTGCCTTATGTCCTCAAGACGAACGAGGGGTGGCGGATTCGACAGGGCGATTTCGTGACGATCGACTTTGGGCAAGCAAAAAGGCGCGGCCCTTGCGGACCGCGCCCCTTCATCGGCGAAACCGGAAAGCCGGTTAGTTCACGGACTGATCTTCGATCGTCTTGGTGGTGCCGGCATTGATGGCGATCTTGCGCGGCTTCTTGCTCTCGGGCAGTTCGCGCTTCAGATCGACGTGCAGGAGGCCGTTTTCGAGCGTGGCGCCCGTTACCTCGACATGGTCGGCAAGCTGGAAGCGCAGCTCGAAGGCGCGCTCGGCAATGCCGCGATGGAGGAACTCACGGCGCTTCTCGTCGGACTCTGCGGGCTTGGCACCCTTGACCTGCAGGCTGTTTTCCTTGCTCTCGATGGCTATGTCGCCATTAGAGAAGCCGGCCACGGCAATCGAGATGCGGTAGGCGTCTTCGCCCAGGCGCTCGATATTATAGGGCGGGTAGGTCTTGGCTTCCTGGGTCACCAGGTCGTCGAGACGCGAAAACAGCCGGTCAAAGCCGACGGTCGACCGGTAGAAGGGGGTAAAATCGATGGTCTGCATATCACATTCTCCTGTTGAGCAACGCGTGTTGCGGCGCTTTTGCGAGATTGCCCCCTCAACAGGCGGGCGTTCGGGCAAAGGCCGGTCCCCGGACATCCGGCGGACGCTTGAAATGTAGGATTGGCGGGGGCCGGTTCAAGACCCGTCGCGATGAACGGGAGATGAACGATCCGCTCCAATCCAGTTCAGGTCGAAGGGCTTAGAAAGGCACATGTACGGGCGGCGGCGATAGAGCCAATGCCCGTGCAGTCCCTGCGGTGCCGGTACCCGCCCCCCGCACGGCACCGCCAGTCACGAGGGCCAGCATCCCGCCAGGATGCTGGCCCTTTTGCTGCCCGGACATTGCACAAGGGCGGGTTTTGAGCCATCAAACGCGGCAGGCGCAGATCTGCGTATGGTCAAGACGCTGCGGGAGCGGGTGCGAGTTTTGCAATGAATGCCGTTGTCGATCCCGGTGGTCCCCACCTCGTCAACCTGCCGTCCAATCCGGTGCCCGAGGGCGCGCGGGCGGGATTTTTCGTCACCAGCGACAAGGTGCGTCTGCGCTATTGCGTGTGGCCGCGGACCGGCGAACTGCACCGCGGCACCGTCTGTCTGGTGCAGGGGCGCACCGAGTTCATCGAGAAATATTTCGAGACGGTCGCCGATCTACGCGCGCGCGGTTTTGCCGTGGCGACATTCGATTGGCGCGGGCAGGGAGGATCGGCGCGGCTGATCGCCAACAAGCGGCTGGGCTATGTCGACCGGTTCGAGGACTATGTCTGCGACCTGGTGAGCTTTCATCGCGAGATCCTGTTGCCCGACTGTCCGCCGCCCTTCTATCTCGTGGGGCACTCGATGGGCGGGCTGGTCTCGCTGTTCGCCGGGCTCGAGGACCGGCTGATGTTCGACCGCATCTTTCTTTCCGCGCCGATGCTGGCGCTCGAGCGGCAGCCGCTCTCGATGGGTGCGATGGGACGTATCGCCGAGGCGCTCTCGTTTCTCGGGCTCGGGCAGGTGCCGGTCGGTCGGCGGGCCGATCTGCCGCCGGGGGAACGCTCGTTCGAGGGTAATCCGCTGACGTCGGACAAGGCGCGGTACCTGCGCACGGCTGAGGTCCACGCGGCACGCCCGGACCTCGAAATCTCGCTTCCCACGATCCGCTGGGTTGCGGCGGCAATGCATGCGATGAAAGAGGTGGCGCGCGACAGTTTTCCCATCCGGCTGCGCGTGCCGGTGCTGATGCTGGCGGCCGCCAATGACCGCGTGGTTTCGAGCGCGGCGATCGAGCAGCTGGGGCTGCGCATGCGCACCGGCCGGCACATGGTCGTGCCCAGCGCCCGCCATGAGCTGTTCATGGAGAACGATGCAATCCGCGGCCAGGTCTTTGCCGCATTCGACGCTTTCGTGACCGAACAGAGCGATTGACGCTCAGCGCGATTGCAGCGCCGCCAGTGCCTTTCGGTGAAGCTGCGGGTTGGCGCTGGCGAGGCAATTGCCACCTGCCTCGGCACGCCCGCCGTCCCAGGTGGTAATGACGCCGCCGGCATTCTCGATAATCGGGATCAATGGGGCGATATCGACATCCTTGAGGCCCGCTTCGACGACGAGATCGATCTGGCCAAGGGCGAGCAGGCAATAGCCATAGCAGTCGAGCCCGTACCGCGTCTGCAGCACCTGCGGCCAGAAGGCATCCCAGACCGGCTGGACCTCGGGCATGCGAAAGAGATCGGGCGTCGTCGTCGTCAGTTTGGCGGCGGAAAGATCGGTGACGGGGCTGGTGCGCAGCGGCATGGCTTTGCCGCCATGCAGGTATTCGGCCTTGTCGGGCAGGCTCACGAACACCTCGCCGGTAAAGGGCTGCGCCATAAGGCCGGCGACGGCGCGGCCTTCATGGGTGAGGCCGATCAACGTGCCCCAGACCGGCACCCCGGAAATGAAGGCGCGCGTGCCGTCGATGGGGTCAACGATCCAGTTGAAGGCGCTCTGCGTCGCCTTGGGCGCCCATTCCTCCCCGATGATGCCGTGATCGGGAAAGGCTGCGGCGATGATCTCGCGCACCGCGGTTTCGGCCTGCTTGTCGGCCTGCGTAACCGGGTCGAAGCCGCGCGTCCACTTGTTTTCGACCGCCAGGGGCGTGCGAAAGAACGGCAAGGTGACCGCGGCGGCAGCAGATGCGGCCCTGTGCAAAACATCCTCGACTTGCGCGAAGTCGATCATTTGCGAGAGGTTAGGGGCTTCGGGCTCATTAATCACTGGAATAATTGCCTTTTCTCGAGCAGAGGGGCCAAGAACATCTTGGTCGCCCCTGTCGCACTCCTGATTCATTTTTGCAACAACATGGTCCTTTCCTGTGCAAAATAGCCCGGTGTTATTGTCGCCATTAACAAATCAGTTCAGGAAGAAGATGCATGATGGGTAAGCGGCTTTACTTGGTTCCGGACTGTTCCATCGCCTTGTATCTGCCGTGATCGTTTCCTCCCTTGACTTGGGCCGCCATGGGCGGCCCCGTTTTTTGTAGGTCTTGGGCCGGCCAAGGGCGGCCCGTCTTTTCAAGTGCTTGACTGCAATGGGGAAGCGGGGGTGAAGGGCTATTCGGCTGCCTTGGCCGCGGGCGCGCCGGCCAGCGCAACCAGATCGAGGCCGATCAGAGCGAGAATCAGCCGCTCCAGCAAGGCGCGCATTGGCTCGAAACCCTCATTCCTCGTCAGCGTCACCTCGTTCATATAGAGATGGCGGCTGATTTCGATCTGCACGGCATGGACGCCATGTTGCGGGCGGCCATAGGTGCGGGTGCAGAAACCGCCAGCATAGGGACGATTGCGGGCAACCTTGAGCCCGGCGGCGGTGAAGATGGTGTCGACGAGATCAATGATCGCGGGTGCGCAGGTGGTGCCGTAGCGGTCGCCGAGCACCACGTCGGGCGCGGTGCGCTCGCCCGTGCGGGTTATGCGCGGCATGGAATGGCAGTCGACGAGCAGCGCCACCCCGAACTTGGCGACAGCGTCGGTCAAAAGGTTCTGCAGCGCCTGATGATAGGGCTTGTAGATGCCCTCGATACGCATGCGCGCATCCTCGAGCGTGAGGCGTTCGCGATAGATCGGCTTGTTCTCGGCAACGACCTTGGCAATGGTGCCCAGTCCCGCGGCGACGCGCGGCGAGGTGGTGTTGAAGCGATCGGAAAGCGGATCGATGAACATCTCCGGATCGAGTTCCCAGGGCTCCCGGTTAACGTCGAGATAGGCGCGGGGAAAGTGGGCGCGCAGCAGCGGCGCGCCAAGATGGGGAGCGCGCCCGAACAACTCATCGATCCAGGCATCCTCCGACTGGCGAATCGAGAGGTGATCGAGCCGGGTCATTGCCAGGAACCGCTCGGGATAGACGCGGCCGGAATGGGCGGAGTTGAAGACGAGGGGTGCGACCAACCGGCGCGGACGGATCGTCTCGAAAGCGGCTCTGTCGCTGTAGTCGGACCGCACCTTTCTGCCTCTCACCTGGTCAACCCGGCCTTGCGCCGGGCATCTTGATGGTTCCAGATTGCCCCCCTTCGGGCCTGATGTCCACACCAACGCGAAGAATAGCGGACCGGATGCGTTAGGCGGTTGCCTCGCGGCAAAACTCGCTTAAACATCACGCCCAAGACTGCGACTCAGGGCCCGTGCTGGAGAGTTTGGATGAAGCGGATTTTGCTGGCCGAAGACGACAACGACATGCGTCAGTTCCTGACGAGGGCGTTGAAGAATGCGGGCTATGAAGTCGTCTCCTTCGATAACGGGCTTTCCGCATATGAGCGCCTGCGCGAGGAGCCGTTTGCGCTGCTGCTCAGCGATATCGTGATGCCCGAAATGGACGGCATTGAACTCGCCCGGCGCGCCACGGAACTCGATCCGGACCTGCGCGTGATGTTCATCACCGGCTTTGCCGCCGTGGCGCTCAACCCTGACAGCGACGCGCCGCGCGACGCCTCGGTTCTCTCCAAGCCCTTCCATCTCAAGGATCTCGTCAACGAGGTCGAGCGCCTGCTCGCCGCCTAGATATGCCGATATTCGGCACAGCTGAATAGACCGGCGCTGGCCTTGTGCATTTGGGCGCACAGCCCTCTTGACCGCCGCCGCGATTTTGTGGTCTATCCCCGCCACCGGAATGCAATGTCGTTCCGCCCGAGAGATGGGCGTGTAGCTCAGCGGGAGAGCACTACGTTGACATCGTAGGGGTCACAAGTTCGATCCTTGTCACGCCCACCATTCTCTCTTTTTGGTGATCCGGGCCGCCGGCCACGAAGATCATCCCTGACCGCGCCTATGGCGTCGGGTGCGTAGCTCAGCGGGAGAGCACTGCCTTCACACGGCAGGGGTCACAGGTTCAATCCCTGTCGCACCCACCATTTTTCGCCCAAGTTTCAATATCGTAGCGAAGCCGCTCTCAACACGAACGGCCTCTGAATCCCGGCTGCTCAGGTCACGCTGGGGGCGGGGCCAGCTATTCGGGATTTTTTGCTCGGAAAATTCTGCTCGGCTTCCCCCCGAATCCGGCGCTTGGGTAAAAATAGTGCGACGTCGTACCATTTTTGCCATTTTCGAGGTTGCGAAGGCGGCTTGGGAGTGCAAAGAACGTGTGGCGACCGCAACCCAGGCGGCAAGGGCGGGCTCTGCAAGTGCCCGGCCCCCTTTAATTTCTGCGCTGCTTGGGCGTGCCCGTCGCGCATTGCGAACTTCCGAATTTTGAAAAGGGAGAGGGCCGTTTATGAAAGCCCGATTGTTGTTCAGCGGCATGCTGCTCGCGCTTGCAATACCGTTTTCCGTGGCCGCCCAGGACGGCTCTTCTTCGCCCTCGCTGGAGCGAGGGCAGGGCGTCGATTACCTGACCGATGGGGACGGCCGCAGCGTCTATATTTACCTGCGCGACGGCCAGGGCGAGAGCTCGTGCTATGATGTTTGCGCCGAAAACTGGCCGCCCGTTGTCGTCAATGGCGAACCGGCTGCCGGTGATGGGGTCATCGAGAGCATGATTTCGACCGTCGAGCGTACCGACGGGACGACCCAGCTCGCCTATAATGGCTGGCCGCTCTACTATCATGAGCGCGACACGGCGCCGGGCGAGGCCGATGGCCATCGGCTTGGCGAAATTTTTTATCTCATTTCCAGTTCCGGATCGCGCGTTGAAGGTGCGGTCGAGGACCAGATCGCCGCGGCCTTGAATGGCGAAACCGTGACTGACGAGGCTGCGGCGCCGGCCGAAGACACCGGCGAGGACACGCAGACCGCCGATGCTGGTCCAGGCGCCGATCTTTTTGCCGCCAATTGCGCGGTTTGCCATGGGGCGGCCGGTGAAGGCGTCGTGGGACCCGGTCTTGCCGGCAACCCGGCGATGCAGCGGGCCGAATACATCATCACGACCGTTCTCTTCGGGCGTGAGGACCATGGCATGCCGCCATTTGCCGATCGCCTTTCCGACGAGGAGATCGCGGCAATCGCCACTTTCGTTCGCGGCAGCTGGGGCAACGACTACCCGGCGGTCAATCCGGCGGACGTTGCGGCACACCGCTAGGCGGCAAAACACGAGGAGTATTTTCAAATGAATTTTCCGTCGATCAAAGCGATCGGCCGCCTGGCCCTTCAACTGGGTGCGGTAGCCCTGATGGCCGGGGGTGCGCTGGCCAACGACAATTTGCTGGAACTGCAGCAGGACCCCAATCAGTGGGCGATCAGCGGCGGCAGCTATTCGGGCCTGAACTACAGCGAGCTCGATCAGATCAACCGCGACAATGTGGACGAGCTTGAAGTGGCCTGGACTTTCCAGACCGGCGTGCTCGACGTGCATGAAGCCCAGACGCTGGTCGTCGACGACACCATGTTCGTCGTCACGCCGAAGCCCAACACCGTCTATGCGCTCGATCTTGCCGATTATGGCCGCATCAAGTGGAGCTACCAGGCCAACCAGCCCGATCTGCAGACCGCCATTCAGCGCGCCTGCTGCGGCGCCCAGACGCGTGGCTTTGCCTATGCCGAAGGCATGGTGCTGTTGAATACGCTCGACGGCCAGGTGGTCGCCCTCGACGCCGAGGACGGTACCGAGGTCTGGAAGGTGCAGAATGGCGACCTTTCGGTCGGCGAAACCATGTCGACGGCGCCGCTGGTTGCCGGGAACCTGGTGATCGTGGGTGTTGCCGGTGGCGAATACGGCATCCAGGGCCATGTGTCGGCCTATGACCTGCACACGGGCGAACGGGCCTGGCGGTTCTACAACACCGGACCCGATGACCAGATGGGCATCACCGACCGGTTCCAGCCGTTCTATGCGGCCGACCAGGTCGATCAGCCGGGTGTGAGCAGCTGGTATGGAGATTCCTGGCGTCGTGGCGGTGCTTCGATCTGGGGCTGGTTCACGTTCGATCCGGAACTGAACATGTTCTATTACGGCACCGGCAACTGTGCTCCTTGGAACCCCGACTATCGTCGCGATCCGGCCACTGCGCCGGGACTGGACGTCTATGGCAACAAGTATTGTGCGGCCGTCATGGCGCGCGATGCCACTACCGGCGAACTGATCTGGGCCTATTCGCTTACGCCTCAGGACCAGTGGGACTATGATGAGCCGGCCGTGTTCATGCTCGTCGACCTCGAAGTCGACGGCGCCGAACGTGCCGCCATCGTTCACCAGTCGCGTAACGGCTTCATCTATGTGATGGACCGCCAGACCGGCGAACTGCTGGCCGAGCCCTGGAAGTGGACCACGGTCAACTGGGCCGATCGCATCGACATGGCGACCGGGCAGCCGATCTACAATCCGGACCAGATCACCTATACCGGTAAGACGATCGAGAATGTCTGCCCGATCTCGGCAGGTCCGTGGGAGCAGCAGTCCTATTCGCCGCAAACCGGGCTCTTCTACTTCACCGGCCACAATTCGTGCTTCTCGTCCTATACGATGGTCAAGGGCGACTACGTGCCCGGCCAGAACTACGGACTGTTCGAATCCGGCGGCTTCGACCGCGGCAGCCCGATGGGCGTCCTCTATGCGGCCGATCCGCTCACCGGCGAAATCGCCTGGTCGGTCGAGACCGAGACGGTTCGCAACAACCGTCCGCTGCTGACCACCGCCGGCGGCCTGGTTTTCCAGGGCACGCAGCTCGGCGACATCAAGGCGTTCGACGCCGAGACGGGTGATGAGCTGTGGAGCTTCCGCGCCGGTTCGGGCTTCCGCAACAGCGCCATGACCTATACCGGCCCCGATGGGCGCCAGTATGTGGCCATCATCGCCTCGAGCGGTCCCTCGACCCAGCAGGTCGCTTTCGATGCCGATCCGGGTGCTGAAGGCCGCTACTCGCGTGCAGGCTCAACGCTGTTCGTGTTCGCGCTGCCCGAAGAGGTCGCATCGGCAGAAACAGCAGGCGAATGAGCCAACTGTTCCGTGTAGCTAAAGGGAGGGCGTGCCTTGCGGGGCACGCCTTTTTCCTTGTTTGCGTGGCGACCGGAGCGGCGGTCGCCCAACCGAGCGGGGATGGCTGGGACCTGCGCTTCTGCGCCGATCCCGATGCGTGGCCGTTTTCCTCGTCCTCCGAGCCTGGCTTCGAGAACGAGATTGCACAGATCATTGCCGAGGAGCTGGGCGCGACCCTCTCGGTCGACTGGAGCCGGCAAAACGACGCCATGATCCGTGATCGCCTGAATGGCGGCGAGTGCGACGTCATCGCCGGCGTGCCCGACGAAATCGAAGGGCTCGAACATACAATCACCTATTACACCAGCCCCTATGTGTTCGTGCATCGCGCGGATCTCGACCTTTCGGGACCGCTGACGCTCGACCTGCCCGATCTCGCCGACATGCGGATCGGCGTGCAGGTCGCGGCCATGCCGCCGCACGAGGCGCTGCTCAATCGAGGCCTCAACGACAATGTCGTGTTCGAGGGGCTGAATGCGCTG
>Ga0180216_1000181_pt1 | contig 75153 bp, 86 predicted proteins | sample eDN3rd37CBELigMG_FD_128879 | JGI IMG/M metagenome (GOLD analysis project Ga0180216, IMG submission 128879) | Enriched Miracle-Growth compost microbial communities from Emeryville, California, USA - eDNA 3rd pass 37_C BE-Lig MG (version 2)... ... | reverse complement strand
TCCGGAAGGATGAAACGTGAATGCAAATCCGACACAGTACTCCAGAAGATATCGAACCCATTATAGATATTTGGTTAAACGGGTCGATAAGGTCCCACCACTTTATTGATCCAAACTACTGGCGTTCAAAGATTGAAGATATGGAAAAAGTCTATCTCCCGATGTCAACCACCTATGTTTTGGCAGAACCTGAGGGTAGAATAATCGGCTTCATTTCGATGGTGGATGATTATTTGGCTGCTTTATTCATAGATTTGAGTGAACAAAACAAAGGCTACGGGAAAAAGTTATTAGAATTTGTAAAAAGTTTGAATCAAACGATCCAATTAAAGGTATATCAACAGAATAAGAATGCCGTTCGGTTTTATTTGAACAACGAGTTTGTTATAAAAGAGGAATTAGTGGACAATCAGACCGCGGAAAAAGAATATTTGATGACTTGGAAAAAAGGGTCTTGAGGCCGCCAGCAGTTTGAGCTGAAATAACGGAATTTTTTTCCGCTAATTATGATATGCCAACTTAAAGTGGATAAATAACGGAAAACTTTTCCGTTATTATTACTTGCAATCGTTTACAATCATTAGGCTTAATTAAATAACGGAAAAAACTTCCGTTATTCAAACGAAATCATCCTCAAAAATTGAAATAGCGGAAAGTTTTTCCGTTATAACCGAGAGGATCCAAGATTAGAGCAATTTAATTGGATCCAAAGAGTCATATATGAATCAAACAGAAAAAATGCTAGATTAAACCCATGTTCAACCTGAAAAGAGGGCCTCAACATAATTTCGTAAAATACGAATTTGATGAAATTATTATTATGAAATGAAATTAAGAGGTTGATTTCATACCAATCTACTCTAGCGACAAAAAGTTTAGGCAGAACTGGTAAATTCGTATTCCTCCCAATCCTATTCTTTTAAAAGATTTACAAACAAACTTACCGGAAATCCATTTTGTTGGATTGATACAAGAAATATTGCTACGGCGATCGTGTAATCGGTCTATAGATTATTAAGAAGTTCCACTGTTCAACTATCTGCCTTGCCTAGAAACTCGTTTCTTCAAGAGTAATTCTTACTCCCTTCTCCTCCAGCTCTTTTTAGTTCGGCTGAAAGGCTTGTTTGGCTGATAAAAAGCCTCTATGCCGGCGAGCAACTTTACCTGAATTCCCGAATGCCTGACAGTTTAATATGGTTATATGGCTTAAATTTCCCTGATTTACCGAAATTTTGATTGTCAAGAAGGCGAAAATTAGAAAATTCTAATGGGTTTCTCATAATAGGCACTGATATAAACAAGAATAAGCGTTAACAAAAGCCAAGGTAAATAATGGTATGTTTTCTTGTGATATGGTGGTTATAGGTAAGCGAATTCACTTTTGACGGAGGGACAGTTATGAATAACACGAAAAAAAAACATATCATTAAAATATTAGTGGGAATCAGTTTAAGCCTCTCGGTTGTTTTTTCCGGAAGTATGCTAGTTACGCCACAATCCGCCTACGCAGCTACGAGTTCTACCCAATCATCTGTATCTAAAAAAGTCATCGCTACTGGTAAACAATTTTTAGGTACTCCGTATAAATTTGGGGCAACGGCGGGAAATAAAAAAGCCTTTGATTGTTCATCATTCACACAATACGTGTTTAAGAAAAACGGAATGAATATCCCCCGTTCGTCAAAACTGCAAGCCAAAATAGGTAAAAAGGTTGCAAAAAAGCAATTGCAAACGGGTGACCTTGTTTTCTCTGACACGAACCGTGATGGAGCCATTAATCACGTAGCTATTTATATGGGTAACGGTAAAATACTTCATACATATAAACGTGGTATCGGTGTTACTATTTCTAATTTTAAAGGAAGCACTTGGGACAAGACTTTCGTTACAGCTCGCCGAGTTATTTCCTAATAGGTTGTATGGCAGAGCCCAAATCTATGGTGGGCTCTGTACTCTTCATGAAATAAAAGCTGGTCATTGTTGGGTCTCTTCCACCCACGGCTGACTATTCATTGTTCTTCAACAACCTGAAAACTTGTTTTCATGTCTTTTAAAAAATTCAAAGTATGTACGGACGTTTTCTAATTCCGTCCAGTTTCTTACCTTAACAGGGTTTTCATCTAGATTATAAATTCTTGCCCCCCTCATGGATAGCAGAAATGGAGAATGTGTTGATATGATAAACTGACAGCCGAAAAACCGGGTAGATTCCTCGATAAATTTCACCAATTCCATCTGACGTTTTGGGGAAAGACTATTTTCCGGCTCATCCAAAATATAAAGTCCATTTTCGCCAATTTTTTCAGTGAAATACAGGAATGCGCTTTCCCCATTTGAATATTCCCTCACATTATCCATCAATTCATTTCTCACAAAACGGGACTGTGTTTTACTTCTAGCTGTGTTAACTTTTTTTAACCGCTCGTAATCTGACATAGATTTCATCTGAAAATGGGAATACTTAGCATCCAGATATTCTTCAAAAAGTTTTTCTCGTTTTTGATCTATTCCCTCGTTGAGATTCCGAATATTCAACATATAGTCAAATACATCATCACTAGTAATAATTCTGCTATTTTCAGGAATGTCCACCTTAATCTGCATCTCACACATATCGACATAATCAGGATAGAAATTAGATTTATTATAGATAGAATCACGTTTGATCCCTGTTTTTTCTGCTATCACATTTAAGGCAGTAGATTTTCCTGAACCATTTCCACCATATAATATCGTCACCGGTTCGAAAACAATCTTTTCAAAGCCGTTTCTTGATAAAATTTTAAATGGATAAAACGAGTCATAGCACGTTCTTTTTATGTTCATGAAAAAATCAAATTCCATATCCTCATTTGGAAATGAAAAAGCATGTAAATAAACCATGATTTCTCCCCCTTAACCATTACAATCCTTGCCACCAGTCGGAATCCCCTGTACTGTCATCACTACCACCAAAAATGGCAGAACTAATTGATAATGTCCGTTTAATTGGTATAATTTTGGGTGTGTAGTTTGGTTAGTTGCATAATTCAAATTATACATGAACTGCGTTTCCTTAGGGACTCGCAGTTTTTATTTTTGGGGGATAGAAAAAAGGGGCATTGCTCACGAACTAGTCAGTTCGTTTTGCAACAGCCCCTTTTCATTTATCTATTTTATTGCAATCCTTTTTTCACCCATTCAGCCACTGTAACGACACGCTTTGCCTGATGTTTCACTGCCTTTTGATAAGCTTCTTTATCTCCCACGATTTGATTGTTTTGATCCACAGATACACTTGTGCCATACGGGTTTCCTCCAGCAGCAAACAAGGAGGCATCTGTATATCCAGGAGTAACCACGATGGCTCCCCAATGATACATTGAAGTATAGAGGGACAGGATCGTAGCTTCTTGTCCACCATGAGGATTTTGAGCGGATGTCATAGCACTCACTACTTTATTCACCGTTTTTCCATGGAACCAGATGCCGCCTGTTGTATCTAAAAATTGCTTCATTTGAGCAGCCATATTTCCGAATCGTGTAGGTGTACTGAAGATAATTGCATCTGCCTCCACAAGATCATCCGGAGTAACAACCGGAATGTCTTTTGTAGCTTCCACATGAGCCTTCCAAGCAGGATTTCCCTCAATTACGGATTGTGGAGCAAGTTCCTCAACCTTATAGATTTTGACTTCAGCCCCTGCTTCCTTTGCCCCTTCAGCAGCCCATTTCGCTAACTCATAGTTGGTTCCAGTGGAACTGTAATACACAATCGCAAGTTTCACAGACATTATAAAGCCTCCTTAAAATGTAAAATTATATAACACTCTCTACATTTCCACCAGTTTTAAGTTATGTATGGAAGGAAGTATAAAGAAATTGTTACCTTTTAATCTGCTGTTTCTTCTCTTTTTGAAATTCCAAAAGTCTTATCTAGGGATAGAGCATAGCTTCCACTCAAAGCTAGATATAAAGTCATAGCTAATAATGCTGATCAAGTTCCCAGCACCCAAAAAATCAGCAGCTATTTTTGCTGTCAAAATGGCTCCAATCATAATTATTGCCAAAAATGCAGATACAATTCTGGTTGCCAATCCGATTATAAGAGCTGAACCGCCTGCTAATTCAATCGTTGCAACAACATTGGCTAGAAATCCTGAAAGTCCAATGCTTTCAAACCAACCAACGAATAATCTTTAAAGCAGGTTTATTTAACATGAAAGCCTGAAAGCTACCTCACATTCGAATCTGCTTTTGAAATTGCATTTGGAATTCTCCACCACGCTGTTGTATCTAAATAAAAAAAGCCCAATAAAAGGCTAATATATTAAAAAAGATGACTCTACAATATAGAAAGGACCGACTACAGCGGGTGATTGCCGCTATAATCGGTCCATATATCAAACCCTATACTTTCACCTTCTGCAATCGCAATGCATTTAAAACAACAGATACCGAACTCAGTGCCATAGCAGCACCAGCTACCCATGGTGCTAGCAACCCAATCGCTGCAATTGGAATACCTAAAGAATTATAAGCCAATGCCCAAAATAGGTTTTGTTTGATATTACCCATGGTTTTTTTGCTCATTGCAATCGCGTCAGGGATACTGTTTAAATCGCCTCGCATAATTGTAATATCAGCAGCTTCCATGGCTACATCAGTACCTGTACCCATCGCAATGCCGATATCAGCTGTAGCCAATGCAGGTGCATCATTAATTCCATCGCCTACCATGGCTACTTTTCTTCCTTCTGCTTGTAATTGTTTAACGACTTCTGCTTTACCTTCCGGAAGTACCTCCGCTCTTACATGATCAATACCGACTTCTTCAGCAATTGCCTTGGCCGTACGTTCATTATCACCGGTAACCATAATAACCTGAAGGCCCATTTTCTTTAGTCGTGAAACTGCTTCTTTAGAAGTTTCTTTAATGGTATCTGCTACGGCAACCAAACCGGCATATTTTCCGTTAATTGCCACCAACATCGATGTTTTCCCGGACGTTTCCAGCTCATCCATTTTGGAATAGGCATCTGTAGCATCTATGTCGTATTTTGCCATTAATTTACGGGTTCCAATGAACAATTCATTTTGTTCCACAACCGCGCGAACCCCAAATCCTGGAATGGCCTCAAACTGCTCGACATCGGGCAACTGGGTTCCTTTTGCTTTGATTCCTTCCACAATAGCTTCTGCTAAGGGGTGTTCAGAGTTCTTCTCAGCACTTCCAACAAGACGTAAGAAGGTATCTTGCTCCATGTTTTCTACAAACACATCCGTTAATTCAGGCTTTCCTTTGGTAACTGTTCCCGTTTTATCCAAAATCATCGTGTCGATTTGCTGTGTACCTTCCAAATGTTCTCCGCCCTTAAATAGGATACCTAATTCAGCCGCACGGCCGGAACCTGCCATGATTGAGGTAGGTGTGGCTAAACCAAGTGCACAAGGACATGCAATCACAAGAACTGCAATCAACTTTTCTAGAGCATTGGCAAAATCACCAGGGGTCACCCAAATATACCAAATGAAAAATACAACAACGGCAATAGCCACGACAATAGGAACAAAAATACCAGATATTTTATCAGCTACCCGTTGAATTGGGGCTTTCGAGCCTTGTGCTTCTTCAACTACTTTTATAATTTGCGCCAAAGCTGTTTCTTTTCCAACCTTGGTTGCTTTGATTCTCAGGCTGCCATTTTTATTGATGGTTGCTCCAAAAACGCTGTCTCCCGGCTGCTTATCAATAGGAATACTCTCTCCAGTCAACATCGATTCATCAACTGTTGACTGACCCTCCATTACTTCTCCATCGACGGGTACTTTTTCACCTGGTTTGACGACGACAATATCGCCTAAGATCACTTCTTCAACAGGTACTACTGTTTCTATGTTATTTCTAATCACTACTGCAGTTTTTGCCTGCAACCCCATCAGAGTTTTAATCGCTTCGGATGTACGTCCCTTAGCTAATGCTTCAAACAATTTTCCTAATAGGATTAAAGTAATTAAGATCGCACTAGTTTCATAATACAGTCCTACACCACCATGTCCGTGCGGGTTGCCTATCGTTTGAATGGTAAGGTATAAGCTGTAAAAGTAAGCAGCAGAAGTACCAAGAGCCACGAGAACATCCATGTTCGCACTGCCGTTTCGTAATGCTTTATAGGCGCCTTTGTAAAACTGAGCTCCGATAATGAATTGAACGGGTGTGGCAAGAGCAAATTGAACCCATGGATTCATCAGGATGTCCGGCACCCAAATGAACGATGTCCAAGAAAAGTGAGCGACCATCGTCCACAATAAAGGAAGGGATAGAATAGCAGAGATAATGAATTTTCTTTTTTGTTTAGCGATTTCCTTTTCGCGATGATCCCCTTGACTTACGCTCTCTTCTTTCAACTCCGCTTTGTAGCCAATCTGTTCAACCTTTTGGATCAGATCTTGGACACCAACCTCGGCTGGAGAATATTCCACGTAAGCTGTTTCTAACGCGAGGTTCACGTTGGCTTTATGAACCCCTTTTACCTTATTTAATCCTTTTTCAATTCGGTTGGCACAGGCAGCACAGGTCATTCCTGTAATTTGGAATTCTACTGTTTCCTTTACTGTGCCATAACCAAGCTGTTCAATTTTTTGCTCCAGATCAGCAATGCTTACTTTGTCTGCATCAAATTGAATGGATGCACGTTCCAAAGCTAAATTAACATTTGCTTCAGTTACCCCGTCGACTTTATTTAATCCTTTTTCAATCCGTATCGCACAAGCTGCACAAGTCATACCTGTAATTTGCAAGGTGGTTTCATTTGTTTTCATGATCCGTCATCTCCTCATTTCGGTCGATCTCATCTTATGTATTTATAGTATACCCCCCTACCCTATAATGTCAACTATCTTTTTTAATATTTTGCGATGAATTTTATTAATAATTTTCCCTTAATCTCACAGAAAAACCCCATCCATGATGGGGTTTCGTCTCCTAAGCAACATCGTATCCTTGATCTTCAATCGCCTCTTTAATCGCATCAAGTGACAATTTGCTTTCATCATAAGAAATGGAAACCGATTTTCCTGCTAGGTCAACCTTTCCTACCGCTCCTAATTTTTTCAGTGTTCCTTCTATCGCATTTACGCAATGGTTGCAGGACATTCCCTCTACATGTAGCGTGATCTCTTTCATCTTCATACACTCCTTATTTCATTAATTTATTCATGGTTTTAAGTAATTCATCAATCACTTCATGATCTCCAGCTTGAATCCGCTCGATGACACAGCTTTTCATGTGGCTTTGCAATAATAATTTACCTACGCCATTCAGGGCTGATTGGATCGCCGCGATTTGGTTCAGGATATCATCGCAATAAACATCCTTCTCAATCATTCCCTTTACCCCGCGGATCTGCCCTTCAATTCGATTTAACCGTGTGGTTAAATTCGATTTTACTTTATCTGAATGATGACTCTGCCTATCTCCCTCAGCAGAACAGCAATGATCATGATCTGCTGTCATATCCTGATGGTCTATACCAGATTCATCAAGATATTTATCCACATGGACCACCTCCTTGATAATTATTATCTTCCCTTTAATTGTATTTTACTATACCCCCCTACACTATGTAAAGTAAAAAATAAAGGCTTTCCGCTCTTGTGGATTGCCCCTATTTTTATCTACTATCGGATAAAAGTGATTCCGTTTGGCGTTTCTCCTACTTTCTCATCAGTTATGATTTTTCCTGTTTCGGCATCGAAAACAGTCATCGTATGGGCGTACATATTGGTCACCATGACATAATTTCCATCCTCCGATGTGGTAACCCCATGCGGACCTGCCCCTGTTTTCACCCGGTAGATTTCTTTTCCGGAGTTAATATCCACTTTCGTAACGGTATCAGATGGGGAATCAGCTGTACCTTGGTTCGCTACATAAGCGAAGGAATCCGTAGGGTCTACATAAACTTGAGCTGGTCCATTTCCCACCTTGACTTTTTTCACGTTCCCACTGGAAAGATCAACAATCGCTAATGAATTCTCCGCATTTAAGGTAGCGGTTAACGTTTTACCATCTTTCGTTAAACCGACCTGTACGGGGGTTTTTCCTACCTCAATTTGTTTTACTTCTGTTCCCTTTTCAATGTCAACCACACTCACAGTTGAAGCGCCCATATTTGCTATATAAGCCCATTTCCCATCAGCAGAAATCCTCATACCGTGGGGCATCTGACCAACTGGAACATCCTTTATTTTCTGAAATGACACCGCATCTACAATGGTCACGTGATTCGTTTCGCTGTCAGTAACTAGTGTATATTTACCGTCTGAAGTAAGCACAACATGTGCTGGATGTGCGCCAACGTTCATCTCTTTGATGACCTTGGCTGTTTCCAGATCGATCACGATCAACTTGCCATTTTGTCCTAGTGTGTCTGTACTCATGCTTGCGGCATGGTCTAGCATACCTTTTTCGTCCATAACAGGCATGGTCTGTTCGTGCATATGGTCTGTCATGTGACCTTGCCCGGTCATGGCACTTCCATTCATCCTATTCATATGGTCAGACATTGGCATTGTATTCTCTTGATGATCATGTCCACCTTTCGGTACCACAGTAGCCCAGACGGTTTTACCATCGGGTGCTACTTGAACATTATGGACGCTTCCCGTTAATGGAAGTTCATGTTTCTTATGTGTTTCCAAATTGAGGAAAGTTAAGGAACCACCCTCATTAGCGGTCACAACAGTACCTGATGTATTTGAATTAGCAACACTCTTCCCGATTTCCACTTTCTGATCCTTTTCATTCCAATGAACAGATAATCCAAGCTTTGAAGAAAGCTCTGATAATGGAAGATAAGTTGCGTTATTATAGAGTAAAGGGACATGTTCAAATGTTGTATTTTGTCCATCAATAGAAATTGGAAAAGGATTTTTATATGCCTGGACTGCCTCCATGGAATTCCCCGCATACACTCCCGCCCCAAATAATAACGAAGATGCTAAAAGTGAAACCATAATTTTTTTCATGTTCATAACCTCCCTATAAATCTTACATTAGTTATTATGAGGTTGAATTGTGAAGAAACCTTGCAGAATATGTGTCTGATTTTTGAACGGAATATTTCAAACCCCTTTGTATCCTACACCCCAAACCGTTTTAATGACTAAATCTACATCCACCCCATGCTTACGCAGTTTCTCCCGAAGATTCTTAACATGGGAGTCGACCGTACGAGTATCTCCCATATAGTCTGCCCCCCATATCATTTCTAACAGCAATTCACGGCTATATACTCTTCCTGCATTATTCATAAATGTATGTAGTAATTCAAATTCCTTGGGTGTCAATTCAATAGGTTGCCCTTGATAAATGACAGTATGGGTATTCGAGTTCACCGTAATCCCATGAGAATTGGCCCCTGTTGAATATTCCGGTTTGCCCACTCTCCGTAACAAGGCTTCCATTCGAGCCAAAAGTTCCGCCTCTTCAAATGGCTTCGTTAGATAATCATCAGCCCCCATTTTTAGCCCTTTTACCTTTTCCATTGTTTGATCCCGGGCAGTTAACATAAGGATAGGAATTTGACTAAACGTTCGGATTCGTTGGCAGACCTCCCACCCATCGATCCCAGGCATCATAATATCTAAAATAACCATATCAAAGTCATCTTGTTTTAATAAAGACAGTGCTTCTACCCCATTTGCTGCGGTTTGGACATCATACTGGTCTTTATTGAGATACAATTTTAGCAGCTGACGCATAGGCGCTTCATCATCTACCACAAGGATTTGAACGGCTCTCTCCACATTATCACTCCTTTTAGGTGTGAAGTTCTATTATGATTACATTCTCCAATATGTATAGGTATCGCCCATCCCCCATAAAATCAAGATAATACCAACGGCCTGTTGGATCCGCTCTCCCCATCTTTTTACCAATTTAATCGATATTCTATCCAATCCAAAGCTGAAGTACAGTCCAAAGATCACAAGGAGTGGAAGAGCGGTACCGATAGCAAAGACAGGTGGAAGGAGAATCCCAAACGAAGATGTTAACGTCATGGGCATTAGTAACCCAAAAAATAACCAGAACATCGTCGGACAAAATCCTAATGACAAGGCGACTCCTAATAAGAAACTTCTCGTTCCCCCGTTAAATCGTTCGGCCCATTTCTCCAGTTTTCCTGAGAATGAAAAGCCAAAACTACCATGTAACTTTAACGCCCCTATTAAAAACAAACCCATTACAATAAAAAAGGGTCCCATTACCTTCCTCGCGACTACAAAAAAAGGAATCGTTTTATCCGATAATCCCTGTCCTAGGATCCAGAATAAAGAACCTAATAAGGAAAACACAAAGACTTTACCTAGTAAATAGAAGAATATTTCGGTCCAAGATAACTTGTCCTGAATATGGCGATTCCCAAAATAACTAATAGATCCAATATTAGCGGAGATTTGGCATGGCGCGACTGACCCTACAATTCCAAATAATAAGGCGGCCAGAATAGGGATGTCGGTAGAGTATGCCAAAGCTGAAAAAGGTTTCCCAAACCAAACGCTAAGTTGACTTAGCCATTCATACATTCAAATACCTCCACAAGGTAAAAAGGCAACTGGGATTAAAGTCCCATTGCCCTTTTTATTTCTATAAGCCTTTCATCCCGTTCCCCTGAACACCATTTCCCATCATCCCTGCGGGGACGCCATTCGAATGACAGGAGTTAAACATTTCTTTATAAGATTCTTCAGACATTCCCGGATGCATTTGTTTCATAAATGGAAGCATCTCTTCAAAAACTTTTTGGTCCGGAATCTTCGGAGTTACATTCTCCGCGGCCCATGCTGCTCCAATGCCACCCATTAACAATAATGAAGCTACAACACCACCGATTAAAAATTTCCTCATTTTCATTCCCTCCCCACAAAGTATCTTTGCTTACAACTTGATATTAAAATACAATTGTGGAGAATGTGTGCAGAAAATAGAACAAATGAAGAATCCTGTAAGAATGGCTATAGTCAATCTAGTACATTCCCTCTCTCTTAGCCAGCGGAAAACGGACAGAGAAAGTCGTCCCTTGTCCTTCTACACTTTCTACCCTGATCTCTCCTTTATGCACCTCTACGATTTTTTTACAAATGGCCAAACCAAGTCCGGTTCCACCAGTTTCTTTGGAACGTGATTTTTCCACTCGATATAATCTTTCCATGATGAAGGGAAGTTCATCTTTTGGAATGCCCGGTCCCGAGTCCCGAATTTGTACTGTAATATGATCTACATCCCCCTCATATCTCACCTCGATGAATCCGTTTTGTGGTGTGTATCTTCTGGCATTCTCCAAAATATTAATAAACAATTGTTCTAAACGCTGTGGGTCCGCTTCGACAAAGGGGTTGGTATTTGGCGGCTGATAATCTAGTACAATTCCCTTTTCATCCATGGAGGATTCAACAAAGGTCAAGACATTCGTTACTACCTCTTCAAGGGACAATCGTTCTTTTTTAAACGAAAAATCCCCTTGTTCGAGCCGCGCCAGATCAAACAAGTCCTGAACGAGACGCTGTAACCGTTTACTCTGTTCATGAATAATCCCGATATATTCTTTTTGCTCTTCGTTGGATAGTGAGGTTTGAAGGACAATTTCTGAATACCCCTTAAGATACGTAAGCGGTGTTCTTAATTCGTGTCCAATATCCGCCAGAAACTCATTTCTCTGCTTTTGATAAAACTTAATCTCCTCTGACATATGATTGATGGAGTCAGCTAATTGAGCCACTTCATCTTCACCCGTGACAAGGATCCTCGATTGGTACCTTCCTTGTGCAATATCTCCTGTCACTTTTTTCATTTCTATTAGAGGTCGAACCACCATTCGAGAAAGAATAAATAGGATCCCGGTTACAATGAGGACCGTAATCCCACCAATTCCCAATAGCATACCACGCAGGAGACCAATCGCCTCTCGAATAGGGGCTGTAGGACTAAATAAGACCACCGTTCCAATCGCCTTACCATCACCTAATATAGACGATCGTGAAACCAAAAAAGGCTTTGACCTCCAATCTTCTTCCAGAGCGTATTCCTCTTTTTGATTTCTTAGAGCCGCTTCTTTTAGATATGAACGATGAAGTGGAGTAATGGTATCTGAACGTCCTAATATTTCTCCCTTCTCATCCAAGATCACAACCATAAATAAAGATCCTTGTTCCATGCGAACAACATGGTCAATGGTTAAGGGATCAAAGTGATCGCTAAGGACTGCTGCATGGCTATGTGCCCGTTGCAAAAGCTCTTCTGTCGTATGAGAGAGATAAAATGAGAGAAAGAGAGAGTATAGGATGTTTCCTAATGCTACCATGACCAACAAAAAGACGGATAATAGCAGTAGACCTAACTTCACAGCCACGTGAGTACGAATAAAACGCAATAATTTCGTCATGGGTATTACCCTTTCTTTAAGCGATCGAGCATTCGTTCAAACTCCTCGTCATCCAATTCCCCTCTGGCATAACGTTCACGGAGTATACGAATCGCCTCATCTTCCTGTGAAAGCTTAGGAGGCTTGTCAGAATTGATCCACCTGATTATCATATATATACCTAAAAGTAGTAATCCCCATTGCAAAAACATCCAAAGAAACATCGGAATCCCGCCAAACCCCATATGCATCATAGATAATCCTCCTCACTTTCTCCTTACATGAATTTTCTAGGCTTCTCTGAAGCCGTTCTGCCTGCGAAAACCCAGACTCCCATTTTATACATTTTAGCACTCATTAATCATACAAAAAAAATGTGGAGAAATTATGTTGAAATGAACAAATTTATTAGGGAGCCAAAATGATATTAACGCGAATAATTGACTGAATATTATTTTTAAATTTGGATCATCTGATTGAAATTGAATCAGCTAGTGGTGAGGGTCATGGAGGACACGGTGGAGGTTCAACAGAGATGCCATCCAATCAACAATCTCCAATGAATCATGGTAATATGGACCATGGAGATATGATGCACCAAAATCAGCATTAAAGTCTCTAAAATAATGAACAAAACTCCCTATTAAAAGGGAGTTTTGTTGTTCTACATCAACTGCATAGTTGTAATGCACGTTGGATCATTCTTAAAAGTAGAAAGCTCTGCCTTTACCGTTTTCCCACCGTGCTCAATTTTTGTTCGGTATTCTTTATCTCTGGGGAGCCATACATCGATAAATCCGTTAGGTTGAGATTTCAAAGTTTCATTCAAAATCACGTTGCCTTCTGTGTCTTCAATATAAACGGTGAAGTCTTCACTTTTAAATTCTCCTTGACAACCTGTCAAGCTATGATTCGTTCAGTCATGGGTTTGGCTGACGTAAGGTGCAATCGAAACAAAAAACTCGTCTTCAGGCAATGCATAGACCAACTGACTTCCGTCCATTTCTGTGACAGTGAGTTGCGCGGATGTGACAGAGGCATTCTGAGCTTTTTTGTTACCAACACTGTAATCATTCACTAGTTCTTTAATGTTTTTCGTTTCAACGATTTTTGAGGAACTTTCTTGATTTGTATTTCCTCCACTACAGGCTGTCAAGGCAAAGGCAGCCAATAAAGTGACAGCATAGATTTTTAATTTCATTTAGGATTCACCACCTTGTCCAACATTTGGGTATAATAACACAAAATCTCATTTTTTTTAATTTCATCAACCCCTTTATTTTACGTTTTATACTAACCGTGAGGTGTGAAGAAAATATGAAGAAGGAGTGAATAAAATAAGAATCTTATCATTCCAATTGTATTATACCCCATAAGGGTATTTTCCTCATCTATATCCATTGTTTAGAAAACAAAAAAACGATGAAATGAATCATCGTTTAATGTACTGCAGGAGCCGTCTCTATATAATCTCGCTGAGCATTTTCAGAAGTCTTCAATCTCTTTATCAAAATACGATTGATTCGGAAATTGTCAACTTCGGAAATAATAAATTCGAAACCTTCGAACTCCACTCTTTGATTAACCTTTGGAGGTGTCTCTACTTGCGAATATATCCATCCGCCAATTGTGTCTACATCCTCATTTTCAATTCTGAATCCGAAGAAATCATTGGCCTCTTCCAAAATCAAACGACCATCTACGGAATATGAATGACTACCTAATGTCTCAATGGGCTGGCGTTCTTCATCAAATTCATCCTGGATTTCACCCACGATCTCTTCGATGATGTCCTCAATCGTTAAAAGACCTGCTGTTCCACCATATTCGTCGATGACGATAGCCAATTGTGCTTTTTTCTTTTGCATTTGCTTTAATAATGAACTGATTTGCATCGATTCAGGAACACGGATTACGGGTCGAATTAATTCTTTAAAGTTCTTTTTCCCTTTAGTGATAGCTGCAAATAAATCTTTTATATGGATAAAACCGATAATATTATCTTTATCAGGATTACATACTGGATATCGAGTCATCTGCTCTTTAAGAGCGATTTCTAAATTGTCTTCAAAAGAATTTTCGGCATACAAACAGACCATATCTGTACGCGGAATCATCACTTCTCTAGCATTTCGTTCGGAGAAATCAAAGATGTTATCGACCAAAGCAAGTTCTGTATTGTCGATATATCCACTTTTGTGACTTTCCTCCATTAAGATTCGAATTTCTTCTTCGGTGTGTGCTGCTTCATGTTCGGTGGCTGGTTGGATGCCAATTAATCGAAGGAGCCAGTTAGCTGTTCCGTTTAAAAACCAGATAAACGGATACATGATTTTGTGGAAAAAAATCAATAATGGTGCTGTCCACATGGTTACACCTTCGGATTTTTGGATCGCCATGGACTTAGGTGCTAACTCTCCCAGAACAATATGAAGGAAAGTAATAATGGAAAACGCAATGACAAAAGAAACGGTGTGAATCACAACATCTGAGAAACCAAAACTCTGCATAACCGGTTCAATTGCTTTCGCGATCGCGGGCTCTCCCACCCAACCTAGACCAAGAGAAGCAAGAGTAATCCCCAATTGACAGGCTGACAAATAGGCATCAAGATTACTTGTCAGTTTTTGCGCATATTTTGCCTTTTGGTTCCCTTCTAACACCAAACTCTCCAGTCGGCTGCTTCTTACCTTCACCATCGCAAACTCTGCGGCCACAAAGAATCCATTCAATAACACAAGAAAAATCACAAGAAATAGATTAAACAACAACGGGTCAGGGTCCAAATAACTTCTATTTACCCGAAATTCAGGGTAAATAGTACACCTCCTTTAAAGGTAAGATTATATTTATATATCCTTATTTTACAGGATTTCAATTCATTCTTCAAAAGGTCATAAAACGTCAAATAAACCGATTTTGGTTCAAATCAATCGGTTTCAGAACAACTTCCGATTGGGAAGGACTTTTATGCGCTTACAATGGTTTTTCCTTTGTATTGCATGTTTTATTTTTGTACTTTAGAAGATACTCGTCTATGGAATAGCGAAAATCCCCCCCTCTTTATTGTCAGCTTTTTCCGCTATTCCCTGTACATAGTCACTAATCCTTCCCCTTACTGGTTTCTCCTCCCAAAGACCATTTTCTGCTGCCAGTCAGCGTCAGCAAGACAGACATTGAAAGTAACGCCAAGTCAAACTCATATCCCCGCATTTGCGCATTTCCAAAAAAACCAACGTCGAGCTTGACAATGAATATGGCCCCAAGCATGACTAGGCCAAACAGAAAAGCGGAGCTTCTGACAAAGAAACCGAGAAGAAGGGATAATCCGGCGAAGGCCTCGATCATTGCCGTACCGTAGGCGATCACAGCGGGCAGTCCTAAATGCTCTGTAAAAGTCTCCACCACTTGATCCATGGTCAATAGCTTTTGTATGCCGTGAGCAAGCATAATCACAGCTAGTACTACTCTTACGAACAGCAGCCCCCATTCAGCTTTTTGCGCCATAAAATAATCAACCCCCTTTCAAGATATGGATATGTCTCACAAAGGCTGACAAGTCCTTTTTTTCCCATCTTGAAAGGGAATTCTTAATTCATATGAACTAGGCGTGAATTTTCAAGCCTTGGTACCACTGGCAAAATTCCCGGTTGAGTGGCATAGCGGATAGCCTCGCTATAGCCGAGTTCCGTAAGAAGCCTGCCTGTCGCAGATTTCTGAAAGGAAGGGAGGATGTTTTCAGCCTGGCTTTGATAAGACAAATACGCAGTGTGTGCTGAATCTGACAACGTCCAGTTTTCCAGGTCCGGCTTTACTAACTCAGATATCAAGTATCCCGCCCCAAGGAAATCTTCAAGCGAGAAATTCCCCATGGAACCAGCGCAAATGATGACTAGCGAACTATCATCCTGATCCTTTCTAACTTGTTTTGCAACCTCCGCGCCGTTTAGAAAGGACGAGGTGTAAACACGTTTTGCTGTACTGGCATTTTTTATTGCCACGGTTCCATTCGTAGTTGATAAGATAAGGGATTTCCCAGCTAGATCTGCTTGGATCAACTCTAGGGGGTCTGGGTTAATAAAGCCTTCTAAGGGATATCCTCCTAGTTCCCCCGCTACTAAACATTCCTCATGGCGATAGGATTCATAAACCGCTATTGCCTCATCCCCATTGGCAACAGGAATGACCTCCTTTATTCCATGGTGCAGCGCTGCAGCAATGGTTGATGTTGCCAATAGCACATCGATAACAACAGCCGTACAATGGGTGAGTTTGGAGGGATCTATATCTTCTTTTCGCGTTAAAACTTGGATTTTTCGCATACAGCCCCCTTGTTTCCTTGCCTTTACTTTTCCAATAAATATGCCGCAATGGATTCGTGTAAGGTTTCTGAGCTCTGAAAGTGCAGACGGTTAATCCGCAGTTCTTTATACCACCGTTCTAATGGAACATCTCTTGTAAAACCCGCCCCGCCATGGATTTGCAAGACACGATCAACGACTTTTGCTGCCGTTTCACTGGCGATGAGCTTAGCGATTTGCGCTACATGATCCCGATCTCTTTTCTTTTGGTCCATCTTCAGGGCGGCGTTCCATACCGTCAATCTGGCAGCTTGTAACTCCGCTTCCGACACGGCCATCATCGTTCGGATTGTTGGGTACCCGGACAAAGGCTTTCCTCTTGTGATACGCAGGGAAGCATAGTCGATGCCAATTTTCAAAGCCATCTTGGCAATCCCTAGATAACGAGCAGACATCAGCACCTGGGATATCGCAAGCCATTCATTTAGTAGCTTAATCCCCTCTCCAAGTTCCCCAATACGTCGTGTATCCTCCAATTCCAACCTCTCAAAAGATAATACATGGCTTGTCTGAACATCCAGTAGAACCTGTTCCCTTTTCCCGATTAAATCATCGCGATCTAAAAGGAATAGAGTCGGTTTCCCTTCCCTATTTTCGGTCAAACATTGAACCAAAAGAACGCCAAAATCCGCCCGATCCACATGGGTCACGCACGACTTTTTCCCCTGGATAATCCACTTCCCATCCTTTTTTTCTGCATAACAGGTTAAGTTATCTAGATGATTGCTTTCCTCTGGCTCCCATAGGGCGATGTAACATCCATTCCCCGTCTTTATCGCTGGTTTTACATATTTTTCAAATTGTTCTGCAGAGCATCCGCTTAAAAAATTAGGTAAATCCTCCCCAAATGCCCCTGCACCTGGATGTTGTAAGCCCAATCGATGCTGCACAACCTCTTCCAGGATAACAACCTGTTCAAAATAAGATAATCCCGCTCCTCCCCATTCGCTTTGAGTCCCAAACAGCCATAGCCCTCTTTCCTTTGCCTTCTTTTGTAGCTCTTTCACAACTGCCATAGATAATTGCTCAATCGTACTTCCAGCTGCCTTTTCCGTAGGAACAACAAACTCTCTCGTGAACGCTCGAACCGTTTTACGTAACATGTTTAACTCATTGGATAGTAACATTTCTTCCATGGAATTTTCCCCTCCCTTGTTTTAAAAAAAGATCAACCTCCCCCAAGGTGATCTCCTTTAAACTAATTCTTTTTTCATAGCTTTGTAACTTTGTTCCATTAAATTATGAACACCCTCGCCCAACTTTGCGAATCTCTCATCATAAATCTCGCCTTTTTTCCACCTGACATAAATTTGCTGCAGGACAGCGGCAATTTTGTAAAAGGCAAAGGTAAGATAATAATCTATATGGATCAGATCTCTCTCACTCTTGTTTGAGTATAACTCTATAAAATCCCGTCGGCTGATAAAACCAGGATTTCTAGTAATCGCGGTAAGCCCTGTTTCTGCTTCGCCAGGTTCAGTCCAATAAGCAAGGGCTACTCCCAGATCCATCAGCGGATCGCCGACCGTACACATTTCCCAATCAAAAACGGCGACTACTTTACCCGGATCCTCTGGAGATAGCATCATATTATTTAATTTAAAATCGTTATGAATCATCGTAGCAGGTGGTGACGGCGGGATATTGTTCATCAGCCATTTTTCAATCGTTTCAACGAAGGAGATTTCATCTGACTTCGCTGCCTGATAACGTTTGATCCAACCGTTGACCTGTCTTTCCAGGAAACCTGCAGGTCGACCAAGCTCTTCCAAACCTGCTTTTTGAATATCCACATCATGCAGCATAACAAGCGTGTCAACTGCTGCTTCCGAAATCACCCAACAGGTTTCGGGCCGGTTAAAGTGAGATGGCAGGATGTCATCTAAAACAATCCCCTTTTTCAGTTCCATGATGTAAAAGTGCTTTTCCATCACCTGCGGATCCTCACAATATAAATAAGGTTGCGGGGCCAAAGGGAAAACAGGGTAGAGCTTCTTTAGGATTCGATATTCTCTTTCCATATCATGGGCTTTTGGCGGGACTTGGCCGAAGGGAGGACGCCGTAGAACGGCCTCCCATGATCCGATCTGCACCTTAAAGGTCAAATTCGAATATCCGGCGGAAAATTCCTGTACCTGCAACGGATCATCACTCAGCCCCTCAATACGCAACCGAAGAAAGCGTTCAACCATCTTCCAGTTGATTCCATTTCCCGCTCGAACCGTAACGGGTTCTTCTTGATTCATGAGGATCTACCTCCCCACTTGGTAAGCTTTGATCACTTGTCTCGCAACCACCATCCGGTGGACTTCATCCGCTCCATCATAAATACGGGCAGCGCGCGCCTCCCGGTAAAATCCTTCTAGCGGGGTATCCGCTGTAATGCCAAGTGCACCATGAACCTGAATGGCCCGGTCAATGACATCATGCAGCACTTTTGCCCCATAAAATTTGATAATAGAAATTTCTTTGCGAGCCTGATCGCCTTGGTCCATTTTCCATGCAGCATGTAAGGTTAACAGACGGGCAGCATCGATTTCTGCAGCGGAGTCAGCAATAAAATTTTGGATCGTTTGGAAATCGGCCAACCTTTTTCCACGCGTTTCCCTTTTCAATGCATAATCAACCATTAAATCCAGGCTACGTTTTGCTACTCCGATCCAACGCATAGCATGCGTAATCCGCCCTGGTCCAAGCCTATACTGGGCTAATTTAAACCCTTCCCCTCGTTTACCGAGCATATTTCCCGCGGGAACGCGGCAATCTGTATAGCGAACCTCACAATGTCCTCCGGCAAAATGGTCACCCATCACTGGGACTTCACGCACAATTTCAAAACCAGGATTGTCTGCATCCACTAAGAACATACTGTACTGTTCATGTTTCGGTGCATCAGGATCGGTTTTCACCATCACAATGGAGAAGGAGGAGCCAATGGCACCAGTTGTAAACCATTTATGTGCATTGATTACCCATTCATCACCGTCCTGTACAGCCGTCGCTTGCAGCATCGTCGGGTCTGATCCGGAGACTTCCGGTTCTGTCATCGCAAAGCAAGAATTGATCTCGCCATTGGCCAACGGAATTAAATATTTTTGCTTCTGTTCCTCTGTTGCAACCTGCCACAAAATTTCCGAATTTCCGGCGTTAGGCGCCATCGAACCGAAAATATAGGGGGCAATCGGGCTCCGCCCAATAATCTCTGAAAGCAGACCAAGGGATACAAACCCCATCCCCATTCCACCTACATCTTTCGGCAAGTGCCCTGCCCATAATCCTAAATCTTTTATTTTCTGTTGCAAAGGTTTCAATATATCATTAGGCAAACCGCGATGTGGAACCATATATTTTTCATTCGGATAAACAAATTCGTCCATAAAAGCCGTTGCCTTGTCAATCATTTCTTGTTGCTCTTTGGTTGGGCTAAAATCAAACATCTTCAACGCTCCTATCTCATATAAATTCCGCCGTTGATATCAATGGTCGAACCCGTAATATAGGATGTGGCAGGGTCACATAAAAACAAGACGGCGTTAACCACGTCTTCATTTTTACCGACTCTCCCCATCGCCGCTGTTGACGCCATTTTGTCTAGAATGTCCTGGGGGAAATCAGCGATCATCGGTGTATCAAAAGGCCCCGGTGCCACCGCGTTGACTGTAACCCCATAAGGAGCTAATGCTTTGGCAAATGATTTGGCTATTGAGATGATCCCTGCCTTAGAGGCGGCATACGGCGCTGAAACGGCAGCCCCTCCCGTATGGCCTGCAATCGAACTAATCTGAACGATTCGTCCATATTGCTGTTCTTTCATCAGATGCATGACAGCCTGGGAAACAAAGAAAGCCCCTTTTAAATTGATATCTAACACTCGATTCCACAGCTCTTCTGTCACCTGTTCAATTGAATCATAAGGACAAATCCCTGCTGCGTTGATCACGATATCGATCCGCTTGGCTTCCGTGGCAATCTCCTTGACCCACGTCTCAATCTGATTTAAAACGGTGATGTCAACGACTTTGGCATGAAAATTTGGCTCATCCCTATAAATCTCTTTTAATTTTTCAATAGATTCACGATGATAATCGGAGGCAAAAACAATGGCACCAGCCTTTAGAAATTGTGCGATTAAACTTTTTCCTAGACCCCCTGCACCTCCTGTGATAACAACTACTTGACCCGAAAAATTCCAACTTGGCATCTTTCGCCCCCCAATCAGGTTAGACTCCTAATGCAGTCAATCCCCCGTCGATCATCAGGGTATGACCTGTTACATAATTGGCTAAATCAGATGACAGATATAACACCCCACCAACAATTTCTTCTGGATTTCCTAACCGTCTGCTAGGCGTTCTGGTCACAATCCGGTTTAAAAATTCTTCATTTTTCACAGCATTGGCGATCAACTCCGTAGCAATATATCCTGGTCCAATGGCATTCACTTGGATATTGTATTTCGCCCACTCACAAGCCAAAACTTTTGTCATCTGCACCACTGCCCCTTTACTCGAGGTGTAAGGGGAAGAATTGGAGATGGCCACAAATCCGCCAATAGAAGCCATGTTGACAATTTTTCCGTGCCCTTGTTTCATCATTTCTTTCCCGACTGCTTGGCACATGAAGAAATAGGATTTTTGGTTAAGTTCCATGATAAAATCCCAGTCTTCTTCCGTTACTTCCTCAGCGGGTTTCCTCCGTGTAACACCAGAATTGTTCACTAACACATCGATCTTTTCAAATTTCTGTTTAACTGTGTCCACGACCTTTTGAATTTGCCCCAAATCAGATAGATCAGCAGGAATAACCAATGCCTTTCCACCCCGATCGCGAACCAAAACAGCGGTTTCTTCCAATTGCTCCTTGTTTCGGCTGACCAAAACGACATTTGCTCCAAGCGATCCGAAGCCAAGGGCGATACTTTTTCCAATCCCCCTGCTCGCGCCGGTTACGATCACCACTTTATCTGTAAAATCCAGTTGAAAGTTCATTTCACCACTCCTTTTAAGCCAGTCTGGAACGGAGATAGGCAGCAATATCTGCTTCTTCCGCTTTACTTTGTCTCTGTTCTTTTATAGGCAGTGAATCCTTTTGGTACGATTTCCACAAGACCCCGACTGGCATCGACGGTGGTGAAATCATTCCCACATAATCCTGAGCAGTGGCAGCAGGTGTTTCAATATAGTTAATCTTTTGACGATAGAAGTCATATCCTTGCGCCTTGTTAAAAACAACACATGGACTGAAGATATTGACCAAAGAAAATCCTTCATGTTGAACGGCTTGGGCTATTAAGTTTTCAAGATGTTTCGCATCGCCAGAGAAGCCTTGGGCGACAAAAGAGGCACCTGAGGCCCATGCTAGTAATAATGGATTAATCGGTAAATCCGCATTCCCAAAAGGTGTCGTGGACGATTGATACCCAAGCGGACTTGTAGGCGATGTCTGGCCCTTTGTGTTTCCGTAAACGCCATTATCCATAACGATATAAGTAAAATTCAAATTCCTTCTGGCGGCATGAACCAGATGCCCGACACCAATTCCGTATCCATCTCCATCTCCACCAGCTGCAATGACCGTAAGATCCGGACGAGAGGCTTTAACTCCTTGGGCGATCGGCAGGGCCCGGCCATGTGTTCCATGGATGGCATATCCGCCATGGTAATGGCCAATCTTACCGCTGCAGCCAATTCCAGAAACTAAAACTGTATCCTCCGGTTGTATATTTAAAGACGCAAGAGCTCGGTGCATACACTTCAATACTGAAAAATCACCACATCCCGGGCACCAGGTAATCGGGTTGCCATTCATATAATCCTTTGCAGTGACAGCTGTATCTGCCATTTCCATTACCCCCTTGTAAGTTCTTTTTGACCTGACAAAATACCAGTTATAGCATCCTGGAATTCTTCCAATGTATAATGCTCTCCATTAAATTGCAGCAAAGAATGTGTCAGTTTATCATTGAGAGCGCTCTCTATCATCGAACGAATTTGTCCTGTAGCATTATATTCCGCAACAATAACGGTTTTTGCAGCTGATAGTGCATTTACAATACTATCAACAGGGACAGGATGAAGTTGACGGAGAAGAACTCCTTTATACTGTTCTGGGTAACGTCTTACAAGACTTTCAATCAACTCACCCATAGAACCGGTTCCAATAATAGCTACGGGTGCATCCACGTTTCCAATAAGCGACAAAGGTCTTTGATATTCGATTTGATCTGCTTTGTGTAAACGTCTTAGATGATGGTTCTGACGCACAACCTTAAAATCAGGCTCCATAAATCCCTTTTCGTCATGCTCATCCCCGCTAGCTACGTGACCACCGCCTTTGATCCCGGGAACAGTTCGTATCGGAGGTGCTCCATCTACGGAACGGTATCTCGCATAATCCTCTAATGGAGGAGATTCTAAGAGAGTCGGCCCGCGGTCAACAGCGACACTGCCGATAGCCTTCTCGACAACATCCCATGGAAGGGAAACCCTGCGTACAGCAAGATCAAGGTCAAGTGCTATAATAACTGGGCACTGATAATAGTCTGCTAGATTTAAGGCCTCTTGAATGACAACGACACAATCTAGGACATCTGTCGGAGTGAGGATAATTCGGGCAAATTCACCATGACCGGCATAACGCAAATGCAGAAGATCACTTTGTTCCGTTTTCGTTGGCATTCCTGTGGACGGACCTCCACGTTGATTATCGATGATCACCAGAGGGATCTCGGTTGCACCAAGGTAGCTAAGCGCCTCTGTCATCAAGGCGATTCCCGGACCGCTGCTTGCAACGAAGGTCCTTTCACCAGCATAGCTAGCGCCTGCTGCCGCATAAATCGCAGCCATTTCATCTTCCACCTGCACTGTTTTTCCACCGAGAGGAGGCAACCATTTTGTCAGGTTTTCCAGGATTTCTGATGCCGGAGTGATTGGATAACCAAAGTAATGGCGTACATCACCAGCAATTGCTCCCAGTGATAAAGCATCATTTCCAGATATTGAAACATGAGAGGATGGTTTACTTGTTAAGGCGTTTCCCTTATTTTTGAACTGACCTAAAATATACCCGCGATGTGCCAAGTTTTGGTTGGATTCACCTGCAAAGTGCTGGTTGATCGAATCCTCCAATAGGGAAAATGGAATCCCCAGATACCCGGCAATAATCCCAAGCCCCCACACGTTAAATCCTAATTTTGGAGTTTCCTCCCGATTCTCTTCTTGGATTTGTGTAACATTCGAAGACCCAAAAATCATCACATGATCTGTCATCCTTGGCAGGTACCTTTTTGCTCCTTCATCATCCCACACCACAGCGATGTCGATCTTCTCGATCCGTGGGGGCGGAGTTGCTTCCCCTTCTTCGGAAATATAAATTTCAAAAGCAGTGTGACCTCCTCGAATAATCGTAGAAAAGTCCCTCCATGCCCGGTGTGTATACCCTTGAGATCGCAGGATATTCGAAAGTATCTCCCCTGCTGTTTCAATTCCTTGACCAGTCAACCCAAATAACGCAGCAGTCTTCAATGTAATGCCCCCCAATCATTTTACCAAACTAGACATCTGGTATCTGATACATCAGTTTTACGAAATTAAAAATCTAGCATCTGATACATTAAATTATAAATAAATTTGTAAGGTCAGTCAATACAAACTGTTTTACTTTGTTGTAATATATAGAATTTTTACGAATAGTCAGCAACCGTATATAGTTTGATTTCTTCAATATGGTCTTCCATTAGTTGCTGAGCCCCCTGAATGTCTGATTTGTAAATCGCATTCAATATTTTTTTATGCATATCATTAGCCTGCAGTGGGCGATCAAAATTTTTGGCGATAATAATTCCAAACCAGCGAATTTGTACTTCCAATGTTTCCATAAATGTAATCAGGCGCTTATTTCCCGAATACTGAATAATCGTTTGGTGCAAATTTCGGTCCGCTATGAAAAATCGATCCCGATTTCCCATCTTTATCTCAGCTTCAGCCTCCTCTGCCTCATTCAGCAAAGATTGCAGCACTTCCCTTGGGATCTTCGGAATCGCCAATTGAACAGCGGTTCTTTCCAGGGATTTGCGAACATCATAAATTTCAATGATATCCTGCACTTTCGGTATAGTGACATAGGTTCCAGAGCGCGGTTTAACCTCCACTAATCCTTCCTGCTGGAGGCGATTAATCGCATCTCGCAACGGCGTCTTACTGACACCAAGCTCCTCTTGCAACCTTTCGTAGCTTATTCTCGATCCAGGCGTCAATTGGTTTTGCATGATTTTGTCCCTTAAATAAAGATAAACACGTTCATGTAAATTGCTGTTATCGAATTCAATCTGTTTTTCCATCTTATAAAATCCACCTACTTTCGTTTGCTATTATAAAAATACCATTTTAATTGGCATTCGCATAGCTGGTCATCCAAAATAACGGAAATTTTTCCGAAATTACCCATATACTGCCCCATCCCATAAATACCTTCTCATGATCTTCTCGTCCAATTCGACGCCAATACCCACACCGGTGGGAATCGAAACCTGTCCCTTCACAGGTGAGAGGGGTACAATTTGCGTAAATGGATTATCCATGACATCCCATTCCACCGGTTCAATATCTTCCCCTTCCATCTTGCTCCACAGGGGCAAACAGGCTTGCGCAAATAGGGTGTACAACCGCGACAATGCCCCGTCAAATGTGTGCGGAGATACCCGTATTCCAAAATCACGAGACAATTGCAGGGTATGCCTAAACCCATCGATCCCATCTTCATGTGCGATATCAGGTTGGATAATGTCTATCGCCCCTCCACTTAAAAGTGGAAGGAATTCAGCTGCACTCTTCAAGTTTTCTCCTCCGGCAACGGCAGTGGACAAACTGGTGCGAAGTTGTTTGTACTCAGTGACCTGACTCATTGGCAGCGGTTCTTCAAACCAGAGAAGATTTGTCCAACTAGAAAACAACCGTTCCCATCTTCGGGCAGTGGCCAAATCATAGCTTTGATTCGCATCTAAAATCAATTGAGATTGGCCTTGAAGCATTCCTTGAATACGCAGAATATGTTCTGAATCTTGCTGAAACGGTCTTCCTCCCACCTTTACTTTAAGCTGTCCGTACCCCTGCCCTACAGCCCGTTCCACGAGATTTGTAGAATGTTTGATCCAATCCACCTGATCGCTGTACGACTGAAAGGATGCATACACTGGTACCGTCTCTCTCCGTTTCCCCCCCCAAAGGTCACAGACGGAAAGATTCGCATACTTCGCCGTAATTTCAGTCAAAGCCATATCCACCCCTGCTGCGATCCTTTGGTGCCATTTTTTTATATATTGAACAATTTGCAGTCTGTCCGTTGCTTGTTTCCCAATTAAGTATGGGATGATCCTTGTATCAAAACCCGTTTTCAATGTAGGCAACCAATCCGTACATTCCCCCCAACCGGAAATCCCTGATTGGGTAGTAATACGAAATAAAAACACGGTGCGATATTCCTTATAACCGTTCGCATCCCCATAAGGCTGTGATAGCGGATAATATAACGGGAATGTCTCAACTGATGTGATTTCCAATGATCCTCTCCCCTTTTACGAGCTTGCCAATTCTTGCACCGTTGGCAATAGGATGTTTATGAAAATAGTATGAGTTCCAAGGTTTTCCTTTATGCCCGCATAAATTGTCCAACTTTTGGAATAATGGAGACGTAAACTAACTAGAAACTAGGGATGGTGATCAGTATGGGTTGGAATGGATGGCCGCTGGATCGCGTATTTATTTTCGCGTTGGGGTTATTGTTTCTTGTCATTTTTGTTCAAGTGACCTTATTTCATTACCGCCAAAATTTTCGTCACTGGTCCATGTGGATTCCAGTCACAGCAACACCGGTATTTGGACTTTGTATGGTGCTCTTTTCTTTTTACAATGTAGCATGGCTGCATTTTTTACTGACTATCTTGTTGTCTGTTGGGATTCTGGCGGGTGGCTACGGATCCTACATGCATATTCACGGCATAGGAGAGCGTGTTGGTGGCTATGAAATGCGCAACGTCCTTGTTGGACCACCGATTGCTCTGCCCGCCTTGATCACTGCCACTAGCTTGCTGGGGCTCATCGCTTTGTATTGGGAGGGATAACATGTCCGAATATAGAACACATTATCCCAAGTTTAATGTGCTTAACGCGGAAGAACATTGGGACCCTCATACCCGAGAAATCGTGGATAAACGGTTGGATACCGAAACGTTTTTCCCTCCCCAATTTTTTTCCGAACAAGAAATCGTCACCCTATATCACTTGTGTTCAGTGCTGTTAGATGATCAACGCAAACCCATTATTGACTTTGTGGTCCATCATTTTGACTCTACATTGAGTGCCAGCATCGGTGAATCACAAAGAAAAATAGGTGTCCCTGAACAATCTACCTTGATTCGCGGCGGACTTGCCATGCTTAATCAAGTCTGCAGTCAACGTTTTGGCAAGGATTTCACTACACTTGAGGAAAACCTTAAAATTCAGATCGTCACCGAACTCATGCAAGGAAATTTAAGCTTCCCTTCTACCACGCAAAATATTCCTGTAAAGGATTTTGCAAATAAAATTTTAAGTGAATCGGTGGCAGCATATTATTCCCACCCCACAACCTGGTCAGAAATAGGATATGCTGGACCGGCATATCCACGCGGTTACGTTCGTTCGGAGTTGGGATTAACCGATCCATGGGAGGCGAGAAGAAATGGCGAATAGCCGGGACCCTGTCACACATCATATTGACCACTACCAGGATCATCGCTATAGTGACCTAAATCAACGAAAATATAAGGATGATGCAGATGTAAGCATTGTCGGAGCAGGAGCGGCAGGCGGCGTTCTAGCTTATGAGTTAAGTAGAGCGGGGCTCAAGGTAGTGGTAATCGAAGCAGGCCCCTATTGGAATCCGCAAACGGACTTTGCTAGCGATGAATTGTCAATGAGCCATTTGGGTTGGCAAGATACAAGGATCGTCAGCGGAGGCCAGCCGCTCCAGCTCGGTCATAATAATTCTGGGAGAGGTGTTGGCGGTGGAACGACTCATTTCACCGGAGTATTCCTCCGTTTTCACGAAAGTGATTTCCGCACCAAAACCGAAGACGGAGTGGGAGAAGACTGGCCGATAACCTACCAGGATCTTGAACCCTACTATGACAAAATCGAAAAGCAAATTGCCGTGTCTGGGCCCAAGCATTTCCCTTGGGGTTCGTTTCATGGCCCCTATCCGTATCCGGAACGCGAACCGCTAAGCGCCAATGCGGAAATCTTCCGTATCGGCTGTGAAAAGCTGGGGATCCGTAGTGTCGTTGCTCCCCTGGCAATCAATTCAGCACCCTTTGACGGTCGCCCCCCGTGTATAAACAGGGGATTTTGCAACCAGGGTTGTATGCCGAATGCAAAATTCAGCACCCTTGTGTTCCATATTCCAAAAGCCATTCAAGAAGGTGCAGAAGTGATCACCGACAGTATGGTCACGCAAATTTCGGTTAACAAGGAAGGGCGTGTAACTGGCGTGACCTTTGTCCATGATGGACAGGTTTACGAACAGAAAGCACGAGTAGTCATTTTGGCAAATTTTGTAATTGAAACCCCGCGCTTATTGCTAAACTCGGCGAATGCAGAGTTCCCGGATGGGCTAGCGAATTCCAGCGGTTGGGTCGGAAAATCAATCATGGTCCACAGCAGTAATGATGTTTATGGAAAGTTTCCGCAAGAGATAAGGTTATACAAAGGAACCCCTGTATTGGCGACAACTCAGGATTTTTATGAGACAGACCCTGGTAGAGGATTTGCAAGAGGTTACACCCTGCATGCCCATGGATCCCGTCCGGTAGAAATGGCAAAGGGAATATCCAAGGCAGCCACATTATGGGGTAAGGGATTGCGTAAAACAATGCTAGACTATAATTTTTATGGAAGGGTAACACTTGTAGGCGAAGTACTACCTAATCCGGTTAATCGGGTCATTCTTTCTGAGGAAAAGGACGAATATGGCATGCCTCGTGCCCATGTTTCCTTCTCTTATGGAGACAATGATAATCAGCTGATTGCTCACGCAGTTGGAAAAATGAAGGAAATTATTGAGGCTGCAGGAGGTACTCCGGAATTTGTCACGGATGATACTGCACATATGATGGGCGGATGCCGCATGGGAAACGATCCGAAAACTTCTGTCACAAACAGCTTTGGGCAAACCCATGATATCCCCAATCTGTTTGTTTGCAGTGCCAGTCTTTTCGTCACATCAGGCGGCGGAAACCCAACGAATACAGTGATGGCTTTAGCTGCACGGAGTGCAGACTACATTATCGATCAGATGAAACAGCAGGAAATTTAAGTAAGGGTCCCATTGCGGACCCTTTGCTCCCCCAATAAATCCCTCTAACTTCGGAAAAAATAACCTAAAATCATAAAAGTGGAGAGTGTACAAAATGTGGACTATTTTTTGGCAAGCGCTTGTACTTTCTTCTATTGGCACAATCCTAATCCGTTTGGGTGGACGAAAATCGATTTCTCAAATGACCACCGCCCAGCTTGCAGTATTGCTGGCGTTAGGGACCATTTTAGGATCAGAAGTAGCAGGCAAAGGATTGGCCAAAACCATTTTGGCAGCGGCTACCTTTGTCGGTTTTCTTGCCCTAGTCGAATGGTTAACTTTGCGCTGGAATCGTGCGGAAGGATTGATTAAAGGAGAAGCAGTTCCGGTGATCATCAATGGAAATCTTGTTGTCAGCAATCTAAAATCCCTTCGTATGTCTGTGGATGATTTGGAAAAACGTCTGCGAATTGCCGGAATCTCCCGAATTGAAGATGTCAAATCAGGAACCATTGAGGATAATGGAGAACTTGGGTATGAGCTGATGCCACACGCAAGGCCCGTGACAAGGGGAGATTTGGAAAAAATCCTTAAGGCCAATTTTCCGCATGCCATTATTCCTAATGAAACAACAGAAAATAACATTTTCACTGAAGTAAATCAAGGATCACATGACTATGAGGTGCCAAAAAAACTTCATTAAGATGACTGGGTAACCTTCCCAAAGTTACCGCCAATAGCCTAATCCCTCAGAACACTATCAATAGATTAGGCTATAAAAAATAACTCTGTTATGGACAACAGATACAGAAAGTTTTTTGAACACTTAAAGAAATATAAAACTAAATCCTTCTTCTGAAGGTAGAACTTCAATAGGGGGCAATTCGCCACGATCTGTTGTTATATCCGCTATTAAGGTTGCTGTTGTAGATTGATTTACAACTGTAAATAATGTTTTATTATGATTAGGAGTATGATCTTCAAAAAAAGTTTTACTTGGTAGATTGTGCGCAAGAAGCCTAGTTAGATCGTTTGAATGAGTTGCCGCAAAGCATTTTGGAATTCTGACACCCACTCTCCATCCCTCCCATACAATTATTGTCATAGTATGTTAAGATTATCATTTATTTGCTTATGCGATTTCACTAATTCGAAGACTTGTTAAAAACCATTATTTAAAACTTCTAATCCAAAATCATCAGAACTCCACTCATCGCCTATAAGACCACTACAAAGGAATCATTTATCGTTTTTTTAACGACTCCAACCTTTGTTTTCTGATAAAATAAAGGAGATTACTAGTCAATCCATGATAACACCACAAGAGAAGCCCTAAAGGACAACAATATGGGTTGTGAAAAAGGGCAAGACCGATGGTGTATTCAGCCCGGAATTGAAGGAGGTTGGCAATGGCTCGCGAATTTAGAGAACAGATCACAGAGCGTTTTGAGGCTAAGTTAGATTCTCTTCCCTGGTACGTTATGGAATTTATCCATCATAAGCAGCTAAAAATGTCCCCTGCTTCCCTTTTGAATTATGTCCATGATTACATTATCTTTTTTGATTGGCTGATCATTGAAGGGTTCCACCCTGGGCCAAGGGAGGAGATTACTTTAGAAGTCTTGGCCAAGTTGAAATTACAGGATATCGACAATTTCCAGCGTTTTTTAATGCGTAACCGGAAGAAGTCAGGTTCAAGTAAAAGCATTTCAAGCGCGACTATCAATCGTAAACTATCATCTTTAAAGAGCCTTTTTCATTATCTATCACAAATTGCCGAAGATGATCAATTCAATCCATATCTAAGAAGAAATGTAATGGCCAAAGTTGAAATGACGGGGGAAAAAATGACACCGGCGGCCAAGGCAAAAAAAATTGAGGGTAAAATCTTGCGGGGCGAGGAAATGAATCAATTTCTGCATTTTGTCGCCTTGGATTACCCCAAAGCGGTTGCTGAAAATAAAAAATTGGTATCCTTTCACGAAAAGAACAAAGAACGTGATGTGGCGATTATCAGCCTGATCCTTGGCAGCGGGATGCGGGTATCGGAAATTGTCGGGCTAGACCTCGAGGACATTGATCAGAGCTCTTGCACCGCAAGGGTTATGCGAAAAGGGAACAAGGAGGACTCTGTTCCATTTGACAATGTTGCCCTGCACGACCTATTAAATTATATCGCTGTTCGAAAAGAAAAGTATAAGGTAGACAAATCGGAAAAGGCTCTCTTCTTATCCTATCCCATCGGACCTGTTGGGGTATCGAACCGAATGACAACCCGCGCCGTCCAACAGATTATTAAAAAGTATGCCAAAGCATTTGGAAAACCGCTCCTTTCTGTGCATAAACTGCGCCACTCCTTTGCAACAGAACATTTCGAGCGGAATCAAAACCTTCCGATTTTGTCGGAAATATTAGGCCATGAAAGCATTGAAACGACAGGCGTATACAATCATCTATCACAAACAGCGAAACGCGAATCCGTGAATCGTCTGAACCGATAAGAGTAGCTATTAAATAGCGGACGTTTTTTCCGTTATTCTTGGGAATTTGAAAAGAATAGATTCAATAGCGGAAAAGTTTTCCGTTATTGAATATGACCAACAATATGTAACCGCTACCAAGTTTCTTTAACGTAAAATTTTTCCGTTATTTGTCTTATCATCGGGCGAAAATGACGAATAACGGAAAAAACGTCCGCTATCACTTGATATAACCTCTTTGCTTTAATTTGAGAAGATGGTCTGCGACCAATTGATCGGTGTCCATTAGGTATGTTTCCTGTAAAATGTACAGCATCGTAAAGCAACACTGCGCAATATGCAAAAGATTCAATCCACATCCTAAGTCAATTTCATGTTGGCTATTCTCGACCTTCTCCCCGCTTGCACCGCTAAACTTGCCAATCCATTGGGCAAAACGTCCCACAGCCATAGAGATATTCAACACCGTACTATCTAGAGTAACCCCTGGAATCACTAGGCGCGGCAGACTCATAACTCGGTAGCCATCTTCGGTCACGTGAAAAATGACCTGTTCCCGTCGAATCTCTTCGTTCAAATAATTTTTCCGCCGCAATTTTTCCAAATGATCATCCAGCAAATCCTGCAAGTCCAAAGCAACTGCACTTTCTAAAACAAAAGTAAGAGAGATGCAAGTTTGCGCTACGTCAATCAATTCAGCTGCAACTTCATGCAGAGCCTTGCGGGCGTAAGGGGTCCCCTGCTGTTCTCTCCAAATGAGAATCGCTTCACTAAGCTCTCCCTGTTCTTCCACCAATTTTCGAAAAGTAGATTCAACCGATGGCACTAGACCATTTAAACGGGGTAAAGCAATCTGAATCACCAAAAAGCACACTCCATTATCATCATTTCTCTTCGTTCTCTTTTTCGGCTTGTTCTTTTTGCGCAAGCTCCATCATCTTTTTCATCAAAATATGCTGTGGCATATGCATCAGTTGCTCAATCGGAACCTTCAACTGTTCAGATAATTTAATCGCAGTTTCTGGAGAGATTTGTAAAGGTCTCATAAATTTTATCCTCCTATCATTGCTCTTTAAAATTCCATTTTATTATACCCTAATATTTTAACCCCCTGTAATGTAAATTTGCTTATTTTTTTATTGAAACTCACATCTTAATCATTTACCATAAAAGAAAGGAGAGATTCTCGTATGAACTTAGCTAATTGCTCGGATTGTGGGAAACTATTCGTTCGAAAACAAATTGATTTGTGTCCGGATTGTGTACGAAAAATAGAAGAAGATATTCATAACTGTCTCAGTTACCTTCACTCTAAACCGGAGAGCAATATATATGAAGTTAGTGAAGCAACAGGCCTATCCGTCGCAAAAATCACCAAATTTATATTGAAAAAAAGGATTTCCTTAGATGAGTTTCCGAATATGGATTATCCATGTGACCGTTGTGGAACCCTCATTCGCGAGAATAAGGTTTGTGTACCCTGTTATCAAACAGTCAGTGGTTTAGTACAAGCATTTAAGGATAAAAATCGATTAATCAAGTAAGCTAGGCTACCTACATATGGTAGCCTAGCTTTTTCCTTTAAAGGTATATTTTTTCCATTTTGGAACAAAATAGTAAGGATCAACTTTAATAATTGAGGTGGTTTAAAATGATAGAATTGACATACCAGCAAAGGGATCGATTTGTCCTTATTCCATATAAAGAAAGCCAGTTTGTGGTATACGATTCGTTACTGGAGCAACCCATTGGGCAGCCTCATGCGTCTGTACACAAGGTCTTAGATATGGCCATGCATTTAAATCGAATGTCCCCTTGGGAAAAATAAAAACGCTCCGTTTTGATTTAACGGGGCGTTTTTTCTTGCAGGACAATTAACCAAAATAGGAAACTCCTAACCTACGCCTAAAGCATTTGTCCTCCCCTTGAATACTATAGGGATGAAAATAGAAAAGGGAGGATTGCTATGAAAACACATGAGGCACATGCCATATGCCGCAAATACAAAAACTATTGGTGTACGATGAGAATGAGGGATGGCCGGGTATATAGCGGAGTTATTGACGATGTTGATCGGGATCACGTCTATCTTTTGGTTCCGCGAGAAGATTGGATGAGGAAAAGTTTTGAGAAAGGTAAAAAAGAACAGCGTCAATTTTATGATTATGGATATGGCTATCCCTACTATTATCCTGAGTCACCTTTTTACGGTGGTTATTATTACCCTTCTCCTTATCCTTACCCATATTTCCCTCGCCGCCGTTTCAGAAGAATCGCCCTACCTTTAGCCTTTTTAACGGGAATCGCACTTGGGAGGAGAGCTTTCTAGCAATTTATTAAGTAAAACCAGGCCATGTCCAATCCGTAGTAGTATTTTGGATTGGGCGGATTTCGATAAATGGAGTATTTGATAAATTTACCTAAAATGTCTAAATAAATGGAGAGGTCCGGAGTTTTTCTACCCAAACGTAATGAGGAATTCCACACAACTATTTCTGGAGATCTGGAGATAATCGGAATTTATCCGCCTATTATATCTCTAATAACCATAAATTGAACTAATAAGCGGAATTCCTCCGTTTAATCTCCAGAAAATCGATAGAAAAGTAGATCCGCTATACCTGCAAATACTCCAGCAATTTTTGGGTTGCCTCTTTTCCCTGCTGAATACAATCTGGGATCCCTACTCCCCGGTAACCTGCACCTGCTAGGTAAACTCCAGGATAATCCTCTTTCATCTGCTGCTGGAGTTGTTCAAGGCGTTGTAGGTGATTAACCTTGTATTGCGGCATGGCTTTTTCCCAACGTGTTACGCGGGTAAAAATAGGTTTAGCGTTGATTCCCATGATATTTTTAATTTCTTCAAGGGCATTGATTACAAGCGTTTCATCTGAAGTATGCACCTGATCCTGTTCCTTGGAATGTCCAATATAGCAACGCAGTAATACCCGGTCTTTCGGGGTAGTTTGTGGCCATTTGGAAGAAGTCCATGTACAGGCAGTAATCTTTCTCCCCTCATTACGGGGAATGACAAACCCGGAACCTGCATCAAGGGGATACTGAATATCTTTTCGGTCAAAGGCCAATGCTACGTTTGCCACAGATACATAGGGAATATGCGAAAGGAGGTCTTTTTCTTTCAGCCCGCTTAACATTTTTTGCGCAGCAAATGCAGGTGTCGCTACAATTACAGCATCAGCTGCAATCGTGCCATCAGCTGTCTTGATTTCATATTGCTTGCCCATACGGTTAATTTCATAGATCTCCTGATGCAAACGTACATCTACGTTGTCCAACACTTCAATGAGCCGATCCACCATCGTTTCCAACCCCTTATGGAAGGTTAGAAACATACTGTTTCTGGCTTTCTCTGGAAGTGTGGATGGTTTTTCAGTGGCAGGTTTCTGGGCGGGGCCTGACTTTCGGCTCAGAAACATCCCTTTAATAATACTATGGTATTTTTTTTCAATTTCCCTAAATTGCGGGAAGGTAGCCTCAAGGCTAAGATTTTGTGTGTCCCCAGCGTAAATACCGGATAAGAGAGGTTCCGCGATATTTTCCGCAACTTCTTTCCCTAATCGCCGCTGTAAAAAACCACCAAGTGATTCATCCTCCTCCCCTTTCCGCGGAGGAATCAGCAAATCCATGGCAGCCCGTAATTTCCCAATCGGGGAAATCAGACCTGTTTTTACGAAGGGACCTAACTTCGTTGGAATTCCGAGCACCAGTCCCGGAGGCATTAAATACAATCTGTTATGATGCATGATGTAATTCTTACGAGCTGCTGGGTTTGTCCCCACAAGCTCAGATTCCAACCCCAGTTCCCGGGTCAAATCCATAATTGCCGTTTTTCTGGCAAGAAAAGAATCTGGACCTTTTTCAATTATAAATCCATCGACATGATCTGTTTGGATTTTTCCGCCCAACCTTTCCCCTTTCTCTAGTAAGATTAAGCGGTAAGGCAGATGATCTTCCTTAATTTTTTTTTGCAAATAAAATGCTGCAGTTAAACCAGTAATTCCACCGCCAGCTATTACAATTTGTTTCTGATTCCATGACATAGGATCATCCTTCTTTACTTAGGTCTTTGGCAATTCCTGCAGGATGACGTTTGACAAGCATTCCATGTATAGCGGATCAGCGTTTAAGGATGCGGTCCTTTCTAGATGAATCCCTAATTCCTTGGCTAGCTTCTGACATTCAATATCGATATCATATAATACCTCAAGATGGTCACTTACAAAGCCAATGGGACAAATCAGAACCTGTTTGACCCCTTCCTTTTGCAGGGACACCATGCGTTCCAAAATATCCGGTCCAAGCCAAGGTACAGCCGTCTGGCCGGCACTTTGCCAACCCGTTTCCCAATTTTCCAATCCTACCCTTTGCGCGATAACTTCTGCCGTTTCCCGTAATTGCGTTGGATATGGGTCGTTCATCTCGAGAATTTTCTCCGGTAAACTATGTGCTGTAAACAACACCTTCACTTCTTCTTTTGCATTACCAGGAAATTTCTTTAAGACTTCTTCCACACGGTTAACTAAGGCTTGAATAAAATCTGGATTCAGATGGTAGTCTTTAATTAACGACAGCAGTTCTACACCATAAGTTTGTGCAGCCTCGATTGCAGTCTTATGATAGGCTCCTACACTCATCATCGAATAATGAGGTGCCAAGACAATCCCAATTGCCCTCTTTATACCGTCTTCTGCCATCTTCTTGATCGCATCATCAATAAATGGGGCCGCATGTTTCATCCCCATATAGGCAACAAATTCATGGGGTGACTTTTCATTCAACCGTTCTTCCATGTTATTTACTTGATCTCTCGTTATCTCTAAAAGAGGAGACAACCCACCAATGGCTTGATAACGATCCACCAATTCCTGCAACTTTTCCGGTGTGGGGGGATTCCCCCGACGTATGTGTGTATAGTAGGATTCCACATCGTCTAAACTAGCTGGTGTTCCATAGGCCATGACCAAAACCCCGATCTTTTCCTTCGCCATTGTTTGCTCCTCCTCTCTTAACGTTTGATTAATACGGAACGACTGTAATCATGAACAAAATCTGTCAATCGTTTTAATATATCACCGGGTACTTCAGGGAAAATTCCATGTCCTAGGTTAAAGACAAATCCTGGTTCTTCAATACCTTGATCAATAATTTCCTTAGCTTTACTTTCAATTTTAGACCAAGGTGCGAGTAACATCGTAGGATCTAGGTTGCCCTGAATCGCATGGCTATTCCCGATTCGTTTCCGCCCTTCTCGGATGGAGACTCTCCAATCTATCCCAATCACATCGGCATCCAGATCATGCCATAAAGGAAGAAGCTCACCAGAACTGACACCACCAAAGTAAATTTTCGGAACAGCTACCTCTTTTAATTCCTGGAAAATTTTTTTCATCGTAGGGTATACATATTGTTTATAATCACCAGGAGCCAATGCCCCAGCCCAACTGTCAAAAACTTGCACTGCTTTTGCTCCTGCGGATATCTGGGCTTTCAAATAGGTGACGATCATAGTGCCAAGTTTTTCCATCAATTGGTTCCAGAGTTCTGGTTGTCCGTACATCATTTGCTTTGTACGTATGTAATTCCGAGAAGGACCTCCCTCAACCATGTAGCTAGCCAAGGTAAATGGGGCTCCTGTGAAACCAATTAGTGGTACCTTTAATTCTCTGGCTAGAATCTTAATCGTATCTAAAACATATGAAAGATCCTCCTCCGGTGTAATGGTACGAAGACTGGCAATATCATCAGCCGTCCGGTAAGGCGTTTCTAAAATAGGTCCTTTTTTTTCAATGATGTCATATTTTACACCCATTGGCCCTAAGGGAACCATTATATCTGAAAATAGAATAGCCGCATCCACACCAAGCTGTTGAACTGGCAGAATCGTGACCTCTGCGCATAACTCGGGGATCCGACAAATTTCCAATAAGGTATATTTTTTCCGAATTTCTCTATATTCCGCCTGGTAGCGACCTGCTTGTCGCATGTACCATACCGGCACATGTTCAATCTCTTGCTTTAAACATGCTCGAATAAACGTATCATTAAAAGACATTTCGAACGAGCCTCTTTTCTGTCTATTTTTGTCCTTCCCCATTATGCCGTTTTTAGTATGATTTAACAAGCCTTTAACATAGCTAACTGTGACAGTTTTGGTAAAATTGGTCTACCTAAGCAAAAAAGACGACCATATTCTCATGGTCGCCACGTTTTACGTTTGTTATTCATAATTTCCGGTTCTCGTATCGTATGGACCCGGATTTTTTACCACTGGAGGCTGCACCGCCGTGGGTTCAGTCTTTCGTGTCTGATGCAGGTTTGTAGCAGCTGAGGCATGTGTGCCGATTGCTTTTAATTCCTGAAGGGAATCTACACGATTGCTTGGAACATTTTTCATGGGCCCACCCCTTTAAAAGTGTAAAAAGAACACTCGTTACATGCCTGACATTGGTCCAATTCCCGCTCTGTTCCGATCCATCCAATCGTTTTGAACCCGATTATCGTATAGGTTGTTGCCTAGCTGGTCCGTTCCATCGTAATCATAATAGTAGTTGTATCGATATAGCGAATCATCATTTGGTGTTAAATCATTTACATAACCATTATATTGATTTAAATGATAACGGCCATTGTATTGATTCACATCAAAATTCCGACTCGCAGTTCCACAACCTGCCAGTAACCCAATGGAAAGACAGGCCACAAGAGTCAAGGGCATTGCCTTACCCATAAAGGCACGATGTTTGGACATCTTCACAGCTGACAGCCACCTTCCACTTCATGGCTACTCCATTCGCTGGAACGTTTTTGGAGTGCATATATAGAATGTGAAGCAGCTAGCAAAATTATTAATGTTATTGACTGGTTATTTACGCGCCGTATTCGGCTTGCAATTTTTTGCGAACTAGATACTCAACTTTTAAATCTTGGTAAGTCCGAAAGCGAACACATTTTTCATAATCACCTTGGCAAAATAGCTCCATTAACTCAGGTTCCTGCTTCAGATCTTCGTCCGTTGCTTCACAATGGATTTGTGTCATAAAAAATTTGGTATGTTCATGATAAAGGGGACAATCGGCCATTGTTATTCCTCCCACCCCAGTATTGATGGCCCCAGTATTACCCAATTTCATTTAAAATATACCCATAAAGTTACAATGTCATTGAACATATCTCACTGGTAAAGACCTGAGGTTTTCGTTATAATCAGTTTTGGAGGGGAAACCATGAAATACGCGTTTGTTTATGACCCAAGAATAGAAATGAATATGCCTGTTATTTATGAACCGATGGAGGAATGGACCTCTGAGGAAATGGCACACTTTAATGATCAGGCTTTATCCATTACCGCCCAAATCCCAGCGAAAATCCTGGAATTTGATAAACGATATATGAAAAAATACGATGCACTTGAAGAAGATCCAGAACGCTTTTTTGAGATCATGGAAGATTTAAATGAGCTTTCAGGAAAAATTAGTGAGTTAAACGTATTATACCTTCGCTTGGAAGGGAAATTCCTACAAACTGGCGGGCATTTTTAAAGTCTTGGGCATACCGTGGTATGCACCAAGACTTTTTGTCATTTCCCAACTTTCTGGCAAATATAAATAATTCTTGGCGATTCCTCTTCCTGATAGCTGCTTGCATCATAATCTCCAAATAGGTGCCCAATTGCGAGCCCATTTCGTTCTAGCATCTGTGCTAGTTGCCCTGTTTCGTATAACTTTACTCTTTCTTCGTATTGCCGGGAATTTTCCCCTAGTTCCCGAATCACGATCTTCTTTTCTACAAATTGTTCGTTGATCGAGCGATGCTGCTTGATGATTAAGTTCCCCTGTTCTGTCTCCGAATAAGGGTTTATATGCCTGTGTAAGTAACCTGGATTTAAATAATCAAAGACAAAATACCCTCCAGGCTTGAGGGCCCTGCTTGCATTTTTAAATACCTTCTCATTTTCCTCGTCTTCAGGGAAATAACCAAAACTGGTAAATAAATTAAACACATGATCCATCTCTTCGGTGAAGCTCAATTCTCGAACATCTGCCCTCATATAGAGTATATTCATGTTCAATGATTGTTTAATTGCTTCTGCAAGCAAGACCGCTGACAGATCTACCCCCACCACTTGTAAACCAAGAGATGCAAGCCAACGGCTGTGGCGTCCTTGCCCACAACAAAGATCAAGTACTCTTTGGCCCTTTATAATCGGAACATAAGAAATTAATTTTTCTAGTTCCTGTGTCGCTTTTGTTTCATCCCTGTGTGCATAGATCCGAAGATAATCCTCTTGAAAAGACCGTTCATACCATTCAGCCATATCTATTTTCCTTTCGTTTACGTATCAAATCAGACAACGCCTTTGGTAAATGGGCGTATTGAAAAGTAAACCCATTTTCTTTTGCCTTTTTTGGAAGCACCTTCTGTCCCTTCAAAAGCAAATCAGCCATCTCCCCCAATGCCACCCTTAATGCCGGTGCTGGAGTAGGCAACCAATGCGGACGCTTCAATACTTTTGATAATTGTCTTCCAAACTCATTCATCGTGACAGGTGCTGGCGCTGTAAAATTAACTGCACCGGAAATGGGCTCATTTTCAAGGCAAAACAACAGAAGCTCAACCACATCCTCAATGTGGATCCAGGAAAGCCACTGATGTCCTTTGCCAAGCGGTCCGCCTATGTAACAGCGATATGGAAAAAGCATTTTCGGTAAGGCACCGCCCGTCAAGCCAAGAACCACCCCAAACCTAGCTTTTACAACACGAACAGAATTTCTGGATATTTGATCTGCCTCTGCTTCCCAAGCCATAACAACTTGTGCGAGAAAATCCTGGGGGTCAAACGACCCAGCGGATTCTTCAGTGAAAACTTGCTCGTCTGAATACCCATAAAAACCAACAGCTGATCCATTAATCAGCACTTGGGTTTGAACGATACCCTTCTCTATGGCTTGCACCAAACGTTTTGTTGTTTCAATTCGACTTTGCATTATTCTCTGTTTGGCTGATGTTGTCCACCTTTGATTGATCGTCTCCCCAGCCAAATTGACCAACCCGTCAACAACCAAGGGTTGATTCGGATCAAGGGGTTCTATTGTCCCTGACCATGTCATATGCTCAAGATCCCTCGATAAAAGCACAACCTCGTGACCCACTTGCCGGCATTTTTCACGTAATGCCGTTCCAATAAAGCCTGAACCACCAATGATTGCAATCCTCATCCCGACACCCCTTTCCACTCCCTCCCCTCTATCTTATAGGATCTAGCAATTCAAGAAAAGGTACCGCACAGAAAGTAAGGGGTGAATCGGAAGAAATCATACTTATTCATAGGGAAAAGTGGGCTTTTTTATTTATATAAGGTCTCCACAGTCCCCCACACCCTTTCCTAGGAGCAAAGTGTAAGAGTCGAACATGAACAAAGAGGCTGTCCAATCCGGACAGCCCCTTCCCAGCTTTAACCTCATTCGTCATCTTCATAATCATGTGGACGCAGGAACGTATAATTAAGATAATCCTCTGGATCATCACCCTGAAAACAGAGATCACAAACTCCCCCAGACAATTCAGAAAGTGTGCCACAGCATGAACATCTTTCCATTAGACATCCCCCTTGTCACGCGACCTGTTCTTGCCTAGTTTATGAAGATCAGATAGAAACAAGTAAGGTAATTTTAGGTATAATCAGTCCCAATACCTTAACCGATGACAAGATTAACCAAGCGGTCAGGTACGACGATTAGCTTGCGAATTTGTTTTCCTTCCAAGGCCTCCTGAACACTGCCTAGCTCCATGGCTTTTTCCTTCATGCTTTCCTGGTCAAGCCCTTTCGGAATCATCAAACGCTCCTTGATCTTCCCATTTACCTGAATCACGATTTCAACCTCATTATCGATCGTCATCGCTTCATCATAGGTTGGCCATGGTTCATAAGCAAGGGTCTGTTCATGGCCTAAACGGCTCCACAGTTCTTCTGCAATATGAGGAGCCAGCGGTGAAAGCATTTTAACAAAAGATTCCATCGCCGGTTTTGGTAATTGATCTTCTTTATTCGCTTCATTCATCATGACCATTAACGCACTAATCGCTGTATTAAAACGGAGGTTCTCCATATCATGGGTAACAGCCTTGATCGTTTTGTGTAGAACTCGATTAAAAGATTCACTTCCTTGGTAATTACCAATCTTTGCGCTCAGACTTCCATCCTCTTGCATAAACATCCGCCACACGCGGCTTAAGAAGCGATGTGCCCCTTCCACCCCATTATCATTCCAAGGCTTAGATGCTTCAAGAGGACCCATAAACATTTCGTAAATCCTTAAGGTATCTGCTCCATATTGTTCTACGATATCATCAGGATTGACGACGTTCCCGCGAGATTTACTCATCTTTTCATTATTTGCTCCAAGGATCATCCCCTGGTTCACTAGCTTCTGGAACGGTTCTTTTGTGTCCACAATCCCTAAATCATAGAGTACCTTGTGCCAAAAACGGGCATAGAGCAAGTGCAAGACGGCATGTTCAGCACCGCCAATATATAGATCAACAGGAAGCCACGCTTTAGCCTTTTCCTTCGAGCAGAGCTCCTGTTCATTATGCGGGTCAATGTACCGAATATAGTACCAGCAACTTCCAGCCCATTGCGGCATTGTATTGGTTTCTCGCTTCGCCTTCATTCCGGTTTCTGGATCGATTGTATTGACCCATTCTTCAATATTCGCTAATGGAGATTCCCCAGTTCCAGATGGACGAATTGCATCTGTTTCAGGAAGCAAAAGGGGTAATTGGTCTTCAGACACAGGCTTCATCGTCCCATCTTCAAGATGAAGAATAGGGATCGGTTCACCCCAGTAACGTTGTCTGCTAAATAACCAATCCCGCAGACGATAAGTAATTTTCTTTTTCCCTTTTTTCGTCTCTTCAAGCCAGGAAATCATCTTGCTAATCGCATCTTTGTTTCCTAATCCATTTAAGAAATCGGAATTGACATGCGGTCCATCACCGGCAAACGCCTCTTCTTCAATGTTTCCGCCGGATACAACCTCGACAATTGGGAGATCAAATTTTTTGGCAAACTCCCAGTCACGTTGGTCATGTCCTGGTACTGCCATGATTGCTCCTGTTCCGTAACTTACCAAAACATAATCGGCAATCCAAATTGGCACCTTTTGTCCATTCACAGGGTTTACGGCATATGCCCCTGTAAATACACCTGTTTTATCTTTGGCAAGGTCCGTTCTTTCCAGGTCACTCTTACGAGCAGACATATCGATGTAATCTTTAACTGCCTTCCGCTGTTCATCGGTTGTAATTTTCTCCACAAGCTTATGTTCTGGTGCCAATACACAGTAGGTAGCACCAAATAAGGTGTCAGGGCGTGTTGTAAATACCGTCAAGGCCTGATCCGGATGACCATCAATAGGAAAATCAAGCTCAGCACCTTCAGATTTTCCAATCCAGTTGCGTTGCATTTCCTTAATGCTTTCTGGCCAATCCAATTCTTCAAGATCCTCTAACAATCTTTCGGAATAAGCAGTAATCTTCAGTACCCACTGTCTCATTGGTTTACGAACAACGGGATGCCCTCCACGTTCACTTTTTCCATCAATGACTTCCTCGTTTGCTAATACCGTTCCAAGCGCAGGGCACCAGTTAACAGGAACCTCATCAACATAGGCTAGTCCCATTTTATAGAGCTGCAAAAAAATCCACTGGGTCCATTTATAATACAACGGATCAGTCGTAGAAATTTCGCGATCCCAATCGTATGAGAAGCCAAGAGATTTGATTTGACGACGGAAATTATTAATGTTGCGAATTGTGATATCCCTTGGATGTTCCCCAGTATCTAGTGCATGCTGTTCTGCCGGTAACCCAAAAGCATCCCATCCCATCGGATGAAGCACCTGAAAACCTTTCATTCTTTTATAACGGGAAACAATATCTGTTGCTGTATACCCCTCTGGATGGCCTACGTGAAGACCTGCCCCTGATGGATAAGGAAACATATCCAGTGCATAAAATTTAGGTTTTTGTGGATCTTCCACCAGTTTAAAAGTCTTTTCCTCATCCCAATAGGCTTGCCATTTCTTTTCAATGGCCTGATGGTCATAATGTTTGATCGATGCTTGTTCCGAACGCATGAAGAATCCTCCATTATCTTTAATAATTCTAAATAAAAAAACCACCCATCCCCGGCTAAACACAGCAAGGGACGAGAGGTTGTCGTTAACTCCCGCGGTACCACCCTAATTAGTACAAAAGTACTCACTTTAAAATCCTTAACGCGGACTAACGGCAGAATCATTCAGTTTGAATTCTGCAGTTCCAAGGTGAGTTCAATGCCGACTGGGTTGACTTTCACCATCCGTCAACTCTCTGGATCCATCCGATTCATTTACTAGTCCTCTTCATCACATTTGAGCAAAATTTGGATAAAAACTAATAGCTACATTTTATGGGTTTTCATGTAGAAATGTCAATATTGTTTTCCCAGAATATTTATTTTATCGACAGATAATCTGGTTTTTATACGAAATACAGAAGAATTGTGAGGGTTTTGTAGTTTCCTGCGCTTTCCCGGGAAAAGTGATTTCAGAGAATAGGCAGTGGCCTTATTTCTTGCTAGAATAGACAAAGGCATATAGAGAGGAGCTTTGGGTTATGCATACCCTTGAAAATATCAAAGCAAAAATCCTGAAAATCGAACCATTTTTCGGAAGAGAGCTGCTGACAAGAGTAGAAATTGAATCATTGCCACAGATCCTGCAGGAAAACGAATCAATCCGCGGTATTGTCACTGGTGTTTATAAAAACACGGATGGTGTGCTGGTCGCCACCGAATTTCGCCTAATTCACTTAACTCTGAATTCATGGACCCACTTCCCGTATCAACGGATCGAAGCAATTAAATCCACGGTGACTAAATTTCATGATGGGAAAACGCTAGATACCATTCATCTGCTTATTGCCGGGAAAAAAATTGAAATTCGCCACGTCCCCTATGATACAGAATCCTTTTTGAAACTTGTTAAATATTTTATGGCACTAAAAGTGCATGATCCGCGCTTTGAACGGCCTTCCTCAACGACTGCAAAAAAAGATCAACAGAAACAAAAGGAAACTTCCCTGAAAAATAGAGGGAAACTCCTTCTTCTTCTGACCCTAGTCATTACTAGTTTAGGAGGCAGCTATGTATACTTTACGATGCAGAATGATTCAACCGGAGAATCCCTTGGTTTTACACCCTCACAGTTTCAGCAAAGGTGGAACCAATCTGCCGAGAAAGTTGGCAGTCATTTTAAAATGACTGGTCTAAACATTGTCTCGGATCAGCAAAATCAATCTTTTACATATTTCATCACACCCAGTTTGAAAATTTCCGGAGTGCTTACGAAAGATAAAACCGTTGAGAAACTAATGTTGTTAGGACGAGGTGATAACGACCTTCCCCTAGCCATTGAACAGGTTATTGCCGTGACACAGCCGGGGCTATCTATAGAACAAAGGAATCAAATCATCAACAAACTTGGAATTTTAAATGACCCTCTTGAGCGGGAAGACAAACGTGTCACGCAAAACGGATTTCGCTATGCCTTGTTCTATCCCGAGAAGATTGGGGTAATATTTGAAGCAACAGCATTAAACTAGGCTAATTTTTTCGCTCCTCTTGACTATTTTTGGTCCTTTTTGTGGTATAATAAAGAAATAAGCACAAAGGAGTGGATGTAGCTTGCTAACCTATTACTGCCTTGTTTGCGGTAAGTTAAAGCAAGGCGATGCCAACCGTGTTGAAATTAATGTCTGTGAAGAATGTTCTTCTGCGGATTCGGAAGAAGGAGAAGACGTAAGGAAATAAACAGCCTTCTTCGGACTTCGTGAGAAGAAGAATATCACCCCATCCCCGGATGGGGTCATTCTATGTATAATACATATGACGTAAGAAAAAAGGTGGAATGAAGATGTCGAATTGGTTTGGACTTTTTATCGTTTTTTGGATGATTGTTCTGATCTCCCTTGTAGCAATCGGGGGATATTTTATGTTCCGGAAATTTCTTAAATCGATGCCAAAGCAGGATGGAAAGTCAGATTTGGACTGGCAGGATTACTATATTGAAAAATCGCAACATCTTTGGACTGACGAGACAAAAGAGCTGTTGGAAGAATTGGTACAACCCGTCCCCCAACTTTTCCGTGATGTGGCACGTCGCAGCATCGCCGGAAAAATTGGAAAACTAGCAATCGAAGAGAAAGCACCTGAAATTAACCAAGAGTTGGTCATAAAAGGATATATCCTTGCAACTCCGGCACGAGACCATAAGTGGCTGGTCGCCCACTTACAGGAAAAAGAAATAGACTTTACCCCCTATGAGAAACACCTAAAACTTAAAATATAATTTTAAAAAAATCCCCTTACCCTCGCATTTCGCGAGAGAAGGGGATTTTTTTAGTCTTCAGATTGGTTATTAAAGATCCATAAATATTCAGCAAGCTGTACAACACTCATTAACGCTGCTGCTACATAGGTAAGGGCTGCTGCACCTAATACACGGCTGGCACCGCGTTCTTCGTTATTGCGGATAAAACCCAGTTTGACCATGATTTCTTTGGCCCGGCTGCTAGCATTAAACTCAACTGGAAGGGTAATGACCTGGAATAATACCGCGATACTAAACAAAATAATTCCAAGCATCAACAAACCGTCAAGTTTAAAAAGAAATCCCCCAATTAAGAGCAACGGGGCAATTCCCGAGGAAAAGTTCACTGCTGGGAAGATTCTATGTCTTGCTACCAACATCGGATAACTGACCTTGTGTTGAATCGCATGTCCGACTTCATGACAAGCAACAGACAAAGCAGCAATTGAATTTCCGAAATACACTGGATCTGATAAATGAACAGACTTTGTCAACGGATTGTAATGGTCAGTTAAATTTCCAGGGACATGATACACTGGGATATGGGATAGCCCATTCGCATCAAGCATTCTTCTAGCTGCCTCGGCACCAGTCATTCCCGACGAAGTCGGCACCTGATCAAATTTTTTGAAGGTCCCCTTTACGCGGAAGGATGCCCATAAGCTTAATCCAAACGCCGCAAGTATGAGAATAGTAAACGGGGTAAAAAACATTCAAAATCCTCCTTTATCGTTGTTCGTTCCATTGTTATAAACCTGTTATAAAACTATTTACGAAAAAGCACGGGAAGAGTTTCAACAAATTTATTTTTTTTCGGGTAAAAATGTTCTAGGCGAGTCACCAATTTGTTCCGCCCAAATATCCTATATTGTGACGTCAAAACAACCAGGTGATCTTTTCAAATAAATCACCCCGTCAACATGATTATGTTTTTAAGGAGTGGACCAAATGAACGAATTTACCCCTGATTTTTCCTTTGCAGGGAGCCGTCAAGCGCCGACATCCCCATACGGAATGTATGGAGGAGCAGGTGCAACCCCACAATATCCGTATGGGATGCCTGCCTATCCACAGCAACCACTGCAACAGCAACCACAGCAAGTTTTCCCGCCGCAGCCTAGTGGAGCTGTCATTCCGGGTGTACCCGGACCATCCCCAGGTGTTCAAGTGCCTGGCATGCTTCCTATAGAACAATCCTTTATTGAAAACATTCTGCGTTTAAATAAAGGGAAGACTGGTACTTTTTATTTTACTTATGAAAACAACAACGAATGGAATGCCAAGATTTATCGTGGAGTGATTGAGGCCGCTGGGAGAGATCACATCATTTTAAGTGACCCTGCAACTGGAAAACGCTACCTACTGTTAATGGTAAACTTTGATTACGCAGAATTTGACGAACCACTGAACTATGAATACCCCTTTGGATCCGCTCCCCGCCCTATCAGGCCCCGCTAATAAGGAATAAACCAGCACCACATTATGGTGCTGGTTTTAACTATGGTTTAAGAACCACTTTGATACAGTTGTCCTTTTTTGCATCAAATATCTCATAGGCGAACTCTGCTTTTTCCAACGGAAGCCGATGGGTAATGATGTCTGTTGGATCAAACTTTTGCTCTTTTACCATTTGGTACAATTCAGGAATATAATGAATGACTGGAGCCTGCCCCATTTTAAGTGTAATATTTCTAGCAAATAAATCCCCTAAAGGAAATCCATTATAACGGGAACCATACACTCCCACTAGTTGAATCGTACCTCCCTTTCGTACCGCTTGGGAAGCAATTTTTATCGCCCCCATCGTGCCGCCTTGAAGTTTTAGTGCAGTTTCAACCAGCTCAAGCGGAGACATCTTCCCATCCATTCCAACACAGTCAATGACTACATCTGCCCCGCCTTGGGTCATTTCCTTGAGGTGATTTCCGATGTTTTTTTCCGTTGTAAAGTCAACAATCTCCACCTTATTTACCTTTTTTGCGTGTTCCATCCGATATCCGATATAGTCGACAGCGATCACCCGTTTGGCCCCTTTTAACCAGGCAAACTTTTGGGCAAGCAGTCCCACCGGACCACTTCCCAATACAATCACCGTATCCCCCGGCTTTACCCCGCCATAATCCACTCCCCAATAGGCAGTAGGGATAATATCGGATAAAAATAATAACTGTTCGTCTTCTAATTCGCAATCCTCGGGTACTCGAAATGGGGTAAAATTCCCGTACGGAACACGTAAATATTCGGCTTGTCCGCCTGCATAGCCGCCAAAGGTTTCAGAATATCCAAAGTAAGCACCAACATCCCCATGCGGATTGGAATTATCACATTGGCTCTCCAATTGATGTTGACAATAATAGCATTGCCCGCAAGCGATGTTAAAGGGTATGACCACCCGGTCACCCTTTTTTAAGCGAGTTACATCGGGTCCGACCTCTTCTACAATACCCATTGGTTCATGGCCAATAATAAAATCTTCTGGCATATTGGGCACATTCCCATGAATCAAGTGCAGGTCAGAACCGCAAATTGCCGTACTCGTTATACGGACAATAATGTCATCCCTTTTTTCAATAGCAGGGTCAGCTACCTCTTTTATTTTTACATCCTTTATTCCTTGATAAGTCAAAGCTTTCATCATCTCACTCCTTCTATTGCGCCTAAGGCCAAGTACGTGCCCTTTACTATAGTATCTTCCAACCTTAACAGGAGATACTAAATTCGTGGACCACAAGAGCCATCTCTTGAGGAGGTTAAAAAATATGGCAATCATCAATATTTTATTGATTGGTTTTCTGATTTTAACAACGGCTTTTTTTGTTGCAGCGGAATTTTCTATCGTCAGAGTTAGATCGACCCGTATTCAACAACTAGCTGAGGAAGGGAACAAAAAAGGCTTAGCGGCAATGAAAGTGATTAGCAATTTAGACGGTTATTTATCCGCATGCCAATTGGGTATAACGATCACGGCTTTGGGCCTAGGTTGGGTTGGGGAACCGACTATTCAACGAATTTTAGACCCGCTTTTTGTCAGCTTAGGGATGTCCCCACAGTTTTCGGTATTGATTTCCTTTATCATCGCTTTTAGTTTAATCACCTTTCTGCATGTTGTTATTGGCGAATTATCACCGAAAACCCTCGCAATACATAAGGCCGAATATGTCAGTCTGTGGACAGCCCAACCGTTAATATGGTTTTACAAAGGGTTATATCCCATTATTTGGATCCTAAATGGTGCAGCTCGACAGTTTACTTCTCTTTTTGGCTTAAAACCAGCTAGCGAACACGATATCGCACATACCCAAGAAGAAATACGTACGATCTTAAACCAAAGCTATTCCAGCGGCGAAATCAATAAAGAGGAACTGCGTTATATGAATAACATTTTTCAATTTGACGACCGCCTGGCGAAAGAGGTCATGGTACCACGGACAGAAATAGCAGTTCTAAATACAGACTCCACTATGGATGAGCATATCGCAACGATTAGGGATGAAAAATACACCCGTTTTCCTGTTGCTCTACATGGAGACCGCGACAATATCATTGGTCTAGTTAATACAAAGGAACTATTCCACGCATTTATTGATGCTAAACTGCATTCAATAGATCCCTTTGTCCATCCAGCCTTAACTGCGCCGGAAACGATTCCGATCCGAGATTTATTGAAAAAAATGCAAAAACACGGAAACCACATGTGTATTCTTATTGATGAATATGGTGGAACCGCTGGGCTTGTTACCGTGGAGGATATTCTCGAAGAGATTGTCGGGGAAATTCGTGATGAATTTGATCAAGAGGAAGAACCTTTAATTAGGAAATTGGAGGAGCAACGGTTTGTTGTAGACGGAAAAGTACTCGTTGATGATATCAATCATTTGTTGCATAGTGACCTCGATGACAGTGAAGTGGATACCATAGGCGGTTGGGTGTATACACATGCTCCAGAGCTAAAAGAGGGGACAAAATTTCTTGAGAATGAGGTACAGGTGACCATTTTGGATATCGAGGCACATCGTGTAAAAAAGGTGGAAATTCAGAAAGTCGACCAGGATTAAATAGGCCTTCCCTTTCCCCTTTCGCAAAACTTGTTTTGATGATAAAATATTAGCATTTGTAAATTTCCTCGAATCGTCTATAATGTTTTAGGGTGAAAGGTTTAGTAGATTTAAGATGGAGGATGTACCAATGCATACAAAAAAACCCAATCGTGCAAAACTTTTAATTTCATGTAATGACAGGCCTGGTATCGTTTCAGCGGTATCTCGTTTTCTGTTGGAGCATAAAGCTAATATTGTTCAGTCAGACCAATACACGACAGACCCCGAAGGGGGAATATTTTTCATGCGAATCGAATTCGATTTGCAGGATTTTGACACTACATATCCTCTGATTGAAAAAGACTTTTCAATTGTAGCACGCGACTTTGATATGGAATGGAAGCTTGCCAATCCGAATAAACGGAAAAGAATGGCCATTCTTGTTTCCAAGGAAGACCATTGTCTGATGGAGCTTCTTTGGCGTCAACGCTCAGGGGAATTACCCGTTGATATTCCGATGGTGATCAGCAATCATGAGGACTCTAGAGCAGCAGTTGAAGCTTACGGAATACCGTTCCATTATATACCAGTTACCCGTGAAACGAAGATGGAATCCGAACAGAAGATTCTAGAGATATTGGATGGAAAAGTGGATTTTATCGTTTTAGCTCGTTATATGCAAATCCTGTCATCCGAATTTGTAACACATTATCCAAATCGGATTATCAATATCCATCATTCCTTCCTCCCCGCGTTCATTGGAGCTAACCCGTACAAGCGTGCCTTTGAACGAGGAGTGAAGCTGATTGGTGCAACAGCGCATTATGTAACAGATGATCTCGATGAAGGGCCAATTATTGAGCAGGATGTATTGCGTGTAAACCATCGTTATTCCGCAGATGAATTGAAAATCACCGGTCGCCAAGCGGAACGAATCGCCTTAGCCCGAGCGGTTTCCTGGCATATTGATGATCGTATTTTAGTCTATGGCAACAAAACTGTTGTTTTTTAAATATTCTAGGAGACAATTTCCTGGTCTTCATGATAATCTATCAGGTAGATAGGAGTGATCAAATGTCTACGGAATTATCTGGAATCCAGGGCAAGGATGCTTTCCCTATACGTAAGTCCGAAAATCTTTCAATTGTTTCTGAAACCAATGGTGCCACTTCTCCGTTTCAGGAATTAGTGGACAAGCATCTGGATGAAATTGCCCGCTCACAGGTGGCGTTTGCCCAGTATAAGCAACAAGGACGTATGGATCTTGCCCAAGGTGCGCATAATTGGGCCCAAAAACAGCGGGCAGCCCTGCAATATATGGGTGTGAATAAAGATCTTTTTAATCCTGAGATAGACTTAACAGACCGTTTTGTATCAAAGCATTCTATTCAAGATGCAACGGTCTATGATTATACAAAAGATGGACATAACGTTCGATCGGACTATAAGCAGTGGATGGCAAAAGTGGGTGCATCATATGAGGCACTCTCTTTTCCTGCAACTGTTGTTGCAAGTCGAACTGAAGCTCCACCACAACAGACACAGGCAACTGCTCAGGCGAAACAGCCGCAATTGGCTGTGCCGAAAATTTGGGAAACCGTTCCCGAACGGATTAAAGGCTACCTGCAAAAGGTTGCCGATGAGGTCGATGTGGACTTGCATCTATTGACAGCGCTCGCCAAGCAGGAATCTGGATTTCAAGAAAATGCACGGAGCAAGGTTGGCGCAATCGGACTCTTTCAATTGATGCCTAACACCGCACGGAGTTTAGGAGTGAATCCCTATGACTCCTACCAGAACGCACTAGGCGGTGCAAAATATATTAAAAGCAAACTTGATAAATATAATGGCGACATCAAATTGGCATTAGCAGCCTACAATGCCGGTCCTGGCCGTGTTGACCGTGCCATTGAAAAAGCCGGGACATCCGACTGGGACACTGTCTCCCAACTTTTGCCGAAGGAAACCCGGAACTTTGTGCCGAAGGTATTGAGTTCGTATACATAACGGAAAACTTTTCCGTTATTTTAGAAGATTCATTTATTAAAAACAAATAGCGGAATTAATTTCCGCTATTAACTACATCCAATATATTGCAAACGATTTCAATTGATGTTAACGGAAAATATTCCGTTATTCTCCTCAATTTAATTCTCAAAATACGAATAACGGAATATTTTTACCTTATCTAGACCTGAGGGATCGCACTGAAATTTCTCTCGGCCCAAGAGCCTACCCCCTCGCAAACCACGCAATCAGCCGATGGTTCCGCTGTTCTTCCGTCAATTCTGGGAAAATCCGATTTTCTTCAACCAAATCGTATAACCGTTCCAACGGTTCACGCTTGTCCTCTTTCTTTTTCTTTTTATCCTGCAGGCTCTCCCAGATCTCATGGACACTATCCGACGGATGGATATCCTGCTTTTTAAAGAAGTGGTCCAACCGTTCTACATCCTCAAGGAACTCACCGCCAAAACGGTCCTCCACGCGATCCGATAGTAATGCGATTTCCGCTTCATACATCGGACGCTCCTGATTTTTTTCCTTCCCGATCCACGGCGTTTCCAAAATCACCGGCTTGTCCCGCGCGGCTTCATGATGGACGATATATTTTAAGGCATGGAACCCAATCAAACCAGAACCCACTGGAGCATGACGGTCTTTTGCTGCTCCACGGAAATTTTTACTGTCATTAATATGGAATAAAGCGATGCGATCGATCCCCACGATGCGGTCGAACTCTTCCATCACTTCATCAAAATGATTTACGATATCATAGCCGGCATCATGGGTATGGCAGGTATCAAAGCAGATGCTTAGTTTATCATTATATTTCACCTTATCTATGATCGAAGCTAGTTCTTCAAAACTTCTGCCAATTTCCGTTCCCTTTCCAGCCATTGTTTCCAAAGCGATATGAACATTCTGCTCAGCTTCCAGCACTTCATTTAACCCTTCGGCTATTCGCTGAATCCCATATTCAGGATCTTTATCAGTATAAGCACCTGGGTGAAGGACAATATTTTTCACACCCATATAATCTGTTCGCTTGATTTCTTCGCGTAAAAAATTAACTGCAAGCTCAAATGTGTCGTCTTTATATGAACCAAGATTAATAATGTATGGCGCATGAACGACAATCTCTGAGATCCCGTTTTTCTCCATTAATTCTCTGCCTTCGGTAATAAAGAGATCTTCCATCGGCTTCCTTCTCGTATTTTGTGGAGCCCCCGTGTAGACCATGAAGCTAGTTGACCCATAGCTTAGGGCCTCCTCAGTGGCATTTAACAACCCGGTTTTAGAAAATGATACATGGGATCCTATTTTCAACATTCTTCTCACCCTTTCTTCCCTTCCTACTCTATTGTAGCAAAGATCAAAAGATCAAACAAAAATACCCCATTCGGGGTATTTATTTTAGTACATGATTTATAAATGCCTTGGTGCGCTCTGATTTCGGGTTCATGAAAATTTCTTCGGGTGTTCCAGACTCGCTAATCTGACCTTGGTCCATAAAGAGAATCTTATCTGCCACTTCTTTAGCAAATCCCATTTCATGTGTCACGATAATCATTGTAATTTGTTCCGCAGCAAGCTGTTTAATCACTTGTAACACCTCACCCGTTAATTCAGGATCAAGTGCAGAAGTCGGTTCATCAAAAAGCATAATTTCCGGGTTCATCATTAAGGCCCTAGCGATAGCAACCCTTTGCTTCTGGCCACCTGACAATTTGCTAGGATATACATTTGCTTTATCTGACAAGCCAACCTTTCGCAGAAGCTCCGTGCTTCTTTCGGTTATCTTACCCACATGCTCCCCTTTCACATATTTCGGGGCAAGCTCTAAATTTTCTTTTACTGTAAGATGGGGAAAAAGATTAAAATGTTGAAAAACCATCCCCATCCTGGAAGTGATCTGTTTCATTTCTTGATGACTAGCATACACTCCCTCTTTAACCAGGTACTGATCGCCTACACAAACACTGCCACCATCAATTTGTTCAAGGTGGATTAAGCTTCTAAGCATTGTACTTTTTCCTGAACCTGAAGGACCGATCACAGCAACGACCTGATTTTTTTCGATCTCAAAGGTAATATTTTTTAGAACGTCGAGATTTCCAAAAGACTTTTTAAGATTGGATACCTGAATAATCGCCATTTTTCCACACTCCTTTATTCAAATTTCAATCTTCTTTCCAGCTGTTTAAAAACCCATGTCAAGACGAGAGTCATCAACAAATAAATAATGCCAGCTACGAAAAAAGGAATAATGGTAAAATCGCGATTAACCGCAGTTTGAGCGAAATGAAGCAGTTCCGGGACGGCGACAGCATATAACAGCGCTGTATCTTTTACAAGCGTAATAGACTCATTGGAAACAGCCGGTAAGGCTACACGAAACATTTGTGGGATAATAATTTTCGTCATCGTTTGCCAGCGGCTAAGGCCTAACACTTGGGCTGCTTCATATTGACCTTTATCAATGGCCAATAGCCCCCCGCGAAAGATCTCTGCAAAATAAGCCGCGTAGTTTAATACAAATGCCAAACAAGCCGCTACAAAGCGATCCAAGACGAGGTACTCCCCAATGATTGGGAGCATCGGCAGTCCAAAACAGAATAAAAGGAGCTGCAATAAGAGCGGGGTTCCCCGCATGATATAAATATAAAAATTGGCTAGCCAAGAAATAGGCTTGATGACGCTTTTGGCCATCAATGTGATTACAAATCCCAAGGGTATCGAAGCAATAATGGCGATCAAAAACAGCAAAATCGTCATCTTTGCCCCTTCCAACATCGGGATCGTGATGGTAAACAAGTACTCCATGCTCATCATCTTATGCTCCTAAGGTTTACTAAAAACAAAAGCGGATCAAATAGAGATCCGTTTTTGTTTTACACATTATCCTTTTTTATTTTACTTTAAAACCTTATCTTCGCCAAACCATTTTTCCGAGATTTTTGCAGCTGAACCATCTTCATTCATTTTGTCAAGAGCAGCTTGAAGCTCATTCAATAAGGCTTCATTCCCTTTCTTCACACCAATTCCATATTCTTCTGGTGCAAGAGACTCGTCCAAGATTTTAAATGTTCCTTCCTCTTTAGACATATAGTATCTAGCTACAACTTCGTCAATGACAACTGCATCGGTACGTCCAATTTTCAAATCGCTTAAAGCCATTACGTTGTCAGCATATTCAGTTACAGATTTAATTTGTGATTTGATTTCATTGGCATCCAAGGCATCTGCAGCAGAAGATAAGGATTGCAGACCAACGATTTTCCCAGCTAAATCTGCGAGCTTAGCAATTTCTGAGTCAGCTAATGTAACAACAACTTGTGAGTTTTTAAGATAAGGCTTGGTGAATAAAACCTTCTCTTTTCTTTCATCTGTAATGGTATAGCCGTTCCAAATTAAATCAATCCGACCGCTGTTTAATTCTGATTCCTTTGTCTTCCAATCAATGGGTTGGAAAACAACTTCATATCCCATATGTTCAGCAGCTGCTCTTGCATAATCAATATCGAAACCAACGATTTCATTTTTCTCATCGCGGAATCCCATTGGAGCAAACTTGTCATCAATTCCAATCGTCAATTTTTTGCTTTCACTGCTAGCACTTCCATCCTGTTCATTTGCATTAGATGGTTGGTCTGCTGTATTTGCACTGGAGTTAGAATTGGAGCTGGAACATCCGGCAAATACGGAAAGAATAATCCCAAAGATTAAACAAAGCATACTAAACCTTTTCACTGATGGTTCCCCCTGATCTTTTCTATTTAAATAACCTCCTAGATTCTAGCCTTTATTACGCTAAATTGCTAATTCAATAATAGGATAAATTCTTTATCATTAGCATGTTTTTCACCTATTTTTAAAGATTTTCACTGAATATCTCCGTTTTCCTCAAAAAAAGAGATCATAATTGATCCCTCTCAAGCCGGTCTTAATTTACACTTTCATCTCTGCATGCTGAAGCTGTGCCGTTTCTACCTGAATTGTGGTATGCTTAATCTTAAACTTTTCCTCGATTTTATGAATCGCTTGTTGCAAGATTACTTGGGCGTCTTTACCATCTTCAATCAGCAGATGGCAGGTAAGTGAATCCAGTCCCGAAGTAATCGTCCAAATATGAAGATCGTGGACATCCCGAACCCCTTCAATTTCTTCAAGTGTTCTCTTTACTTCTTCCTGATCAATGGTGACGGGTGTCCCTTCCATTAAAATATGGACAGAATGTGTAATAATCCCCCAAGCTCCTCTTAAGATTAACAGTGAAACGAGCACACTAATGATCGGATCTGCGATATACCAGCCGAAAATTAACATCACCAGTCCAGCCAAAATCGCCCCGATAGACCCCAATGCATCCCCTAAAATATGAAGATAAGCGCTTCGCAAATTCACATTGTTCTTTACATCCCCTTTTCGCATCAATGCCCAGGCGCTTATTAGATTAGCTAGCAGCCCAACAGCGGCTATAATCATCATCGAGCCACTTGCAACGGTTGGAGGTTCAAAGAAACGTCCGTAGGCCTCCCAAACTATGAAACCAGCAATGATAAATAAAGTAACTCCATTGAACAATGCCGCCAAGATTTCAAAACGATAGAATCCATAAGTTTTGTTCGGAGAGGCCGGCCGTGTGGCAAACCAGAAAGCAAACAAGCTTAAAGCAAGTGAACTAGCGTCACTCAACATATGTCCCGAATCGGAAAGCAAAGCAAGGCTGTTCGTAAATAGTCCCCCGAAAAATTCAAGGAGCATAATTCCTGTTGTAATGATTAATGCAATGATTAACCCTTTTTTATTCCCTTCCCTTACATGATCGTGCGCATGCCCGTGATGGTGGTGATGCCCGTGATCGTGCGCGTGATCATGATGATCGTGATGATCGTGATGAGAATGCATAGTTCCTCTCCCCCTAATCGTGTGAAGCGTGATGAATCATCTGTTTTAAGACCGTAATCACATGCTCGTCATCATAGGTATAGTAAAAGGTTTGAGCCTCCCTGCGGTTCTTCACCAAGCGCAAATTTCGCAAAAAGGATAATTGGTGTGATACAGCTGATTGGGATAAATTCAACACCTCCGCAATATGACCGACAGAGCACTCCTCCTGTGATAAGAGATACAATATTTTAATCCGGGTCGGGTCAGAAAGAGCCTTAAAGGTAAGGGCAACATCTTCAATCGTTTCTTGACTTAAAAATTCATGTTTATTTACATCCATAATAATCTCCCCCTTTTCTAACGTATTTATATATGAGCATTTGTTCATATGTGTTAATAAGAAGATACATTATTTTCCCTAAATTTTCAAGTCAAAAATTAAAAAAGAACCGGATCATGAATCCGGCAACTAAAACTCGGGTAAATCACCCAAGTTGTTTCCTTCTTGTTCAACAGCACCGTCATGTATCTCCCATCGTCCATCTGCATGAAGATCTGTCAACGAGTCAAGTTCCCCTGACCGAGCCATTTTCCTGGCCTCTTCCAATGTAATCATCCGATGTTCATCCGTAAGAAAATGGGTAATGAATCCATTCTCCTTTTTTACAGCAACAAGCTTTTCAGTCATCAGAAACCTCCATTTTTTGATTCAGTATGTCAATATTAGTATGCCCCCTAAGCCTCAGCTTTTTCTTATGTTATATTGTTGAAAAGGAAATATTCGGGAGGTGGTAGTATGTCAGAATCAGATCGGATAAAGTGGGATAGCAAGTATAGTGTAAAACTGCAAAAGGAGACCACCGTATCTGAACCAAGTCCACGGCTGAAACAATTGTCTTCTTATCTTGTGGGAGGAAGTGCCTTGGAGCTAGCTTGTGGACTCGGGGGAAACAGTTTTTATTTAGTACAGAAGGGTTATCAAGTTACAGCATACGATGTTTCCCCTGTTGTAATTGAGTTTATTCGAGAGCAAGCTAAAAACCAGCCTCTTATCGCTGAAGTGATCGATCTTGATACTTGGGCTCCTGTGAGCACACAGTATGACCTTGTGGTCATGACAAAATTTTTAGATAGACGCCTGTTCCCTATTATTGAATCAGTGACAAAACCCGGCGGATTGTTTTTTATGGAAACCTTCTATCAGTCAGCTGCTATTCGAGATGAGTACAAGCTGTTGCCAGGTGAATTGAAGGAGCGGTTTGGAGAATGGGAAAATCTCTTTTTTGAGCAAAATCCAAGCACTGGACTCCAGACAATTTTGGTGAAGAAACCATAAATTCAAATTCTTTGTTCTGTTAGGCAGTCGGCAAAAGGGACAGTGGGTAGGCCATTATACTCTTCCTAATCTTTATGACCACTATCCCTTCCCTTCAGATACTCTGCTCGAGATTAGTTTGATCACCGCTTATCAACCATGTCTACTTCCAACTCCTTTTGACCACTATCCCTTTCCTTCATGAGCTGGTTGAATGACTCTTTGTCGAAAACTTTCTCTTTACATAAGAACATACGTTTGTTATTCTATAAATAGAATACATGTTCGTATAAAGAGGGATTCTTTGATGGCTATGCTGAGTCTGGATCAATTTAAGCACCGTTTTCATTCGGAAGAGGTCTGTGTGGATTACTTGTTTCAAATGAAGTGGCCAAATGGGTTTGTTTGCCCGAAGTGCAGCCATCGGCATTTCTACCACATCACCACCCGCCGGCTCCCTCTCTATGAATGTGCCGGGTGTCACCATCAAACCTCCTTAACCGTGGATACCATTATGGAAGGCAGCAGGACCCCATTGCAAAAATGGTTCACAGCGATCTTTCTGGCCTCGCGTCCCTTTCCTGGGATCAATGCCGTTCAACTCAAAGACACCATCCAAGTCACCTACAAAACAGCCTGGTTAATCCTTCATAAAATCCGACACGCCATGAGTGAAGCGGATGCTTCTCATCTGTTGTCCGGCATGGTACAAGTCCACGATGCTTGTTACGGACATCCCTACACCATTTCCCACAGGACCCATCCCAAAGAGCATTTTCTCCTTGTCGGCACATCGTTGGACAAGAAAAAACACCCCACTCATATCAAAATGAAACTTCTGATGGAATCTCCTAGAGAGAAGCATATTTCGGCTCCGGAAAAAAAGGCATTTGCAGAAAGATATATCGAGGAAAAGGGGACGAAAGTAGATTATATCACGCAGCGACTCAAGCCTCGCAGATTGAAGATCGGGTACCCCTACTTTAAAAGAGCTTCTAAATGGATTAACGACACCTTCCATGGGCTAGGCGTACGCCATTTGCAGGCTTATTTGGACGAGTTTTGCTATCGGGTCAATCTCGCACTGGATCAAACTCCGATTTTCCAGGGTCTTATTCAACTATGCGCAACAACGAAAAAGGCAAACTATTGGCAGATCACAAGGAGAAGGAGAAAAAACAAGAAGCCGAAACTCTTGCAGTGGGTGAACTAGGGTAGATTCAATGGTTGACCAATAATAGTAAAAAACTTTAAAAAAACAAAAATAGAGTAAAACGAAGAAAAAAGAGAATTCAAAAGCTGATTCCTTATTTACGATAAAACCAAGCAACCCATCAACCCATGTTTTTCCTGAGGAAATGGGATAGTGGGCAAAAGAATCGAAAAAAGATATAGACGTCCCCCTGTATAAACCCTTTATTTTTGAATTTTAAAATAAATGGGGTCACAGTTTACGCGAAAGTTTATTATTTAAAAAGAAAGGGATAGCATCGGCTATCCCTTCCTTTTTATCCGTGTTGTGCCATGAATTTTTTCATAAATTCACTGAATGCCAGGCAGCTTTCATAAGGAACCGCATTATAGGTGGAAGCACGGCAACCGCCTACTGAACGATGTCCATTAACACCAATGAATCCTTCCTGTTTTGCTTCAGCAAGGAATTGCTTTTCCAATTCTTCACCTTTTACACGGAAGGTAATGTTCATTAATGAACGGCTTCCTGGCTCTGCATGACCTATATAGAACCCGCCACTCTGATCTATGACATCATAGATTAAATTGGCCTTCTTTACATTTTGTTTTGCGATTGCCTCTAGCCCACCGGATTCTTTCACCCATGACAAAACTTGTCCAAGCATATAGATTCCGAAGGTTGGAGGGGTATTATATAGCGAATTATTTTTCGCATGGGTATCGTAACGTAGCATTGTTGGAATATTCTTGTTTGCCTTTTCCAACAGATCTTGGCGTACGATGGCCACTGTCACACCAGATGGTCCAAGATTTTTCTGTGCACCGGCATAAATCATGGCAAATTTGCTGACATCAACTGGTGTAGACAATATATCACTAGACATATCGGCAATTAAAGGAACATCCCCAGTGTTAGGGTATTCTTTCCACTCGGTACCGAAAATCGTATTGTTGGAGGTCAAATGAATATAGGCGTCAGAAGATTGATACTTCAGTTCATCGATTGACGGGATTCGGCGATAGTTCTCTCCCTTTGTGCTTGCAGCTTCATAGGCCTCACCCACACCCAGTATCTTTGCTTCTTTAAGAGCTTTTTCGGACCAGGATCCGGTCATGACATAAGCAGCTTTTTGTCCCTGCTGCAAAAAGTTCATGGGTACCATGGAAAACTGAAGGCTTGCCCCTCCTTGAAGGAAAAGCACATCATATCCATCTGGAATCCCCATAAGTTCCTTCAATAAAGCGATCGCTTCATTATGCACAGCATCGTAGGCCGCACTGCGATGGCTTAATTCCATCACAGACATTCCAGTTCCTCTAAAATCAAGCAATTCAGCTTGGGCCTTTTCCAAGACGGGAAGCGGCAACGCTGATGGACCTGCATTAAAGTTAAATGCGCGACGAAGGGTTTGTGGCATCTCTTTCACTCCTATTATTTCTAGTTTATGATATTTATCTTAACATTGTGTACATCATTCGGGAATGGTTTTGATTAAAAAATTAACATTTGACAAAAACTAAGGCAAGATTGTTCCGTTTTAAAAACTTACCAGTAGAGGTGCGATCAAAATGGAAAAACATAAAATTAGGTTCACAGAATGGGTAATTATGCTGGGTACCGTTATACTAGGCATTATAGGTGCATGGCTAGTCGGTACACTTTTAGCTTAATCGCACTAGGTTAAGCAAAAACCGATGATAGAGCAATCACCGGTTTTTGCAGCATGCCCCTATCTTAATCCCTGTTCCAAATCCTCTAGCAAATCTTCCACATCTTCAATTCCAATTGACACGCGAACCAAGCCGTCAGTAATCCCTAGCTGTGCACGTCTTTCTGCTGGAATGGATGCGTGAGTCATTCTAGCTGGGACGGAGATTAGACTTTCCACGGCTCCCAAACTTTCTGCCAAAGTGAAAATCTTAACTCGATCCAGTAATCTTTCCGCTCTTTCTGCACTACCTACATCAAAGGAGAAAGTTCCGCCGAAGCCTCTCGCTTGTTTCTTTTGGATATCATGCCCTGGATGTCCAGGTAGTCCGGGATAGTACACTTTTACGATATCCGAACGGTCGTTAAGCCATTGAGAAATCTTACTTGCGTTTTGTTCATGCTCTTCCATCCGTACGCCAAGTGTTTTCATTCCACGAAGTAATATAAATGAATCTTGTGGACCAAGAACACCACCAACTGAATTCTGAATAAAATGAAGATCTTGTCCCAGCTGCTCGTCTTTAACAACAACCAAACCGGAAACAACGTCACTGTGTCCACCCAAATATTTGGTTGCGCTGTGATAAACTATGTCAGCACCAAGGCTAAGCGGATTTTGCCAATATGGGGTCATAAACGTATTGTCGACAATCAGTTTCAATCCCTTTGCTTGGCAAATCGCACCGATGGACGCAATATCGGTCACATTCATCAATGGGTTACTTGGTGTTTCCAACATCACCGCTTTGGTATTATCCTGAATGGCCGCCTCCACTTTTGCCACATCCGTGGTATCGACAAATGACACTTGAAGACCTAAACGCACGAACACCTTGCTTAGTACCCTGTAAGTTCCGCCATATACATCATCACCACAAACGATATGATCCCCTTGACTAAATAACATTAGGATAGATGAAAGAGCCGCCATACCCGAACTGAACGCAAACCCTCGAACCCCGCCTTCAATATCCGCAATATATTGTTCTACTGCATTCCTTGTCGGATTGCCTGTGCGCGAATACTCATACCCTTTGTGTTTACCGATTGCTTCCTGTTTATATGTACTAACTTGATAGATTGGAAATACAACTGCACCTGTCTGAGGGTCCCCATCCACGCCACCGTGGATTAGCTTCGTTTTCATCCTCATTTTAAATCCCTCCTTGATAAATCTTTTTGCTCAAATACCGTTCACTACTGTCAGGGAAGATCGTCACGATATTTGTTCCGGGCTTCGCGTTTTGGGCCTCTTGCAAAGCTGCATAAAGCGCTGACCCAGAGGAACTACCAACCAGAAGTCCTTCCTTCTTAGCAAGCTCTGCTACCAAATCAAAAGCATCTTTGTCAGTAACGGTATAAATCTCTTGGAAATACTCCGTTTCCATAAACGGAGAAAGGAATTCCATCCCAATTCCCTCTGTTTTATGTGGTCCAGGTTCCCCTCCCGCGAGTATAGACCCCTCTGGCTCCACGATCACTGTTTTAATTTGAGGATTCTGTTCCTTCAAGTATTTCGCAGTACCCATGAAGGTTCCACCAGACCCCGCACCTGCCACAAACACATCCACTTTACCATCCATTTGCTGCCAAATTTCCGGTCCTGTCGTTTTATAATGAGCCAATGGATTCGCCGGGTTGGCAAATTGCTGTGGACAATAGGCACCAAGTTCCTCTTCCAATTCCTTCGCCTTTTCGATTGCCCCTTTAATTCCCTTTTCTGTTGGAGTGTTCACCACTTCAGCTCCAAGGGCTCGCATTAATTCCTGCTTTTCTTGTGAGAATTTCTCGGGGACGACGAAAATAACGCGATATCCCGTCCCAACAGCCGCTAACGCAACCCCAATCCCGGTATTCCCCGCTGTTGGTTCCACGATCGTTCCACCTGGTTTCAACAATCCTTTTTCTTCTGCGTCACGAATTAATTCTACACCTAATCGATCCTTAACACTGCCGCCAGGATTATAGAACTCCAACTTGGCAAACAATCGTACCCCATCTGGAAGTGGAAACTGGGTCAATTCAATGATCGGCGTATTTCCAATTAATGATTTCACACCTTTATGTACTTGCATCTTATAACCTCTTTCAATCCATATTGTAAAATTTTCATTTTATAGATTGCCCAAATTTACAAATCAAATTATATCACATTAAAAGCACCTGTGAAGGCGCTTTACAACACACGATAATTTTTTAGATCAACCTTTCACATTCCTCAATATTCTGAGTGTGCCTTTGCTTCATTTCAAACAAGAATTGTTTCGTCTCAGGCTCCATGTCAAGTTTTAGCGCCTGGTCAATTTTCCTTACTACCCACGATTGACCTTTATTCAGAAGCTGTAACTGTTCCTTTTGGGTTGGCAAAGCCTTCACCTTGTCTGTGAAATCTCCTGTATTCGTACTCATCTGTCCTTTTTCCCTGCGGATCGATTCAATCAATCCACGGCATGACCATGCTTCATCTTCCTTAACATGTTGAAAAAGAGTATTATCAGGTGCACTCTCTAACAAGAAAGCCAACGTTTCAACCCCTGCCTTTTCAGCCTCCAATAATTGATTGAGTAAACTATTTAGCACAGCACGATCCCTACAGGAAAAACATGTGATTCCCTCCGGCTCAACAACCCCATTAAAAAATCCATCAGTACAAAACACTTCATATCCGCAAACCTGACAATTCCCAACGAGTTCCTTCACCCTTTGTTCCTCCTTTATTAAGTTTTGGCTTTTCTGTCATCTAAAAATATTTTAGCATATGGAAAATAAATCAAACAGAAAACTTTGAAGTCCAAAGAGATCATTAATTCCTCTTTTCCGTATTTTTATTTCATGTATAATGGAAGGGATGAATAGATAAATCAAATGAATTTGAAGGGGATTTCGTTGAGAATAAAGAAAGAAATAGCGAAACATCGTTTAATCATCATATATTTAATCTTGGTCATTGTACCTACCCTCTTACTTACCCAGGCACTGGTTTTTTGGAGTAAAGAGAGGGAAAGAACACATCTATACGAAGAAGCACACCATGCCGCTAGTTTGCATGCTATGTATTTGGAAAGCTTCATTAGTGAAACAATTGGTAGAATGGAGTCATTAGCTGTTCTCATCACAGCTCAAGGTGGTGAATTGAATCGGATAAAAGGGATTTTCACCATGACTCATCACCAGGATCTTCGATTTTCAGGATTTTATTGGGTAAATCCATCAGGGGAAATCCTAATTAGTTCGAACCCTCTAAACAAAGATGTAAGTCTCGTGGACCGGAATTATTTTCAAAAAGTCCTTGAGACTGGATCCACTTATGTTTCAAAACCGCATGTTGGACGCGTAACAGGACGGATTATCGTGTCGATTGCCACTCCTATTGTAACTGAAAATGAGATCACCGGGGTTTTAGTAGGTAGCCTTCGGCTAGATGCTATAGAGCAATTTCTACAACAATTTGTCGGAAAAGAAACCATACAAGTTCGGGATGATAACGGCCGATGGCTAATCATGACCTCAGATACAACACCTGATCTGCCAACAATTAATGCCGAGGTCAATACACAGCGGGTTTCCTGGATCGTCCGTGCAGGGATTCCTGATCTACCAAAGGAATGGTATATCAAAAGTTACCTATTTTATTTCTTCATTAACTTAATTTTTATCCATATTCTTTATACACTTATTAAATACCGGTGGTTGAAAAGACAATTGAAATTGGAAAAGTTTCAAAATGAAGCTCAAAAGCTTGAGTTAATCGGGAGCCTGGCAGCGAGTACTGCCCATGAAATAAGAAACCCCTTAACAGGGATTAAAGGTTTGACAACATTACTGAGCGAAAAATATCATGACGAAAAAGATCAATTTTATTTTTCGATCATTCAACAAGAGATCAATCGAATCAATGCCATTGTTTCTGAATTGCTTGTGCTTGGAAAACCCACCATTCAAACGGTGGAAAATTATGATTTACACAGCATCCTTGCCGAGATCACGCCGATTATTCAATCGGAAGCCAATTTATATAATGTTGAACTTCTGATTAAGGAGGCGGATAGTCTACTGCCAATTACCTGTTCGAAAGATCATATTAAACAGGTTCTCCTAAACATTTCAAAAAATGCTTTGGAAGCAATGCCACACGGAGGCTCCTTGACAATCACCACTGGTCTACAGAAGGATCACGCAGAAGTCGAAATCTCGGATACAGGGAACGGGATTCCCCCGGAAGTGTTGGAAAAAATATTTGACCCATTCTTTACTTCGAAAAAGAATGGAACAGGCCTCGGACTTGTCGTTTGCAGGAGAATACTGGATATGTACGGAGGAACTATTGCTATTACAGGTACTTCCGAAAAAGGAACAACAGTTAAAATCACTTTACCACTTACTAAAGCGAAGGGGTAAGTGGACAATCCCCAAAAACACGGATTTCATGTCCACAAACCCTCTTATGGTGTCAAATAACGGAAAATTTATCCGCTATTCATCTTTCTAATCTTACATTTAGATAAATAGCGGAATTTAATCCATTAGAGTCATTCTTCCACTGCCAACGTCCGGTAAGTCAGGGGCCTTAACGACCATTAGGTCATCCTCGATTTGATCAGCCTGAAGAACGCCATCCCACTTGCTGACATAAAGATCACGGTTCCCACCAGCTAAAACCCTATTAGCTGTCTCCTCCTTTATTAGTTCTCCACCGTATCGTTGGGTTAAAAGGGATCGAAATATTGAATCCGGCGCCATTTTCTTTCCCGATCAAATAAAGAGTCAAGGGAACCGTTTTGTTTGGATTAAGACTTTCCTCACGGTTAAAAGCTGCGATCCGAAGCGGGTAAACCGGTTTTTCCGTTTTAAAAGTAAGTTCTGTATAGGAATTGGAACAGCTAAGGTAGATGCCAGAATTCAGCAGAGCCAGGTAAATCTCGGAGGAATTCTTCATGGTAAAGTACATAATCAAAAAGGACTTCCGAAGGCAATTGCCTTCGGAAGTCCTTATCTCGCTTAATCTTCTCCTGCTCCAATAATCACAAGAAGAATAAACAGGACCAAGACGATTACAAAGAAATCATTATCAAATACCCCTGAAAAGCTGCTCATAGATTAATTAAACACTCCTTTAATTTTGTTTTCACCATGTTCATATAATTGAATTAATCTTCACCAGCACCGACAATCACTAAAAGGATGAAAAGAACCAGAATGATCAAGAAGCCTTCATCATTAAAAATTCCAGAAAAGCTACTCATAGTGAAACACTCCCTTTGAGTTTTTATCTTACAAGATATACATATGTTTTACCCCTCCTGTGTGGGTGGGCTTTTGCCCCATATCTGCGTAAAATGGGCATCTGCCTGATCAAACATCACTAAGGAAAATTGGACAATCAAGTAAATTGGAGATATAATATAATCCTTAAAAGGAAAATTCCTGAAAAGGTGGTTTCTTATGGGAATCAGAAACTTTCATTCGACCATAGAAGAAAAGGAGTTCAATGATATTAAGAGAGTGCTCCCGCAAATAAAATTGAAAGCAGACTATAACCATGAAATTTTAGATATTGGGGTGGAAATTCCTTTTGGGAATCAAGTTTTCATTCTTCTCAAGGGGGAACAGACTAATCAATGCTATGAGCTGATTACCCCTGATTGTCGGTTTTATGAAGGTTTGCAAACGTTGACGGAGGTTTTAGAGAAATTACAGGAAGAAACACAAGAGTAATATGTCGATATTCGTCACGAAATGACGAGTGAAAAAGGTCGAAAATAGGTGGATTTTCCGTTACTATAAACTAGTATGATGTTTATTACAGTAAAGGAAGAAGGCGTTAGAGTGGTATCAGAACTTAACATAGAATGTGAAATACAAAGATTAAAAGAACAACTAGAATTAACAGCAAAAGAAAATAACTATAATTTTCAACACCCACAGGTTATTGCTCTTAGTCAAAAATTGGACAAGCTAATTACTTTAGTCATGAGGAACCGTTGGCATAATACGTAAAATGCTCCGCATCAAACCAATCCTTGCTTCCCCTTTCTATAAATAAATATATTGTAACCAATAAAATAAGTTATCATCATAATGAAAAACAATCCTGAAATTGGGTCAATCATAAACGTTGGCAGGAGATTTGGATTGGGAGTCTGAGCTGTCTCATTTTCCAGCAGTTGAGTAAGGATTTGGATTGTGGGTATTTTCATCATTGCCCTAACCAGAACAATCACAAGAATAATAACACTTATATATGGATTATTTTTATAATAAAGCTCGTCATTTTGCAGGTAAAACCGAGTATGTTTCATCGATAAAATGAGAATAGCCAATCCTAAAAGGCATCCCAATCCGGCGAAAAATATAAACATTTGATCTAATGGTCGAATGATCAAAAGGATTGTTATAGTAAGAATCAACAAAAATAGGCGCAGGCAAATGCGGACCGGTCGATAAACCTGCATCCCAACTGCCCGCTTCACTCTTCGAAAAGCCACAAAACAGAGTAAGATGACAAACAACCAAAAAAACATCATATCCCCCTCCCCTATATAATAAGAACTAGGACGTCGAAATGATTCTTCATCCTGGCATCTTATAATTGAATCCTTATCTTTTTTCTAATCCATATATAAATCCAACTCACGAGAAAGAAGATGCCCATCGTCCAAAGCAAACTTCCTTTCCCAAATCCTTGTGACCATGAGAATGAAACAGCCATTATTGTCATATGTAATGCCAATAAAATAAATATGGATTTTAAAAAACCATCTTCTCTACTTCGCCTTGGAAGTGGATAGAGATGAAACCAAAAGGAATCCAAGCGTGGCCAAACTTGATATAGCTGAAAACCATTAAGCAAAAGGGCCATGATTAATAGAATAAGTGAAACATAAAGAGGAACTTGCCAAAACATTAAAGCCGCACTAATAATAGTGAGGCGGATATAAGGAAAAAACACCTCTTTTTCCCGGATCAATGATTTTAAGTAAAAGTAAAAATAGCTGGAGCTTGTTTTATATGGCAACCGTAAAAAATGAAAACGTAAATTTTTCCTAAGCGCCATAGACGTTTGTTGCTCTGGTGTTTCCATAAACCAATGAATAAAGGAATAAAAAGAAGCTTTTTTCTCCCGTTCCACTTGCAGCAAGAAAGTCCAGTTATAGTTCTCTTTCTTCGCCTTTTTCCAATAAATATAAGCTATGATGAAAAGGACAAGAATGTTTAGTATCCAATAGGGCGAAATCACCCGAAAAATTTGCAAACAAACCAAAAGGGTCAAAACAAACCGGATCACCCTATACCCAATCGATAATGGCTGCCTCGCCCTCATTTCTTGCCCTGCAAGAAACAAGTTCCACAACAAAAGACATAGTATCGGGAGTAAATATGGCAGGATTTGCCCGTTTCCAACTAGATAGATCCCTAATAGCGGTGAAAGCAGAGCAAGAATTGCGACCATTTCTATGGAGTAGATTAAGAAACTGTAGATCAGGGACTTGCGAAAATAGGACCCCATTAAGTGTTGGACAGGTCGCAAAAAGATAAGGTCTGCTTCTTCAAAAAAAGTCCTTGGCCGACTACGCGCAAGCAACCATGCGAGAAATAACGAGAGAATCCACCCCAGAGGGAAACTGCTCGGCAAATGACTCGATAAATACTGATACAGAAAGGCCAATCCGATCAACAATAAAATAGGAAAATAAAAATACCCCATGGCAATAATCCTTAGATAACGAATGGCATCTTCCCAAAATCCCCAAAGGCGCTTCTTCCATAATTGATTTAAATCAGCCATTTCTTTGCACCTCTGTCACCGTTAAGAAGATTTCCTCTAATGAAGCCTTTTCCATACCGGTTTGTTGACGTATATCTTCAAGTGTTCCCCGCAGGATCACCCTTCCTTCATGTAAAAGAATCAATTGATCACAGTAATGCTCTGCTGTACTTAAAATATGGGTAGACATCAGAATGCCAGCCCCTTCTCTTTTTCTTTTTTCGAGCATTTGCAGCAAAGACTGAATCCCCCTGGGGTCAAGACCAACAAATGGTTCGTCGACAACATACAAGGATGGTTCGGTTAAAAAGGCATTCATAATCATCAGTTTCTGCTTCATTCCCTTGGAGAAGGTGGAAGGAAACCAGTTCACCATTCGTTCCATACGAAATTCCTGCAAAAGCTCCTTTGCTCGCTTCTCAAAATCAGGCTGATTAAGTTGATAGGCCATCGCCGTTAATTCAAGGTGTTCCCATAAAGTCAAATGCTCATAAAACAAAGGCGTTTCAGGGATGTAAGAAATCTTCGAGGAATATTCAGCAGGGAAATCCTTTCGTTTCTTCCCTTCCAATAAAATCGTCCCTTCAAAGGGGTCCAACAGCCCTAATATATGCTTAATCGTAGTACTCTTCCCCGCTCCATTTAAGCCAATCAACCCCACCATTTCCTGTGACTGAACATCAATTGAAACCCTATGTAGGACAGGCTTCCCTTTCACATAACCCCCGATAATCTCCTGTACTTGCAAAACTGGTCGTCCCATTCGAATCCTCTTTTCCTTTAAGGATAATCTTATTGTACCTGAGGGCTATTCTTTGGGCAATTCGATCGAGGGGAAAGAAAAGAACCCCTTTGAGTGAAGGGGTCAGTCTAAATCCTTATATCCAATAACGCTCTCTACCACCTTCTCCACCGATTTCCTCCAAATATAATAAAACGTCCATTTTGGAAGTTATTCCATAGCCACTTGATCAGTAAAAGCTTAAATGCTCCTCTTGTAATAGGTATTAAGCATAAAAAGCCAAGTACATCCGTGAAGAATCCAGGGGTAAGCAATAATAATCCACCAGCGAAAATGACTACGCCATCCAGCAAAGCATCACCAGGAATACCTCCCTGTTGCAATTCTCTGATGGTACGTTGCCATACTTGCAGTCCCTGCCTTTTGGCTAGCCAGGCACCTAACACACCTGTGAAAATGATCATAAATAGAGTTGGAAACCAACCAAACGTTTTTCCAGCAGTGATCAAACCCCAAATTTCTATGGTGGGTACAATAATTAGTATAGTGATTAATAGTTTCATAGATTCTCACCCCTGTTCTTCTTTTTTCTCCTCCATCTTAACAAAGGATAAGCAAAGAATACAATCACAGGAATGAGGGGTTTGTAAATTAGTAGAAATTTCTTCCACTATTGTTCATTAAGGTACTAGCTTCGGGTAGTCTGCATAGTGAAACCGTTTCCATACAAGAAAATACTTTTGATAAGGAAAATGTCGTCCGCTAAATTTCCCGTTATCTTTGCCTTAGACGGCTTCTTCTCGATGTAATTTTGTTGAAGCTGTGGCTAGAATCAAAGTATCACGAATTTTAATCAAACCATTTCCAGCACAGTGTTCGGCTTCACTCAAGATGAGTTCTGTTGTCGTATTTAATAAGACAGCAAGTTCTTCTGCTTCAACGATTCCCAAATTCCAAACAGTGTCTAAAAACTCCATTCTGAACACGTTTGATTCCCCCTAATAAGCTTGTCCTAATTCATTCTTAAATTTAACTATAATCGATCTGTCATGAAAATGTTGTCATATTTTGCGTTATTTAAAAATATTTTTTGCCTATTTTTACTAAGTTTATGTTTTTTACCCAGACCAGTCCTTTCCTTGTTCCATATAATAATTGAGCTATAGCTTGGGTAAAACCGAGCTGTTACATTAAACGATCACGGGAGAGGATGAAGTGGGATGAATTTCAAAAACATGCTTAAAAAGATTAACGAAAAAAGTAAGAAACCCTGGAGTATGGATAAGGTAAAGTCAATCGCCAAAGGATATTCGAAAAAGGATTTAAACAAAGGAAAAAACCTTGAAAGTTTAATTGAGGATGTCGCAAAAGCTGCGGGGATTAAAATTTCCGATGAAAAGCTGGCTAATGTGAAAGATAAAGTAATGAAAAACCTCGGCAAGAAGTAAACCATCCTGTACCATCTGTCAAAAAGAAAAGAGATCCTTGAAAGCCAATAGCTTAAAGGATCTCTATTTCTTTTGTTGTTTAACTGTACTGTGGTCTCATTTTAGAACGTTTGTTAACATGTTGATCAGCACCTAAGGCAGCTATCGCTCCATCTGCAGCAGAAATGACTGCCTGTTTGATGGGGGTCCGACGCGCATCCCCACCAGCAAACACTCCATCAACACTGGTACGCAAAAATTCATCCACATTGACATAACCTTCTGAATCCCTACTTACCGCATCTTTTAGGAAGTCTGTTCCAGGTTTTAGGCCTGCCAAGTAAAGAAAGACACCGTCAACATCCCAGGTTTGCTCTTGTTTTTGGTCGTCTAATATAAGTAATTTCTCTACTTTATTGCTTCCAACAATTTCTTTTAAACGGTGCTTAAAGTAAATTTTCACATTTTCTTTCCGTTCCAGATCAGAGTAGTCTACTTCGCCTTTAAACTGGCTAGTCGGAACAACAAGCCTTACTTCTTTACAGAATTTCGAAAGGGCTTCTGCTTCATGTACTGCTTCTTCGGTGTCCCCTACAACAGCAACGATCCGATCCTGGAAGAATGCTGCATCACAGGTTGAGCAATAGCTGACGCCACGACCTGTATACTCTTCTTCGCCTTTAATTTTATTTAATGGAGCCTTGGCTCCTACACCAATAAACACGCTTTTCGCTTTAATGGTCCCTTCCGGAACTTCCAGTTTTTTAATCTCATCATCAGAGAAATCAACGCTTAACACATTGGAACGAACGAAGGTGGTTCCAAAATCCTTGGCTTGGGCCTGCATCATCTGCAACAACTCTAAGCCTGTTACTTCCCCTCTGATCCCCGGGTAGTTGGCAATCTTATGGGTTATAGCCAACGTCCCGGATGCTGGCGATTTATCGATAACAAGAGTTTTCAGTTTTCCACGGGATGCATACACTGCAGCGGAAGTACCAGCTGGTCCTCCCCCAATACATACAAAGTCCCATACTTCATCAAGGATTTTCTGGTCCATTGGCGAGAAGATTTGATCTTGATTAAGCTGCTCTTCCTTTTGTTCAGCTTTTGGCTCATCTGTAATTCCCAAATAGGCTTTCATTTTGTTTGGGCGATAACCAATAAATGCTTCTCCATCAATAAAAGTAACCGGTGTAGAAAACATTCCTTTTTCATGCAAATCATCAAAATACTTCGGGTTTTCTGTTACGTTTCTTTCTTCATATTCAATATTCCAGGATTTTAATTCATTTTTTATCTTTTCACAGTAAGGACACCCAGTGCTACTATATACGATCGCTTTTGCCATAATCCATCACTCCTTAAATACATTTATCTATAACTAACTAATACTAGTTTATAATAATTACAAATAAAAATCAAGGTCCTTCATGTATTTTAGTGTATTCTTTTTCTTAAAAAGATAACCTAGAGTGAGTTAAGAAAATAAAAGCAGGTTAATCCCAGCAACAAGCACAATACTATAGGCAATTCTTTGAATAAATTCCTTTGGCAAGCGCTCAAACCATTTTAAACCTGTTGACACGCCTAACAGAACAACCAAGGAACCAAGGAGGATATATATGGTAAGAGTTGGTGTTACATCCCCATGAAGCCCATGCATAAGTAAAGTAAAGAGATTGCTTAGGAAAAAGGTCACCTGTAGATTGGCATTATAATTACGTTTATCCTGGTAAAACATAAGAAAATACACTACAAAAAAAGGCCCGCCAACCGCAAAAGCACCCCCGACAAACCCTCCCGCCAGTCCAACCAGGACTGGAAACAATAAATGTTCGGAAAACGGAAGATGTTTCAGTTCTTTTTTAGGTTTTAAAAACAAATACACAACAAGCCCTAGCAAGACAAAACCCAGCCACTGCTTCATCATTTCTGAAGTACCAAACTGGCCAATAAAGAAAAAGGCAAAAATCCTGCCTACAAGTGCCGCACAAAGGATGGGGACTAATTCCTTCCAACATATGTAGCGATAATATTTAATTAAAATGCGAATGGAGATCAGGATGGTTAAGCCTAGAATCAAAAGAATGCTATCCTTAACTGTAAGTATAAGTGAAAGCAGGCCCATGGAAAAAAGACCAAAACCAAACCCACTCGATCCCTGAATAAAACTGCCAATAAATAGAATGATTAGAATATAGATTAATTCAATTGACACGTGGTATCCTCCATTTTATTATCTGATTAAAAAAACTCTAACGAAAAGATGGATAGCTTGTCCATAAAGAAAAAGGATCTTATGCCCATTTCACATATTTATGTGAAAGGTAAATCCCCATTTCAATCACCATCCTCAACGGGCAATTCTCTACAATCTCCCCATCTGCTAAGGATAAGTTATTTAAATGTATTATACTACTAAATACTGGAAGCATGAATCTGTATGTTTTTCTTTTTTCTTCAAAGGATAATAACAAGTCAAAGACAAGGGAGAGAAAAACGATTGGCGACACTTTACACGACTCTAACCATTATCATAGCTGCCGTATTGCTTGTTGGACTGATTCTCTCTATAAGATACGGAGCTAGACAGAAAGTACACGATCATGGTGTAGACCCAAGTATGAAAAGACATCCATTGGCAAAAAACCCGATTGTTTGGGCCTACATTTTTGGCATTGCCCTTTTCTTTCTCTTATTGTGGGCATTTAAACTGTATCATAATGCCCCATTTTAGGGAGGTGAGATGATGGAAAAACAAAAATATTATGTATCTGTTAAGGCACATGAAATTTATGCAGATCCAACCATTGCCGAATGGGAATATGAAATCGAAGCAACAGAAGATGAAGTATCTGTCCTGCAGGAGATGTTGGATGAAGTACATGAAAAGGACGGCAATACCATTACCCCTGCACATGTGCCTTATATCCAATACCATGATGACGAACCGAATGATGAGTACGATGATACCTTAATAAAAACTTATCGTTTTATTCATCGGGTTGGCACTCCTGAAGCAAAAGAACATATTGAAAGCATGGGAATGTTGGGAAATCAAGCGATGCCTTGGTAACACTATTGATTCAAACCAATGCAAAAAAGGGAACCCTCAAATGTGGAGGGTATCCCTTTTTCATTAAATAACTTTTAATGTTTCTTCTCGAATCAAACCTAAAAGTTCATTTTTTAAATCAAGAAATTCTAGGGATTGTTTAATACTAAATTCTCTTGGTCGATCCAGTGGAACCTTGATGTTCTTCTTTAGCCTTCCAGGTCTAGCAGTCATCACATAGATAGAATCACCGAGAAAAATAGCTTCATCAACATCATGGGTAATAAACAAAATGGTTTTCCTTGATTCTTCCCACACTTTAAGCAGTATTTCCTGCATAATCGTACGAGTTTGTGCATCTAAGGCACCAAACGGTTCATCCATTAGTAAAATTTTAGGGTCGTTGGCAAGCGCGCGTGCAATTGCCACCCTTTGTTTCATTCCCCCGGATAATTGGACGGGATAATGCTTTTCAAAGCCCTTCAAACCAATTAGGTTTAAATAATGCTTTGCGGTTTCCAATCTTTGTTTTTTAGGAACTCCCTTTAATTCCAGACCAAAAGAAATATTATCCTCAACAGACAACCAGGGATATAAGGTATAAGATTGGAACACCATACCGCGATCAGGTCCTGGTTCTTTCACTTCTTTTCCATCTAACAGAACTCGTCCAGACGACGGTTGTTCAAGGCCGGCAACAATCCGCAATATGGTGGATTTTCCACAACCGGAAGGTCCAAGAATCGTAACAAATTCTCCATCATTTACTGAGAAAGAGGTCTGGTCCAAGGCAACCATTTCCCCACTCTTCGTTGGAAAAACTTTTCCCACTTGATCTATAATTAGTTTTGCAGTATCCATACCCTACCCCTCCTTCCTCATCCATGAGAATGATGTACGGTAAAGAGCCTTAAATAGCAAGTCGATAATCATACCTAATAAACCAATAATAATAATACCTACAATGATTTTTTCCGGTTTGAGAAAGCGGGAAGCTTGCATAAT